>Ga0070751_1002747_pt1 | contig 9954 bp, 15 predicted proteins | sample VirMetDEL_Aug_28_FD_78514 | JGI IMG/M metagenome (GOLD analysis project Ga0070751, IMG submission 78514) | Aqueous microbial communities from the Delaware River and Bay under freshwater to marine salinity gradient to study organic matter... | ecosystem: Environmental > Aquatic > Marine > Coastal ... | reverse complement strand
TTAGGAATGCAGGTGTGCGAAATGACCTGGTCGGCCCGGGTCTCGTTGTTCGCGATCAGTTGATAGGTTCCACCGGGCGCCTCGTGCGATAGCGCATAGAACGACGACAGCGACGGCTGATTAAAAGTCATTTGCTAGCTGTTAGTCGCAACGGTGCCACGGAAGAGCGTGGTGGAGAGATAGGGTTGCTGCATAGCGTGCGCTGTATGAGCTCAGCACGCCACGAAAGTTAGTCGTGTTGGATTGGGTGGTTGTCAAAGCGTGGTAAAGCAATGACTTGTAGGAAAAGGAGGCGGCAGCAGTCAGCTACCGGGCTATCTTCAATGCGTGTCTGAGCGGTTCGACTTCCAGATGGCGTTACTTCAAAGTTGTGGCAATTCGTAGCTACAGCACTAAAGGACAGACTATATTTAAAATTACTAAACCACCAAAGAATGGAATCGTGAGCTGACCTCGTTTGCTGACGCCCTATCCAGCAGCCTTCCCTACCTACAATGACAGAAGAAAGTCCTTCCAACCGCGTAAAGCCCGTTCGAAGTCATCCAAACTTATAGTTATTGAGAAGTCCTCATCATAAAGTGAATAAATTTTAACTCCACTTTTCGAAATATGGGTTGCCCAGGCATCGCGGGCCCATTCAGTGGTGACCTCGTCCTCTCGCCTCACGGCTATCAATCTATTCAGACCCTCGTCTAGCCAAGGAATAGTTTCGACAAAAGGTCCCCCTCCATCGTCGATCAATAGGCAAGCAAGAATATCTAAATCATCAGGCCCCAACCCATCCGTGCTACACCAAGGTATTGCTACCCCAGTTGACTCTTCCAAAAAAAAACAAATATTCCCCTTACCTCGTACGGGCATACGGTCCACTTCGAGATCCCCCCACCTCATCTTGATTTCACTAAAACCGGCTATAACTCAAAAATCCATGATCATTTCCTTAAACTTTAATCACAGTAGGCCGCGTACCAGCTGCATACTGAAAGTAAATCTGCTTTCCTTAGCAAGTTTTTCAAAGCTCGTACTTACATATCAACTTTTGTAGATCACCAGCTCTTTCAGGGTATTTATTCCCAAGAGCAAGCATAGATTCCTTCATGGCCTCCTTAACAGCCTGAACACTATAAACACGAGAATCAGGAAAAATACCGCTCATGTTCTGATCAGCTGAGAAAACATAGTGCCCAGAACAGGCATCCGGTTCGTATTCAAACTCCCAACCCGGGTCACCAGAAAGCCCTTCGCAACGTATAAACATCCTCTGCAAAAGCCCTTCTAAGTCACCCTCTGAAAACGCACCGATAGCAAACCAAAGAATCCAATATAACAGATTCTCACTATTTCCGGACAACTCACCCCACTTCATTTATCAACTCCAATTGGAAATACAGTTGAAACATATATCCCAACATTTTTTATATTAATCGGGACCTGAAACCTCTACTTACCAACAACAACTTCCTGCAGTCTCTCACCCGTCGCCTGATACTGAATGAGCGCTCTACGCAAGAAAATAGAGGTCAGACCAACATTCTTATTTTTAAAGAGCAATTTTTCTGGCCTTTATAAAAACATGGTCTGACCCCGATTTCTATGGGCTCGCGAGCAGGCAAATCGTTTGGATCCTCTTCAGCAGGAACTGGGCGAGGTCACCGAGCTTGCGGTTGAGCTGGAGAGTTGGTTCAGCGAGTCAAGCTTTGGGCGTAAGGAAAAGGATTGGTGGGGATGAAGCACCATTCGAAGACATCTACCCCCAAGCCCTCCACCGTAGCAAAGCGAAACCAAAAGCCGTCCACACACATACAAGCACTACTTTCAAGCGGTGCTTACCCAACTAGGAGCAGCCGACCTCTCATATAAGAAAACATCGTTCACATCACACTCCGGGTACACCCATTTACTCCAGTTATCAATCAGCCACCTTGTCGAAATCCCGTGACCAGGAGCACGACTTTCGATAGGGAGCTGAATGAGCATCAACCCTGACTTATTTCCAGACGCAACGACCAAAGAGTGCCCAAATTTCTCATCCGGGAGATCAACAACCATGAAATCCACAACACTTTCATATGGCCAACTTGCTGGCAGTCTAAATATATAGCCGCGCGAAATCAGCTCACCTGCATACTCAACCAGCTTAACACATGCCATTACTTAACCCTCAGATCATGACCACCAGAAGAGTCTTTTGAGTTTTCTACAGGACTAAGATCGAAGTTAACCTCTCCCATATGCGCCCCGCCCCTACCATTTAACTGCTCGAATCTACCATGAAGGGTATCAACCGAGTAAATAAAACCATCACCACCGACATAACGTCTCGCGAATTCATACTACTGAGACGGCTATCTTCCTTCCACCCAAGCGAATCAGAAGAAAATAGAGGTCAGACCAACATTCCCATTTTTAAAGAGTAATTCTGCTGGGATTTATAAAAAAGTGGTCTGACCCCGATTTCTTGAGTTCCATCATCAACGGCTGATGATGCCTCATATATTGCTTCGGTCGCTGCCATAAGCGAATCCTCTCCACCAGCTAAGGACAGCGCCGATACAGCGCGAGCTTGGCTAAACAGCTGAAGGTCTTCTACATTTAAGCTTTGCTCTTCGTCCAGGCTGCCTTGCAAGTCAAAATACTTCTCATCTAACTGTGCAGCTGAAGCATCTAGCCCAAATACCTGATCAGTCGTGAGTTTATTACCAGATTGTAGACACCTAAGAGACTCGGCAAAATTAAAAACTTCTACTGGACAGTCCTGAAATCAAGTTCGCAAGCCAATTTTACAGCACCTCTTCGTTATTCCTCACTGACTACCTTAAGTTTTTCTACAAAGCTTTTCTCAACCTTTTCTAAACGCATAATTATTATTTAGTCTCTGGCAGTGGTTTTAATGGCGCGGACACATCCTGTGCGCTCTTTAAACTACGACTGCCAAAATGTCAGACAGACGCCATATTCATCGAGAAGATCGTCAGCAATTTCAAACTGAAATACCTTCTCTGGAAAGGCATCGGATAAAGCGCGCTTCCAATATCTAGTGATCTGTTCAGCAAATAAATGACAAAGACGATAATCTTCTTCCGACAGACCCACTTTAAATACGGGTCTGCCCGGTGCATCCTCCCACTTTGAAAAGAACTGATTTATTGAAAAAATATTTCTGTATCGTTCAACGTCTCTACGCGATGTACTTTGTTCCAACACACTAGATTCGGTTTCAACCAGCCCGTTCAAATGAAATTTTTGTGGATCGTATTGCTGAGCGTTAGGCAGCCAGAAAATGTGACCCTTAGCCTCAATAAATCAGGAGAGAGCAAACCCAGAACAGAAATTGCCTGTTCTAATGAAACCAAGTGCCCTACATATGAAAAAAACTCTCCGGAGCCAATATCTGAAACAAACAGACTCAACGACTCTTTAGAAATATCACCCTGATAAAACTTCATCATTTCAACCCCAAGCTATCAAGAACCGACTGAGGAACATTTCCCTCAAAAAATTTTTGTGTCACTTCCCTTCTTGGGGAAATATGTTCCATTCGGAGCTTGGTTCCATTCGACCACCTTAATCCGAGAGCTAGACACATCATATAGTGCACGCCCCTCAGGACCGTAGACAACAACATGCCCATTTCCAAGATTCGCATAAGAATCGGGAGTTTACCCTTGCAACGGATACTGAACACCACCACGCGTTCCCGTGACCGTCACATTCGTTTGCCTGAGCCCCTTGGTATAATCTAAATCAATAGAGGAAAATAGGGGTCAGACCACTATTCTCATTTTTTAAAGAGCAATTTTTCTGGCCTTTATAAAAACGTGGTCTGCCCCCGATTTCTGCAAATAAACAACGGTGGGTTTCCCACCAGAACTAGCTAATTCTCCTGTCGCTTTTGCACCAACTAATTACGGCGAAATCAAAACCACTGGAAAATTTAAAACTCTTCCTTCAACATAATCCCAAGATAGGGCATGCAACTTCTTTGACACGCGCGAATCTATTGGCATAAGTAACATCAAGAAAGTCTCCAGTTCGTCACTATACTCTATTCCTTTTATACCTAAATTATCGTGCAGCCTTCCAGAATACTCACTTTCAATTCCATCATTCGAAAAGACATAAATTATCTCAGAGGTAATATCTGAGTAAACAATTGACTGAACAAAAACCTTACTGTTTATAGACGGAATGACCATTCCACACATCCTTAAACTCTTCAACGCCCATTTTGTACTGCGTACCATTAAAAGGATCTTTAATCAACACCCTGCCAACGTCATCCACTCCATCAACCACGACCCAGTGCCCCACTTTATTTCCAGAATCCCACATCATTGCACTCCAAGAGCCAGTTTTATTGAGTGCATTGAAGCTAGATACATCGACTGCATTCCCAACCAAACCAGAATCAACTGTATTCAATTTTCTCGCCAAGGAGTTCATGGAAGTAAGCTCGGTTCCAAGGTCAACCTGAGAAGTAAGAACACCTCGATCCTTCAACAGCATCTCACCACAGGCAGCACCGCAAGCTGCAAAACAATGACGTATAGGAAAAGGAGGCAGCGGCAGTCAGCTACCGGTTCATCTCCGATACGTATCGAACGGGGTCCACTTCTAGATGGAGTACTCAAGATTGTGGCAATTCGTAGGGACAGCACTAAGGGACAGACCATATTCAAAATTACTAACTAAACCACCAAAGAATAGAATGGTGGGCTGCCCCTAAGGAATCCCCACAAAACTTCCTTGCAGGTCAGTGAGATAGCTTGAAGTGCCGTGCATGAGTCGGGCAGTTTGGTAGTCGCCAAACAAACCAATATCTGAGACTCATGCAGGCCGTACGATTCTTACACAAGGCATTTTCCCAAGCACTCCCACTCTGTACCGCAAGCGCCTGAGCGCCCTGATGAGTCGCGTCAGCGCCTTGCTGTACGGGCACCGTCTGACGCCGACCGATCTGGGCAAATCTATGCCCAGCAGAGCTTACGCCAAGCATTCGATCAAACGTGTGAATTGCCTGCTCGGTAACGTTCAGCTGCAACCTGAACGTCCGCTGTTTTACTGGAAAATGCTCACGGCACTGATTGGCTCCTTGCGCCATCCCTTGATTTTGGTGCATTGGTCGCCTGATCAATGCCGCTTCTGATCTTTACCTGCTGCGGGCGTCAATTCCGCTGGCTGGCCGAGCGTTCCCTATTTACGAGAGTGTGCATGATCGTGAAGGTTGCCCCAGGCAGCAGCGGCGGTTGCTCGATGCGCTTGAACTTATGCTTCCCGAGCAGTGCGTACCGATCCTGCTGACGGATGCCGGGTTTCGTCGTCTCTGGTTCCAGGCCGTCGAAGCCAAAGGCGGGTATTACGTGGGACGTGTGCGCGATCGTGATCTCTATCGTAACGAGCAAGGTCAATGGCGACCGATAAAGCAGCTCTATCGGCAGACAACATCGACCGCACGTTCGCTTGCACAAATTGAGATGACACGTAGCGCACCGTACCGCGTTGCGCTGTACGGCATTCACCAACCGCCCAAGGGGAGAAAACATCGGCGAGTGACGGGTAACATCGCGCGCAGCAAACTCAGCCGACAGAACGCTCGCCGTGAACAAGAACCCTGGCTGCTCGCCTGCAATTTGCCGCAACCGCAATGGATGGCTCGGAAAATTTTCGGTATCTACCGCAAGCGGATGCAGATTGAGGAAGGTTTTCGGGACATGAAGAGTCTGCGTTTCGGCTTTACCTTTGACCTGCATCGAACGCGCAGCCCACGGCGTATCGAGATCCTGCTGCTGATCGCCGCGTTGGCCTGTTATGCACTGCATCTGGCCGGTCTTCAGGCTCGAACGACAGGTCGGTCACGTCACTTCCAGAGCAACAGCATCAGGGATAAATCGGTGCTCTCACTCTGGCGTCTCGGCCTCGAATACTTCGAGATGCTCCACCACCGGTTTGTCCTGCTCGAAATTGGCGGATATGGAACTATTGCTGCGCGATGAAGTGCACCGGCAAGCTCAGAGACTGGAGTAGATTTGTGGGGACTCCTCAGGGTCTGCCCCCGTTTCCCACTCGCCTGAAGAAATCAAACTAGATCCAGCCAGTCTCCGGAGAAACTATTGCCCCCATTAAGAATATAAGCACCATACTTTCGCTTGCAAAGCTCTATATTTTTAGAATCTATATCAATAGAAATAAATCCAGTGGGCTTTTCATACACACACAAAGACTCTATCTCAATGGTAGAATCTTCTACGCTAACAAAACGCCCAATAGCTTCCACTCTATGAAACACAAAGCTCTTCCCCCCACCAAGAGGATAAATACGATCTCTCACAGCATAAACAATATCAGAGTTTAATATCCTGACTTTCTTACTAATCTCATAGGGGTCGGCATAGCTCTCTTCCAAAATAAAAAACTCATTACCAATGATAACTAACCACCCGGAGAGACTATAAACGGCGCCACCCTCAACAAGCTCAGAAAGATGATCGCCTTCGAAAAGCAGCCCTACGTCCATAATCACCTCCCCACAATAATTGTGTTAGCGCCACTCGATATTGCTCTATCTACAAATAATTGCATTACTCCACGAGGCCCCGCAAGTGGATCTCGAGTCATATAATATCCAACCCCATCTACAACTTTAACACTATCCACTATAATAAAACGATATCCATTACCACCAACAGGAACTTGTAGAATCACATTCCTACCGCCTTGCAATACTTGATTAAGTTCGCTCGGCAGCATCGTAGCTTTCACGGTGTTATATACACCTGCATTTGATAAACCTCCGATAACTCCAGTGTATTCACACCTGACGATCTAATGCCGTTCGCAAACCCGCCAATTGCATCAACCAAACTAAGAGAGCGCCCCGTATTACCTGTTATTGTCATTGCCGCACATGCCGAACCGCACACAGGCGCATCTCCTTGCAAGACAACTGAGCCAGGAGGATCATATGAGATGGATGGTTTAAGACTACCACCAGCCCCATCTTTAATAACGTTTTCACCGGCGACACTGCCAACCGCTGCCTTCAGCCCCACTATATTCAGAAGCGCTTGCGCAAACCAACCAATACGCTCGCCAGTGGTCGCCTTCGTCTCTGTAATCGGGTTGGTGGCTCCAAACCCCATCGAAAGCTTGCATACGATACCGATTCCTAGCGACCCACCGCAGCCTTCATTGAATGAATCAGCAGCAATCTGCTTAAGCGACGCTATCGTATCGCTCGTCATCTTCTCCTGATTCGCTCGTCCTTCCAATGCCTGTTCGACAGTCACCGGCTTCAGATACCACTCGTCACCGTCAGCGGTTTTCACAGATTGATCTGTAACGACACAGAACGAGGTATAAGATGTATGGCACATGACGATGTCGCCAGGCTTGTGATCCAACTTGGACGCCTGTGTTGCATAAAATCGGCCAAAAGCGGACCGCCGGCGCAGTTCTGGTTCAGACCGATAGTCGAGGCTCACAGCATGCGACTGCATATCTAAAGTCATTCTGGCTTATTGCTTACACCCATATCCCTATTGGCTCCCTCTCGCCGTCCAGTTTACTGGGGGGATTGAAGACCCTCTAAGCTCAGCGGGAGCATGCTCCCGCCACAGGGGAACATTAAAGTCATAAGACTTGTATTGGCCACTGGGTAATTGGCATAGTGCTGCCACTCCCCAACTGACCCGGCGCCAAGGACTAAATCAGCCAGAAGCTGACGGAAGTTCAGGGCCTTGCCAGGTTGCTTGTTCCAAGGATCTGGACATTTACCCCATGAAAACATACGCAGCGCTGGCCCTTGCGCTCACCACTCTGTGCAGCACCGTCCACGCGGCGAGCTGGCAGATTTGCCGGTTGGACGTACAGATCGTCAACGTATTGAAACAACCGTACCCACAACTGCATGGGCGGATCCTCAAGGCCGCCCCGATCTCCACCACCACGCAATGTCCCCAGCAAGGCTCGATGGTCACCTTCACCCCGGAAACCACCGATTACCAGAACACCCTTCCGCGTCGGCAATGGCCTCGAAAAGGCCAGTCGGTGCAGATTGACTACCGGTATCTGGATGGCATTTGCAAGGGCGACGGCCACCCGCATCCGTGTCGCATCGACCACTATCCACTCATGGGACGCTAGTCGGGCGTCACTCGCTCACGCAACTTTCGCAGCAACCCATCGCATGGATATGCCCAGCACTCCTTCGCGCGAAATGCGTGGCGCTGTAGCATCATGAATTCTGCCAGCAATCCAGCCCTAAGGACGATTGATGGCTATTAACTTTGAACCCAAGATAGGCAGATCTTGGAGCGTAATTATGGCGGCTACCAGTACGATGAGAACGCCATGGCTATCATTAGAGGGACTCAAGCGCGCTAGCTGCCTATCAGCCATTCCAGCTCGGCCTTTCCAATTAGAAAGTCAGTTATCGGCCAAAAGGGGCCTTTGATAGACAGTAGTTGATGACGAAATTATCACTGTGGCTCTAATTCTGACCATAAACCTTTGCAGCCCATGCCGGCCATTAATGTCCCGAAGTCTTCAAAGTTGCAGACATTCACCTCAATCTGGCTCGCCCACGTTGCCTCACACTCGTCGCACACCCACAGTAAAAGTTGTGTAGAGCAGACCCGCATTGCTCGAACGTCACCTTGACCGCATCTTTGGCATTTAATCAGCATGAAAATAATCTCTGACAGGACCCCGGCGTAGTCTAATCAGATCGGTCGACTGTCGTCCGCGGCGACAGGCAGAGGTTGTCCAAAAGCAGAAATCTAAAGTGTCCCCACTAGAGTGGGGACTATTCAGTTGAGTGCCTGATGGTCGGCACGCTCTCAATCACCTTGGCGTCGTTCCGAGCGCGTACGCCGGCACTCTGGTCTCGGTGCTATTGCACACCTCGGCGAAAGCCGTGAATATCTTGAGGGGCGTCGTGACAAGCCTGTGGCTGTTGAGCTGCGCTGCCTTCGACTCATGGTGGAAATAAAAAATAGAGCAATCAGGGAATGGAATATCCTTCATTTGAAAACGAGCCAAAGAAAAAAGCTTTCTGGGCGGCGACGTGCCTGATTTTGGTAGTGGGCTGGATTGTTTATATGCTTTGGGCTAGTCGCATTGGGACTCGAATCGTTTTAATGGCGTCGATTTCTGAGTGGACCACCTATATAGTCGTTGGCTGTTTGGTTGGACTCGTTTTTACCGGACGAGCAATTTACTATCGCCCTGACGGAAGAGACTTGAAGCGAGTTGCCGACTATTTTGTGGGGGCGTTTGTCTGGGTCTTGTATTGTCTTTAAATTATTATAAGGTTTTTACTTATCTATTGCCTGGCGAGATTATTCATTATGAATCAGCTTATGAGCTACATATTCCGGGACCTTCCTTTGCAAGGTCTGGCCGGTGTGAGGCGGGCTTGCGGTTTAAGGATTTGAATACTGAGCGCTGGATTGAGCTGTGCACCACTGAGTTGGAGTTCAACGAGCGAAGGAAAAAAGGCATGGATTTCGTTTTGGTGACTGCACACTCCAATAAGATAGGCTCTTATATTGTTGGTTATCAGTTCATTTATAAATAAATTATAGTGGAGTCGCTTCCATAGACCTCAGCGCTTAATCAGCCTGTAAGAAACTCTGGCAGCACTTTGATGTAGCCTAGTACCGTCGTCCGCATCATCGCCGTTTCCTGTCATAGACGACAGGCAGAATCGACTCAAAAGCGGCTTCCGACACCGACAAAAATCCACAACTACAGATGCCACCAACGGCCGTAGCATCCGGGCGCCGAAAACAGATTTTCTAGAAGGCTAAAGGTCTATTTTCCTTCGGGTTGTGAGTCCAGGCGCCCAAGGCCGTAGTAATTCATGAATTCGCGCATAGTCGGTGAAAGCGTCTCTTGTGAAGCAATCTGCCAGAATTTTCTTTCCCCAAGAACCGGCTGTAACCGCTTGATGAG
>Ga0070751_1002744_pt1 | contig 9956 bp, 9 predicted proteins | sample VirMetDEL_Aug_28_FD_78514 | JGI IMG/M metagenome (GOLD analysis project Ga0070751, IMG submission 78514) | Aqueous microbial communities from the Delaware River and Bay under freshwater to marine salinity gradient to study organic matter... | ecosystem: Environmental > Aquatic > Marine > Coastal ... | reverse complement strand
TGCCTTTCATGCTGTTTGCCTTCGTCGCCTCAATTACCCCCGGCCCGACCAATATCCTGGTACTGAGCAACAGCGCCCGTTTCGGTTTCAGGGCCACGCTGCCAATCATCCTGGGCGCCTGCGCCGGCGCGGCGCTGCTCGTGCTGGTGGTGGGCTCGGGGTTTGGCCGGTCCTTGGTGCAGCTACCCAAGGTACAAACCGCCATGCAATGGATCGGCATTGCCTGGCTGAATTACCTGGCCTGGCAGATTTTCAGCGCCCCCACCCGGGCCATCGAAGCGGATACACGCCAAAAACCCCTGAGCCCGATCGGCGCCGCCAGCCTGCAATTGATCAACCCGAAAAGCTGGATGATGGCACTGGCCGTAGTCAGCGTTTTTACCGGCAATGGTGCGGAGCGCCAAAACCAGGTGGTGTACCTCTCCCTGGCGTTTTTCCTGATATCGATCCCCTGCCTGGGCACCTGGGCGCTGTTGGGTGCCGGATCCGCACGGGTGTTGCGTTCGAGCAGCGCCATGCAGCGTTTCAACCGCGGTATGGCCGTGCTGCTGTTGGCGGCGGCTTGGTTAAGTGTGCTGGCCTGAACACACCGGCTATCTGGCTTTGTCCTACAACTTCTTGACGGCTTTCGTACTTTAGTGGTTTCCTGAAACCGGTTTCAGTCATTCCAATAAAAATAGAAGGTCGATGACCGTGAACAGTTTCTCTGCCGCCCAGCGCAGCCGCGTGACCATGCTCGACGTCGCCCAGCGCGCCGGCGTGTCCAAAGCCAGCGTGTCGCGCTTCATCGGCGACGATCGCGCCCTGCTCTCCGATGCCATCGCCCTGCGCATCGAGCACGCCATCGCCGAACTCGGCTACCGCCCCAACCAGATGGCCCGTGGCTTGAAACGCGGGCGCACGCGCCTGATCGGTATGCTGGTGGCCGATATCCGCAACCCCTATTCCATCGCCGTGATGCACGGTGTCGAAACTGCCTGCCGCCAGCACGGCTACAGCCTGGTGGTGTGCAACACCGACCGCGATGACGAGCAGGAACGCCAGCACCTGGCGGCGCTACGCTCGTACAACATCGAAGGGCTGATCGTGAACACCCTCGGCCACCACCTCGAACAACTGCTGGAACTGCAACGGGAAATGCCCCTGGTGCTGGTGGACCGCAAGGTCGCACCGTTGCGCAGCGACCTGGTGGGTTTGGATAACCCGGCCGCGGTACGCATGGCGCTGGAACACCTTGAGCAACAGGGCTACCGCGAGATAGTGCTGGTCAGCGAGGCCACCGATGGCACCAGTTCGCGCCTGGAGCGCCTTGACAGTTTCACCGCCGAGATTGCCCGCCGCCCGGCGTTGAGCGGCACGGTGCTGGAACTGGACGGCGCGCTGGAAAAGCGCCTGCGCGCCTTTCTGGCCAAGCCCGGCGCCAAAGCCGTGTTCTGCGCCAACGGCATCGCCGCCCTCGCTTGCACCCGCGCGCTCAAGGCGCTGGAGTGCGACCTGTTCGCGGACGTCGGCCTGATCGCCCTGGATGACCTGGACTGGTACCCGCTGGTGGGCACCGGCATCACCGCCCTCGCCCAACCGACGCAGGCGATTGGCGCGAGTGCCTTCGACTGCCTGCTCAAGCGCCTGCGCGGCGATACGGCGCCGGCCCGCACCCTGGATTTCCTGCCCGAACTGATCGTTCGCGGTTCCACCCAACCCACCTCGTAGCCGCTGTCGAGCCCTCGCGGGCGTCAATTCAATAGGTTGCGCAGAAAAATGAAACCGGTTTCAGAGGTACACAATCATGCATGAATACCCCGTCTCCATCAGCCTTTCCAGCTACGGCGCCGACCTCGTCCGCCAGCAGGGCCAATTGAGTTTTGTCGCCCTGCTGGCGGCGGCCGGTGCCCGGCGCATCGAGTGGCGCGAAGAGCTGCTGACCATTGAACAACCCGCACAACTGGCACGGGCGGCGGCCGAACAAGGCCTGGAGTGCGTGTTCTCTTCGCCGCTGGAACTGTGGGTCGCCGGCCGCGCCCAGCCGAATGCCGAGCTCGCCGCCACCCTTGATCGCGCCCAGGCCTTTGGTGCGCGCTGGCTGAAAGTCTCCCTCGGCTACTTCACCGACACCAACGACCTGCACAGCCTGCACGCCCTGCTCAACCGCCACCCGGTCAAGTTGCTGGTGGAAAACGACCAGACCCTGCATGGCGGTCGCATCGAACCGCTGCAACGTTTCTTCAGCGAAGTCGAGCGCCTTGGCCTGCCGGTGAAGATGACGTTCGATATCGGTAACTGGCACTGGCAGGACCAGTCCGCGCTCACCGCCGCGCGCCTGCTCGGCCGGCATGTCGACTACCTGCACTGCAAGGCCGTGGCGCGTCGCGCGGACGGCAAGCTGGTGGCACTGCCGCCCGGCGCCACCGACCTGCATCTGTGGGAACAACTGCTGGGCCACATGACTCAAGGTATTACCCGGGCGGTGGAATTCCCGCTGCAAGGCGATGACCTGGTCGAAGTCACCGCCCGGCAGGTCGCCACCCTCGCCCTGCTTGGCCAACCCCGTGCGGAGTACGCCCATGTCTGAGATCGATATCCTGTCGTTCGGTGAAACCATGGCGATGTTTGTCGCCGAACAGAGCGGCGACCTGGCCCAGGTGGGCCACTTCCACAAACGCATCGCCGGGGCCGACAGCAATGTCGCCATCGGCCTGTCGCGCCTGGGCTTCAACGTCGCCTGGCTGAGCCGGGTGGGCAACGACTCCCTGGGCCGCTTTGTGCTCGACACGCTCAAGCAACAAGGCCTGGATTGCCGGCACGTGGCGGTCGACCCGCTGCACCCCACCGGTTTTCAGCTCAAGTCCCGCGAAGAAGCCGGCGATGATCCCCAGGTCGAGTACTTCCGCAAGGGCTCGGCGGCCAGTCACTTATCCATCGCAGCCATCAGCCCGGCGCTGCTGCAGGCGCGCCACCTGCACGCCACCGGCATCCCGCCGGCCTTGTCCAAGGCCACCGGCGAGTTGTCCCGCGAGCTGATGACGCAAATGCGCAAGGCCGGGCGCAGCGTGTCGTTCGACCCGAACCTGCGCCCGGCGCTGTGGCCCAGCCAGCAGCAGATGATCCGCGAGATCAACGCCCTCGCAGGCTTGGCAGATTGGGTCTTGCCGGGCTTGAGCGAAGGTCGCTTGCTTACCGGTTTCGACGACCCGGCGGACATCGCCGCGTTTTACCTGGACCAGGGCGCCGAAGCCGTGGCCATCAAGCTCGGCCCGGACGGCGCGTATTACCGCACCCAACTGGACCAAGGCTTTGTCGCCGCCGTGAGCGTGGACAAAGTGGTCGACACCGTCGGCGCCGGTGATGGCTTTGCCGTCGGCATGATCAGCGCCCTGCTGGAAAACCTCAGCTTCCCCGAGGCGGTACACCGCGGCAACTGGATCGGCAGCCGTGCCGTGCAGAGCCGCGGCGATATGGAAGGCTTACCCACACGCACGGAGCTGCCGACCCGATCCGTTGCTTGACCCACTCCCTGTTGCCACAACTACAACAAGCTCAGGAGCAACCCCATGGATACCTTGAAACTCGCCACCCGCCGTTGGTGGTACATCATGCCCATCGTCTTTATCACCTACAGCCTGGCGTACCTGGACCGCGCCAACTACGGTTTCGCCGCCGCCAGCGGCATGGCTGAAGACCTGATGATCACACCCGGCATGTCGTCCCTGCTCGGCGCACTGTTCTTCCTCGGTTACTTTTTCTTCCAAGTGCCGGGCGCGATCTACGCGCAAAAGCGCAGCGTGAAGAAGTTGATTTTCGTCAGCCTGATCCTCTGGGGCGGCCTGGCCACCCTGACCGGCGTGGTGTCCAACGCCTACATGCTGGTCGCCATTCGCTTCATGCTCGGCGTGGTCGAAGCGGCGGTGATGCCGGCGATGCTGGTGTACCTGTGCCACTGGTTCACCCGTGCCGAACGCTCGCGGGCCAATACGTTCCTGATCCTCGGCAACCCGGTGACCATGCTGTGGATGTCGGTGGTGTCCGGCTACCTGGTGCAGCATTTCAGCTGGCGTTGGATGTTCATCGTCGAAGGCCTGCCGGCGGTGCTGTGGGCATTTATCTGGTGGCGCCTGGCCGATGAGCGGCCCAAGGATGCCCAGTGGTTGAGCGACAGCGAAAAGCACCAGCTGGAAACCGCCCTCGCCGCCGAACAGGTGGGGATCAAAGCGGTGAAGAACTACGCCGAAGCGTTTCGCTCGCCCAAGGTGATCATCCTTGCGCTGCAGTTCTTCTGCTGGAGCATCGGCGTGTACGGCTTTGTGCTGTGGCTGCCGTCGATCCTCAAGGCCGGTTTGCAGATGGACATGGTCGAGGCCGGCTGGTTGTCGGCGCTGCCGTACCTGGCGGCGGTGATCGGCATGCTGGCGGTGTCGTGGGGTTCGGACAAGCTGCAAAAACGTAAGCGGTTTGTGTGGCCGCCGTTGTTGATCGCCTCTATCGCTTTCTATGCGTCCTACGTGCTCGGCGCCGAACATTTCTGGTGGTCCTACACCCTGCTGGTGATTGCCGGCGCGTGCATGTACGCGCCCTATGGACCGTTTTTCGCGATTGTCCCGGAGATCCTGCCGGCCAACGTCGCCGGCGGCGCCATGGCGTTGGTCAACAGCATGGGCGCGCTCGGTTCGTTCGGCGGTTCGTACCTGGTGGGTTACCTCAATAGCAGCACCGGTTCCCCCGGCGCCTCTTACCTGCTGATGAGCGGCGCGTTGATGGTCTCGGTGGTGCTGACGATTTTCCTCAAGCCCGGCGCCAGCGACCGCGAGCGCGCGCCGTTGCAGTCCCTCGAATTAAAGGTGAAGACCTGATGAAAAAGTCTGTCGTTCTGTACAAAAAACTCTCCGCGCCGCTGATGGCCCGGCTGCATGAGCACGCCGAGGTCACGCTGATCGACGCGCTCGACCCGCCCGGCCTGGCCAAACTGCGCGACGCCCTCCCCGGCGCCCATGGGTTGCTGGGCGCGAGCCTGCGCCTGGACGCCGCGTTGCTGGACCTGGCACCGCAACTGGAGGCGGTGGCCAGCGTGTCCGTCGGCGTCGACAACTACGACATCGAGTACCTGACCCGGCGCGGCATCCTGCTCAGCAACACACCCGATGTGCTCACCGAAACCACCGCCGACACCGGTTTCGCGCTGATCCTCGCCACCGCACGCCGGGTGGTCGAACTGGCCGACATGGTGCGTGCTGGCCAGTGGCACAAGAACATCGGCCCGGCGCATTTCGGCAGCGACGTGCATGGCAAGACCCTGGGCATCATCGGCATGGGCCGCATTGGTGAAGCGCTGGCCCAGCGCGGGCATTTCGGCTTCGGCATGCCGGTGCTCTACCACAGTCACTCGCCCAAGCCACAGGTGGAAGAACGGTTCGGCGCGCAGTACCGTCGCCTGAACGACTTGCTGCAACAAGCAGACTTCGTCTGCCTGACACTGCCGCTCACCGCCGAAACCGAGCGGTTGATCGGCGCGCAAGAATTCGCCCTGATGGGCCCGGAGACGATCTTTATCAATATCTCCCGCGGCAAGGTGGTGGATGAAGCCGCGCTGGTCGAGGCCTTGCAGCAGCGCACGATTCGCGCGGCGGGGCTGGATGTGTTCGAGCGCGAGCCGCTGCCCCACGACTCGCCGTTGCTGCGCTTGAACAATGTGGTGGCCACGCCGCATATCGGCTCGGCGACCCATGAGACGCGGGAAGCGATGGCCGAGTGCGCGGTGGATAATCTGCTCGCGGCGCTCGCCGGTCAGAAGCCGAAAAACCTGGTGAATCCAGGCGCCTGGATGCAATAGCTTCTGACACCACACAGAGCAAATGTGGGAGGGAGCTTGCTCCCGATGGCGCTGGATCAGTCAGTAGATGAGTTGACTGACCCATTGCTATCGGGAGCAAGCTCCCTCCCACATTGGGATTGCATTGCAAAGTGGCTCAGATAACGAACCTGGCCACCATCGCATTCAAATCCACCGCCAGGCGCGACAGCTCATGGCTGGCCGCGCTGGTCTGGTTGGCGCCCGCCGCCGACTGGGTCGCCAGGTCACGGATGTTGACCAGGTTGCGGTCTACTTCACGGGACACCTGGGCCTGTTCTTCCGAGGCGCTGGCGATCACCAGGTTGCGCTCGTTGATCAGGCTGATCGACTGAGTGATCTGCTCCAGAGCCACACCGGCCGCGCGGGCCATTTCCAGGGTGTTATGGGTGCGCTGGTTGCTCTGTTGCATGGATTGCACGGCTTCACCGGTGCCGTTCTGGATACCGGCGACCATTTTCTCGATTTCCTGGGTCGACTGCGCGGTGCGATGGGCCAGGGCCCGCACCTCGTCGGCCACCACCGCGAAGCCGCGCCCGGCTTCACCGGCGCGGGCGGCTTCGATCGCCGCGTTGAGCGCCAGCAGGTTGGTCTGCTCGGCAATCGCCCGGATCACGTCGAGGACCTTACCGATGTCGCGCCCCTGAGTGGCCAGACCTTCGATCAGCAACGAGGTGTTTTGCACATCCTGGGTCATGGTCTGGATCGCGCCGACGGTCTCAACCACCCGGTCGCGGCCTTCCCGTGCCGCCTGGTTGGACTGCGTGGAGGCTTCGGAGGTGGACACGGCGTTCCGCGCCACCTCTTCCACGGCAGCGGTCATCTCATTGACGGCCGTGGCGGCCTGGTCGATTTCGTTGTTTTGTTGCTGCAAGCCTTTGGAGGCTTCTTCGGTGACGGCGCTCAACTCTTCCGCCGCCGAGGCCAATTGCGTGGCCGAACCGGCGATGTGCTGGATGGTCTGGCGCAAGTTGGTTTGCATGGCCGACAACGCACTGATCAAACGCGCCGGTTCATCCTTGCCATCGTCTTCAATGACTTTGCTCAAGTCGCCGCCGGCAATGGTTTGCGCCACTTCCACGGCTTTGCGCAGCGGTGTGACGATGCTGCGGGTCAGCAACCAGGCCAACAGTACCGTGAGCAAGGCGGCGGCCACGGCCACCACGACGATCCCGCTGATCGCGCTGTCATAGCTGCGTCCGGCCTGCTCGTTGGCCTGCTTGGCGCCAGCGGAGTTGAGGGCGATCAGCTTGTTCAACTGCTCGCCCATCTGATCGGTGCCGTTCTTGATCCGGGTATTGATCAAGGCGCGCATCTCATCGACCTTGTTTTGCTGGGACAGCGCCAGCATCTCGGCCTGGGCCGTCAGGTAGTTGTCCAAGGTGCCGACAAACGTCTTGTACAGGGCCGCTTCCTCAGGCACGGAAGGTAACGCTGAGTAACCGGCCTGGGCGGCTCTGACCTTGTCAATCAGCGCGGCGATGCGCGTTTGCGCCTCTTGCAACGCGGCCGGTTCACGGTTGACCAATACGCGGAACGACAAGATACGCATGCGCAACACGTTTTCCGTGAGGCTGCCCAAGTAGGCCACGCTGGGCAGTTGGTTGCTGCTCATATCCACCGACGCCTGACGGATCAGCGTCATGCGGTTGACTGCAAACACTCCCAATACAACCACCAACAACGCAATGAATGCGAAACCGAGAGACGCTCGAGGGGCAATATTCAGATGACGAAGAGACATAGAGGTATTCTCAAGAAGGAGTGTCTGCGCGCATCCCTGCAGCGGAATGATCAGTTGGCGTCAACACGCTGCTCTGACCTTGGTCACCACTTGTTGTCATTGTTGGGTGGGCCTATGAAAGATATCGGCAGGCCCAGCGGTTTTCGCAGGGCCTCCATAAATATTTTTTTACACTTCTGACGATCTCCGGTTTCTGGCATCCTGCGCCTCCATTTTCTGTCCAGAGCCCGCATTTTGTCTGACGCTCAAGCCCCGCGCCCGCGCTATAAATCCGACCTGATCTACGGCCTGGAAGACCGTCCGCACTTCTCTGCCGCAATGTTTGCCGCCTTGCAGCATGTGTTGGCGAGTTTTGTCGGCATCATCACCCCTACGCTGATCGTCGGCGGCGTGCTGGGCCTGGAAAGCGAGGTGCCGTACCTGGTGAGCATGGCCTTGTTCGTGTCGGGGCTCGGCACTTTTGTGCAGGCGCGCACGTTCGGCCCGATCGGTTCGGGGTTGTTGTGCCTGCAGGGCACCAGTTTTTCGTTTATCAGCGTGATTCTCAGTGCCGGGTTCATGGTCAAGGCCCGGGGTGGCGGCACCGATGAGATTCTCTCGACGATCTTCGGCATCTGTTTTTTCGCGGCGTTTATCGAAGTCGTGCTCAGCCAGTTCATCGGCAAGTTGCGCAAGCTGATCACCCCGGTGGTGACCGGCACCATCATCACCCTGATGGGCCTGTCGCTGATCAAGGTGGCAGTCACCGACATGGCCGGTGGCTTCGGCGCCGACAACCTCGGCGCCGCGAGCAATATGGGGCTGGCCGCGCTGGTGCTGCTCACCATCGTGGTACTCAACCGCTTCAACAACCCGTTCCTGCGCCTGGGTTCGATCGTGATCGGCCTGACCCTGGGCTTCATCGTGGCCTGGTGGCTGGGCCGTGTGGATATGGCGGCCTTGCCCCAGGTGCCGTTGATCAGCGTGCCGGTGCCGTTCAAGTACGGCTTCTCGTTCGACTGGGTGGCGTTTATCCCGGTGGCGGTGATCTTCCTGATTTCGCCCCTGGAGGCCGCCGGTGATCTGACGGCCAACTCGATGATTTCCCAACAGCCGGTCAAGGGCCCGCTGTACATCAAGCGCATCAAGTCCGGCCTGCTGGCGGACGGCCTCAACTCGGCGATGGCCGCGACCTTCAACAGCCTGCCGATGGTGACGTTCGCCCAGAACAACGGCGTGATCCAACTCACCGGCGTAGCCAGCCGTTATGTGGCGTACTTCATTGCCGGCCTGCTGGTGCTGCTGGGGCTGTTCCCGATGATCGGCGCGGTGCTGCAACTGATGCCCAAGCCGGTATTGGGCGGCGCGACGCTGATCATGTTCGGCACCGTCGCCGTGGCGGGGATCAAGATCCTCGCCGAAGCCGGCCTGCACCGCCGCAATATGCTGATCGTGGCGATCTCCCTGGGCATGGGCCTGGGTGTCGCCGCCGTGCCGGAAGTGTTGCGCGACCTGCCCAAGGCGCTGCACAACATCTTCGAATCGCCGATCACCGTAGGCGCGTTCTGTGCAATCCTGCTGAACATTTTCCTGCCGGAAGAGTTCTTAGAACTGGAAGAAGATGAATTTGATCCGGAGTCCTCAACCCTCAAAGTGATGCAAGACCCGGACGTCACGCACTAGGAGCACCTTCGTATGCGCAAGCTCATGGTTCTATCGATACTGCTGCTGACCTTGAGCGCTTGCGCCCTGTTCCCCAATCGCGACCCGGTCACTATCAACGTGGTGGGCATCGAGCCGCTGCAAAGCCAGGACCTGGAAGTGCGCTTCGCCGTGAAGCTGCGGGTGCAGAACCCCAATGAAACGGCAATCGACTACAACGGCGTGGCCCTGGACCTGGAGGTCAATGGCCGGCCGCTGGCGTCGGGGGTGAGTGATCAGCGCGGAAGCATCCCACGCTTTTCCGAGACGGTTCTGATGGTGCCGGTCAGCGTTTCAGCGTTTTCCGTGTTGCGGCAAACCCTCGGCCTGAGCCAGACCCAGAGTTTGAACAACCTGCCCTACGTATTGCGCGGCAAATTGGCCGGCGGGCTGTTCGGCACCATGCGGTTTGTCGATCGTGGGACACTGGACCTGCCGAATACCGCCACTTGGTAACCCCCCATGCAACCGACCTTGGTCACCCAACGCCTGATTCTGCGCCCACTGACACTCGACGATGCCGAGGGCATCCAGCAACAGTTCCCCCATTGGGAAGTGGTGCGTTATCTCAATGCGCTGGTGCCGTGGCCCTACCCGGCTGACGGCGCGCGTCACTACCTGGAACACATCGCGTTGCCCGCCATGGCCCGGGGCGAGGAATGGCATTGGGCGATCCGCCTGCAAAGCGCGCCG
>Ga0070751_1002743_pt1 | contig 9958 bp, 14 predicted proteins | sample VirMetDEL_Aug_28_FD_78514 | JGI IMG/M metagenome (GOLD analysis project Ga0070751, IMG submission 78514) | Aqueous microbial communities from the Delaware River and Bay under freshwater to marine salinity gradient to study organic matter... | ecosystem: Environmental > Aquatic > Marine > Coastal ... | reverse complement strand
GAGAACGGAAACATCGTCGAGAAAGCCCTGTGGCCGGAGTTTTTTCCGCTCAAGGAGTTGAAGCGGACGAAGGCGTCTATGCCGCTGTTTCAGTGGAACGCGCAGTACCAGCAGAACCCCACGTCAGAAGAAGCCGCGGTCATCAAGCGTGAGTGGTGGCGTACTTGGAAACGGCCGAAATTCCCCCCGTGTGAGGCCATCCTCATGTCCTTGGATGCTGCCGCAGAAAAACACAACCGCGCGGACTTTACCGCGCTGACGACTTGGGGTGTGTTCACTAACGAAGAGACGGGCGCGTACAACTTGATCCTCTTGAACTCGATTAAGCGGCGTGTGGATTTTCCCGAGCTCAAGCGGTTATGCCTAAATGAGTATAAAGAATGGCAACCTGACTCGTTCATTGTCGAGAAGAAGAGCGCGGGCGTTGCCATCTACCAAGAGTTGCATCGGATGGGTATTCCGGTTACTCAGTATACACCGCATCGCGGATCTGGCGATAAGATGGCGCGTTTGAACTCCGTTGCTGATATAATCGCCTCTGGGATGGTGTGGGTGCCTGAGACATCGTGGGCGGAGGAGCTAGTTGAGGAGGTGGCCGCCTTCCCCTTCGCTGCCCACGATGACTTGGTGGACTCCACTGTTTACGCACTTATGCGCTTTCGCCAAGGCGGACTTATTCGCCTTAACACTGATTACGACGATGAGCCGGTGATGCGCCCCCGCGCTACGGCCTATTACTGAGGGCACTTGAATGGCTGTCGATAAAGCACTAATCCCGGTTGAAGGTGTATCGCCGGAGTTTAACGAAGAGATTGGGTTCGCGGACGAGAACGGCGACGTCGTTGTAGTTGAGCTCGACGATGGAGGGGTCCAGGTTGAGTTTGGCCTCGAGGATGCTCCGCTGGTTGAGATGGAGTTTGACTCTAACCTCGCCGAATTTATGGACGAGGGCGAGCTCGAAGAGATCGCGAGTAACTTGATCGGCAGTTTTGAGTCCGACCGCGAGTCGCGGAGCGAGTGGGCCGAGGCGTACGTCAAGGGCATCGACCTGCTTGGGATGAAAGTAGAGGACCGTACGGTCCCATGGGAAGGTGCCACAGGCGTGTTCCACCCGCTGCTCACTGAGGCAGTGCTGAGATTTCAGGCCCAGGCCATGGCGGAGGTGTTTCCTGCCACCGGACCCGCGCGTACTCGTGTCATGGGTAAACAGACCCCAGAGCTCCTGGAGCAGGCGCAGCGCGTTGAGGGCGAGCTGAACTATCAGCTGACCGAGAATATGCCCGAGTACCGGGACGAGACCGAGCAGCTTCTGTTTCGCCTCCCGCTAGCGGGGTCTGCATTCCGTAAAGTCTACTACGACCCTATCTGCAAGCGACCGACGGCTATCTTTGTTCCGGCTGAGGACATGGTTGTCGCCTACGGCGCGTCAGACTTGCGCACGTGTGAACGGTATACGCATGTGATGAAGCGCACCGAGAACGAGGTGCGAGCCCTGCAGGTTGCTGGCCTTTACAGGGATATTGAGTTGGACACGCCCGTTGGCGAGCTGTCTGACATCGAAGAGAAATACAACGAGCTCAACGGTGAGACCACCGCGCTGAATAACGATGACCGGCATACGCTGCTTGAGATGCACGTCATGCTGGAGCTAGAACTCGACGAAGACGAGAGCGAACGCAAATTCCCCTACGTAGTGACTATCGACAAGGCTTCCGGGGTGATTTTGTCTATCTATCGGAACTGGGAAGAAGATGACGAGCGCTACAAGAAAGTAGAACACTTTGTGCACTATAAGTACGTCCCTGGTTTGGGCTTCTATGGCCTGGGGCTCGTTCACCTGCTGGGGGGCCTTGCTAAGTCGGCTACGTCGCTCCTGCGGCAGTTGGTTGATGCGGGTACGCTCGCAAACCTGCCGGGCGGCCTCAAGGCTAAGGGGATGCGCATCCACGACAACGACACCCCCATCGGTCCCGGAGAGTGGCGAGATATTGACATCCCGTCTTCATCTATTCGCGATGCGATCATGCCACTGCCGTACAAAGAACCGTCCGGCGTGCTCTATAATCTGCTGAGTAGCGTGGTTGAGGAAGGGCGCCGGATCGGCTCCGTGGCGGACTTGCAGGTGGGTAACATGAACCCAGAAGCACCAGTAGGTACAACGCTCGCCTTGCTTGAGCGCTCTATGAAGGTGATGTCTGGTATTCAGGCGCGCGTGTACGCGGCGATCGCGCAAGAGCTCAAGATCATCGGTAAGATCATCCATCAGCATATGCCTCCGGAGTATAGCTACAACCTCGGAGGTAAATTCGATCGCTCGGCTGATTTCGACGGTCGGGTGGATGTGCTACCCGTGGCTGATCCCAACGCGGCGACTATGGCGCAGCGCGTTGTTCAGTATCAGTCGGCACTGCAGTTGGCTCAGCAGGCCCCGCACCTGTATGACCTGGGTAAACTCCACCAGCAGATGTTGGGCGTGCTCGGTATCCCTGATGCGCGCGATATCATCAAGTTGCCGGGCGACGTGAAGCCTATGGATCCTGTGACAGAGAACATGGCCCTACTCAAGCAGGAGCCGGTTAAGGTGTTCGCGTATCAAGATCACGAGGCGCATATCCGCACGCACATGGCGGCGATGCAAGACCCGAAGATCATGGAGCTGGTTGGCCAGTCTCCGTTCGCGCAAGCGATCCAGTCGTCGGCCATGGCGCACATCACTGAGCACATTGCCGAGCAGTATCGCATGGAGATCCAGAAGACCCTCGGCGCTGAGCTGCCGAGCTCCGAAGAACCGCTTCCAGAAGATGTTGAGCTGGAGGTGTCTCGCCTGGCCGCGCAGGCGGCGGATAAGTTGCTGCAGCGCAACCAGCAAGAAGCCGCTCAGCAGCAAGCCCAGGAGCAAGCTCAGGATCCCATGGTGCAGATGCAGCAGCAAGAGCTGCAGATTAAGCAGATGGAAGCAGAGACAAAGCGTCAGCAGGCTATGGCCCAGGCGCAGATTGACCAGGCGAGGCTACGGTTGGCTGAGTTGAAGCAGCAGCAGGACTACGAGATCCAGAAGACGCGCATTGACTCTGAGGATCGGCGCGCAGGCGTTCAGGCCGGCGTACGCTTGGCGACGCAGTTGGACAATGACGAGCGAGCGGATGCTCGCGAGGGCGCACGGATCGCTCTTGATGAGGCTAAGATCTTAGGGGAGCGCGATGCCGGAGCTGCTGGTTAAGGTCAAGAAGTACGTGGCCGCGGAAGTAGACGCGGCTGCTAACGCCCTTGTCGCGGGGCACTTTCAGACCTTCGACGAGGTGAAATACGCTCAGGGTAAACACGCGGCGTATCGGGATGTTCTATCCGAGATAGAACAAATTGAGAAAAAAGCCCTTGAGAACGACAGGTAACCCTTATATAAAGTTGTAGCGCTTAACCGCGCGACAACTTTAAGGGATGTACCTATGTATGTAGACTTGGACGTAAGTCCGGAGTTACGTGCCCGTTTGCCGGAACCTTCCGGTTTTCGGGTGCTGATCGTCACATCGAAGACGAAAGAGAAGACCGCGGGAGGTGTTTACCTCCCAGACGACCTTCGTAAAGCGGAAGACACCGCTTCAATCATCGGGAAAGTAATCAAACTCGGTCCGGACGCGTACAACGACGCGGATAAGTTTCCGAATGGCGCTTATTGCCAGGAAGGCGACTTCATCATCTTCCGATCGTATTCTGGCACGCGATTTAAAGTCGATGGCGCCGAGTTTCGCTTGATTAACGACGACACGGTTGAGGCCGTGGTCGAAGATCCCGCTGGCTACGAAAGGGCGTTTTAATGAATACCGACGAAATCAAAGACGAGTTCGAAGACGAGGTAGAGACTACGCTACCCGAGGACGACCATGGCGATGACTCGCTTCAGATTGAATACGAAGACGATCTGCCGGACGCCCCTACGTTCGACGATGACCCGACCGAAGAAGAGCTAGAGGCTCAGACGGCGGGCGTTAAGAAGCGGATCAACAAACTCGCTATGTCTCGGGCTAAAGAGCGCCAGGACCGCGAGGCCGCAGAACAGCGCGAGCGCGCAGCTATTGAGTATGCTCGGTCTATCATGACTGACAACGAGAAACTCAAAGCGGAGCTGGCTAAGCAGCAGGAGTCGAGCACGACATACGCTAAGCAGAGTGTTGAGGCCCAGGTGGCGGCGGCACAACGCGAGTACCGTTCCGCTTACGACGAAGGCGACGCGGATGCGATGGTTCTTGCGCAGACCAAGTTGGCTCGCTTACAAGCGGAAGCCTACCAGATGGAGCGCGAGGCCGCGTCGCGACCCGCCGCCCAGCCTGCGCAACCGCAGCAGTATCAACAACCGCAGCGGTATCAGCAGTATCAGCAGTACCCGCAGTACCAGCAGTATCAGCAACCACAACAACCTCAAGTATCTCCGAGATTGCAGGCGTGGTTGGATGCAAATGACTCGTGGTTCCAGAAAGACCGCATCATGACTGGCACCGCTATGGGGATTCATGAGCAACTAATCGAAGAAGGGGTTGAACCGGACTCGAAAGAGTACTATACTGCACTCAATTCAGAGTTGCAGAAGCAATTCCCTGAGCGGTTCTCTGCCACCGATAAGCGCAAGTCCAGGGCTCCCGTCGTCGCCCCCGCTACCCGCAGCGGAAAGACCCCGTCACGACGTGTAGTAAAGCTGACCGCCTCTGAACGGGCATTAGCGAAGTCTCTCGGAGTTTCTGAAGAGCGATATGCGGAGCAAAAATACCTGAAGGAGCAAGCCAATGGCTAACCAAACTCGCGCCCCACGTACGCGTCGAACTGAAGAGACGCGTGAACACGAACAGCGTGAAACCCTATGGAAGCCTGCTTCGCACCTTCCTACCCCTGAGTCACGGGACGGCGTCTCGTTTCGCTGGGTACGCACCACAATGGGCGGTGAATCGGACAACAACAACGTATCCAAAGCCTTCCGCGAGGGTTACGTGCCCGTTAAACGCGATGAGCACCCGGAACTTAGTGCGATGACTGACAATGCGTCACGTTTTCCGGAGAACATCGAGATTGGCGGCCTTCTACTGTGCCAGATCTCTAGTGCGACAGCTGCTCAGCGTAGCGCGTACTACGAGGCACGAGGGCAAGCCCAGATCGACGCCGCGGATAGTGACTTCTTGAACCAGTCAAGCGCAACCATGCCGATCGGTCGTGGAGACATTGACCGGCGATCTACTTAGTAATCGGCTACTTCTCCGTAAGGTGATGTGGCCATGTTGAGGATATCACGATGGCTACTACAGCATCACCTTACGGCTTGCGCCCCGTAAAGCGCATCGATGGAGCGGCCTGGACGCACTCTATCGAAACCTACCTAATCAATCCCGCAGGTTTCGCGGATAACATTTTCAATGGCCAGGTCGTTGCTTTGACCGCAGCCGGTTACGTTGAGCTCGTATCAGAGACCGGCGCTAACGGCGACGCGTTCCCTGCTGGCACCTTGGGCGTGTTTGTCGGCTGCGAGTATGTGAACTCGGAAGGCCGCGTAGTCCATAGCCAGTATTACCCCGCGGCTACTACTGGGGTAGTCAAAGCCAAAATCGTCACCGACCCGAACGTAGTGTTCCGCGGTCAGATGGACGGCGCAATCGACCAATCTGACATCGGCGCCAATACATGGTTGTCTGCTTCGCAGATCGACGGCTCCGGCGACAGCGTAGGCTCTACGGTTACTGGCAACTCTCAAGTTGCTTTGGAATCGACTACCGGCACCACTGCCGCAGCGTTCCGTATCTTGGCCGTCGTTGATGAGGTAGGCAATTCTATCTCCGATACTTACGCGGATGTTCTGGTTAAGTTTAACCCAGGCCATCATTCTTACACTAACGCCGTTGGTATCTAAGGAGACTGAATAATGGCTATTTCTCGCGCTCAGCTTCTTAAAGAACTGGAACCCGGCCTGAACGCACTGTTCGGAATGGAATACGAACGCTACGGCGATGAGCACACGGAGATCTACTCTCTGGAAACTTCTAACAAGGCCTACGAAGAAGACGTCAAGCTGTCTGGCTTTGGCGCTGCGCAGGTCAAGGAAGAAGGTGCTCCGACGCAATTCGACTCTGCTCAAGAAGCATGGTCAGTGCGTTATGTACCGCAGGTTATCTCTATGGGCTTCGCCATCACCGAAGAGGCGATGGACGACAACCTGTATGACTCCCTGTCAAAGCGCTACACTAAGGCGATGGCGTACTCTATGGCTTATACCAAGCAGGTAAAGGCCGCAGAGATCCTGAACAACGGCTTTAGCTCGTTCCAGACTGGGGACGGTGTGAGCCTGTTCAACGATGCGCACCCGCTGAACTTCGGCGGTAGCAACGCAAACCGCCCTACCGTTGCGACTGACTTGAACGAGACCTCTCTGGAACAGGCTGTGATTGACATCGCAGACTACCGAGACGACCGTAACCTGCCTATCGCAGTTCGTCCGATGAAGTTGATCTTGCCCGCTGCTCTGCAGTTCGTGGCGGCTCGACTGTTGTCTTCTAACCTGCGCGTCTCTACCGCGGATAACGACATCAACGCCCTGCGTTCGACTTCGGCTATCCCGGAAGGCTACGTCATCAATCACTATCTGTCAGACCCGACTTCGTGGTACCTGAAGACTAGTGCTACTGACGGCTTTAAGTACTTCCAGCGTAAGGCGATGCAGACCAAGATGGACGGCGACTTCGACACCGGTAACGTGCGCTACAAGGCGTCTGAGCGTTACTCGTTCGGTGTGACCGAGCCTCTGGCGATGTACGCATCCAAGAGCTCTTACTAAGGTCTGGCTCCCGCGGTCCCTCCCTGCCGCGGGCAGTCCTCCAGGGGGTAGGTAGTCCCGACCTACCCCCACATTTATACGAGGTTTTATCATGGCTCAGACCACTTTTTCCGGCCCGGTTGCTTCGACTGGCGGCTTCATCCCTGGAGCGTCATCTGTAGTCGCACACACCGCGGCCACCCTCTCCGCTACACACGAGCTGCACAATGGCCGTCTGGTCACCGTTTCTCGTGCTGCCGGCTCCACTATCACGCTTCCCGCGGCCACGGGCACGGGCGCAGTATACTCGTTTGCCGTCATTACCGCGGTTACTAGCAACAGTCTGATCGTTCAGGTAGCTAGCGCATCTGACGTCATGGTCGGCGCGGCCGCAGCCGTTGGTTTGAGTACCGAGGCGGACGAGTCGGCCGCATTTGTTACGGCAGCGGACTCTGATACAATCACCATGAATGGCACCACGACTGGCGGGCTTGTTGGAACTAAGATCGTTCTGCGCGATATCGCTTCCGGTACCTGGCTGGTTGAATGCGTGAGTATCGGCTCTGGCACTCTGGCTACACCGTTCTCGGCCGCTGTGTAAGGCCCTAACCGATGAATGACATCAAAGCCACCGCTGTGGCAGCGACGGGTTCGGTCTTTGCAGGCCGCGCCCGCATTCGCGGTTTAGTGCTCTCCCTGGCTAACGGTGCGGGTGGCAACGTCACAATCACCGACGGCAGCGGCGGGGCTACTAAGCTGGACATCGTTACCCTAGCGCCTACTGGCAACTCACACGAAGACTTCGTGATTCCTGACCACGGCATTCTCTGCCCCGGCGGTATCTATTTGTCTGCACTCCCGACCGGCGCTAAGCTGACGGTCTACTACTCGTAACGGAGGCCGGTATGGCGGAAAAGAATGAAGAGTGGCACCTCTCGAAGAGTGTACCCGTCACCATCATCGCGGTGATGGTCGTTCAGTTTGCTGGCGCTATCTGGTTCTTTTCCACCCTCGACAGTAGCGTATCTACAAATGACCGGCGTATCGTGTCTCTTGAGAACGAGGTGGCGGACATCAGAGCTACCGCGCAGACCCAGGCTGTGCAGCTAGGGCGAATTGAGGCTAACTTAGACTCCATGAAAGAGACCCTAGCTCGGATCATGGTCCTACTGGAGAGAGCAAATGGCGGCTAAGAAAGATCCGCGCCTAGCGCGGGCGGGCGTGTCTGGGTACAACAAACCCAAGCGCACCCCCAATCACCCGAAGAAGTCACACATCGTTGTCGCAAAAGAAGGCGACAAGGTGAAGACAATCCGATTTGGTGAGCAAGGCGCCAAAACTGCGGGTAAGCCTAAGGCGGGCGAGTCCGAGGCGATGAAGAAAAAGCGCGCGTCGTTCAAGGCTAGACATGCTAAGAACATCAAGAAGGGTAAAATGTCCGCGGCGCACTGGGCGGATAAGGTTAAGTGGTAGAAGTTTATGGCGGTCGTAGTTCCCACACTTCCTGAGCTCTTCGAAGATGCGTATGAGCGCGTCGGTCTGGAGATGCAGTCTGGCTATGATCTCGCCACGGCGCGGCGCAGCCTTAACTTGTTGATGCTTGAGTGGCAGAACCGCGGGTTCAACATGTTCATGGTCGACAGCGGCACGCTGTCTATATCGTCTGGCACGGCTACATATGACATGCCGGTTGATACGATCGACGTCATTGAGCATCAGATCCGCACGGGCTCCGGCACATCTCAGGTTGACTATAACCTCGGGCGCATCAGCGCCGCCGAGTATGCCCGCCAGGGCGTGAAGAATGTGACAGGCCGACCAACCCAGATTTATGTAGACCGCGCGTCTGATGGCGTGCATATCACGCTCTGGCCGGTGCCGGACCAGGCGTATACGCTGTCTTACTATCGCATGAAGGGTCTGGACGGCTTGGCGTCTGGTATTGGCACGACGGCGGGCATCCCGCCCCGGTTTGTTCCCGCGCTTGTCGCGGGTTTGGCGTTTGACCTGGCAGTGAAGAAGAAGCCCGAGAGTGCTCCTGCGCTGAAGGCGCTGTACGAAGAACAATTCCAGCGCGCCGCAGATGAGGATGAGTCTCGCGCGACATTCCGCGCCGTCCCGGATATGCGGGGGTACCGATGAGGTATGCAGCGGGTAAGCGCGCCTGGGGTATATGCGATCGGTCTGGGCTACGCTACCCACTCAAAGACCTCGTGCCCCAGTATCGCAACGGGGTTAAAACCGGACTACTCGTCGGCCGCGATCAGGTGGATGAGGACCATCCGCAAAACTTTATTGGCCGTGCTCGCACCGACGACGCACAAGCACTTAGAAACCCACGCCCGGAAACAACTAACGGACGCGGCTACGTTGGTTGGGACCCGATCGGCCATCCGCTGGTCCGGGTTAAAGTGCAGATGGGCTCTGTGTCGGTGGAGATTAGCTAATGAACTACGGTGAACTTAAGCAGGCGATCCAAGATTACCTGGAGACATCGGAGACCACGTTCGTCTCTCAGATCCCGACATTCGTCAAGGCGGCGGAGCAACGCATCGTGCGCACCGTGCAGATCCCAGAGCTGCGCAAAAACGCGACTAACACCCTGACGACCGGCTCTCAGTACTTGAAGCGCCCGATTGACTTCATCTCGGTCTACTCGATGTCTGTCGCAGACAGCTCCGGGCAGTATTCGTTCTTGATGGATAAGGACGTTAACTTCATCCGTTCGGCATACCCCACGGTGGCTGCTACGGGCCTGCCGCTGTACTACGCTCAGTTTGATGGATCACGAGATACCGACCGCGGCACCTTTATGCTCGGGCCTACGCCGGACGCCGATTACATCGTCGAGCTGCACTACTACTATGATCCTGCGTCTATTGTCGGTTCAGACTCAAACACTACCTGGCTCGGTACTAACGCAGAAACCGCGCTACTCAACGGAGCGCTAGTAGAAGCATACTCATTCTTAAAGGGTGACGGCGACATGATGGCCGTGTATACTGCGCAATACAAGGAAGCGCTCGCTTTACTTGGTTCAGTTCAGGCGCGGTCACGTCGCGACGAGTACAGGGATGGTAAGTTATGATGGGTATGGCAGGGGGCACCCAGATGGGTAGCGCGAAAGTCTTTTCGGTAGACGGACGCGGGTTTACCCCCGAAGAGTTG
>Ga0070751_1002742_pt1 | contig 9959 bp, 21 predicted proteins | sample VirMetDEL_Aug_28_FD_78514 | JGI IMG/M metagenome (GOLD analysis project Ga0070751, IMG submission 78514) | Aqueous microbial communities from the Delaware River and Bay under freshwater to marine salinity gradient to study organic matter... | ecosystem: Environmental > Aquatic > Marine > Coastal ... | reverse complement strand
TATGTCTATGTTCTCAAAAGACGATGTTAGAAAATTAGTATTAGAGCTTAAAATGTTAGGTCAATGTGCTTTACAAGTACACTATTCTAAAGATAGAAAGACTATTAAGAAAGTTTTTCATATTCCAGTACAACTATTAAGACCTGAGAAATGTAATAAAGATGGTGAAATAGAGGCTTACTATTATAGTGATAATTGGAGTGATGTTAAAAACTACGAGCCTAAAAGAATAGATGCTTTTGGTTTTGGAAGTAAAGAAGTTGAGATACTTTACATTCAACCTTACTCAGTAGGAATGAAGTATTTTAGTAATGTAGATTATTTAGGTGCTATACCTTATACAGTATTAGAAGAAGAAATAAGCGACTACTTAATTAATTTAGTACAAACTGGTTTCAGTTCTCAAAAGGTTATTAACTTTAATAATGGTACACCAACACCTGAGCAACAAGACGAGCTTTATAGAAGTGTTACAAATAAGTTAACTGGTTCTAAGGGTGCAAAATTAATAGTTTCTTTTAACGATAATAAAGATGCTTCTACTACAATAGATGACATTCCTTTAAATGATGCACCACAACATTATGAGTATTTGAGTGAGGAATCGCAAAGAAAAATTATGTTAGGTCATAACGTTACTTCACCTTTACTTTTTGGTATAGCATCAACAAATGGTTTTAGTTCAAATGCAGATGAGTTAAAGAATAGTTTTATCTTATTTGATAACTTAGTAATAAGACCGATGCAGGAATTATTGTGTGATGCTTTCGATAAGATATTAGCTTATAATGGTATTAGTTTAAACTTGTACTTTCAAACTTTAAAGCCTTTAGAGTTTAACGATAATGGAGTAAAAGATGAAAATCAAGAAGATGTTGAATTAAGTAGTCAAGAAGATAAAATTGATATTTCAGAATTTGGAGAAGATATTGACGAGGATGAATGGGTTTTAATTGATAGTCGTAAAGTAGATTATGAATTAGAGGATGAGTTAGATAATCACTTAGAAGAGTTAAATAATCAAAAAGAAAGTTTATTATCTAAGGTTGTTAATTTTGTTTCAACTGGTACTGCAAGACCTAACACAAAGAGTGAACAAGACACTCAAATGTTTAAACATAGATACAGATATTCAGGTAAAGTAGGAGCTAATTCAAGAGGTTTCTGTAAAAAGATGCTACAAGCTAATAAAGTATATCGTAAAGAGGATATAATAAACATGAACACTAAGGTAGTTAATGAGGGGTGGGGTCCAAAAGGTGCTGACACTTACGATATTTGGTTGTACAAAGGTGGAGGAGATTGTAATCATTTTTGGACTAGAGAAACTTATTTAAGAAAGTCAGATGTAAACAATCCTAATGCTAAGAAGTTCACACCAGCACAAGTAAGAAAAGCTGGTAAGACTTTAGGCACTGATGAAATAGCACCAAAAAACGAAAAGAAAGTATATCAAAAACCAAAAGATATGCCTTACAACGGATTCTTACCAACTAATAAAAGATTTAACTAATGGCAGAAGCATTATTAATACAACCAATAGATTTAAAACGATTTACTTTTGTAGATGGTAACTTAGATGTAGATAAGCTATTACAATTCGTTAAAATAGCACAAGACATTCACATACAAAGTTATTTAGGTACTGACTTATTAAACAAGTTGAAAGCTGACATTACTGCTGGTACTTTAAGTGGAAACTATTTAACATTATTAGAGACCTATGTTAAACCGATGTTGATTCACTTTGCTATGACTGAGTATCTACCATTTGCAGCGTATAACGTAACTAACAAAGGTGTTTACAAAAGCACTTCAGAGAATGCAGATAGTGTTGAGAAAAACGAAGTAGATTTTTTAATTCAAAAGTCTAGGAGTTTAGCAGAGAACTACGCTGAAAGGTTTGTAGATTACATGGTTTATAATCAATCTTTATTTCCTGAATACACAAGTAATTCGCAAAATGATATTTATCCAAATCATGGAAGTAATAATTTCACTAATTGGTATCTATGAAACAAAAAAGCAAATATAAAGTTAAAGAAGAGAACATTAAGAAGTTAGAATTATATCTTAAAAAGTTAGATGGCAGTAGAAAAGAAAATAAGTGAGTTAACGGCAAAGAGTACCGAGTTACAACCTTTAGATTTATTAGAGGTTAGTGAGTGGAATGGTGCAACTTACGACACCAAAAGTATTAGTGGTAGTGGATTTATTTTACATAAAAAAGTATCTATTGTAGCTGCCGACTTATTAACTGCAAATTCTTCTCCTATCAATTTAATTGATGCACCTGGTTCTGGAAAAGCATTAGATATTATTGATGTGCTTGTCAAGTTTAATTATGGAACAGTTGCTTTTGATGGTGCAAGTGGGACAGTTAATTTCAATGTAGATACTGCAAATGATGACTACTTTGAATATGCAGACTTATTAAGTCAAACTGCTGATAGTTTAGGATTTGCTTTTGGTAATTCTAACACTGAGAAAACAGTAGAAAATCAAGAGTTTCATTTAATAGCTAACAACGATAGTACGGTTGGAGACAGCACAATGGATATATACATAAATTATAGAATAATAACACTTTAAAATAAATAAAATGAGTTTACCAAATTTAGATAAGTTAGTAGCAAATAAAGGAGTATATGTTGTTAATGATACGGAAGAAGCGACAAAGGTTATAGATGGTGTATTTGTATTAGAAGATACAGTAATAGCTAATTTAAAAGTAGGTGGTGTTGATGCTTTAAGTTCTTACGTTTCAACTCCAGCAACTGCTGTGAAAGCTGGTGCATACATCAGACCATTAGACGGTGTTCAATTCTCAGGTATTACTTTAACAAGTGGCTCTGTAGCTTTAATCTTAGGGTAATGATATACGGTTACGGAAATATGATAAGTGCCACTAATCGACTTTTTAGTGGTGGTGGTGGTGCTAACCCTAACTTTGAAATGACTATCGACACTACTAAAGCTGGTAGTGCCTCTAATACGTTTATATTACCAACTGTTAATAGTGGTACTTATGACGCTCTTATTGATTGGGGGGATGATTCAACAAGTGAGATAACTTCATGGAATGACCCAGACTTAACACACGTTTATTCGGTTGGAGGCATCTATAATGTTAAAATTTCAGGTAGTTTCCCACAAATAAAATTTGCCAATACTGGGGATAAATTAAAGTTAATGTCAATTAATAACTGGGGTAATTGTGGTTTTTTAAGTTTAGACAGTTCTTTTTATGGTTGTTCTAATTTAGAGATATATGCAACAGACACACTTAATTGTTCTAGTGTTACAAATATGTTTAGGTGTTTTTTTAGTTGTTCATCAATAACTAGCATACCTAATTTTAACACTTGGGACACTTCAAATGTTACTAATATGTCTCTTTCTTTTCGTTCTACTACTTCATTAAGTAGTTTAGACTTGTCAGGAATGGATTTTACTTCTTGTGTTAATTGGGGTGCATCAGGGGCAAATGGTGCATTTTGGCAGTCTGGTATTTCTAGTATTAATTTAACTGGTTTACTATTTAATAATTCATCTTTTACTTTTTCATCAGTTTTTAGTAGTTGTTCTAATTTAACAACTGTATCTGGTTTTGAAACTTTAGATTTTAGTTCATGTACTGAATTTTCATATGTATTTTATAGCTGCACAAGTTTAACTAGTATTAATTTAGTTGGATTGGATTTTAGTTCATGTACAAATTTTTATAGAACATTTTATGCAAATACTGCGTTTACTTTATTAGATGTTAGTAGCTGGACGTTAAATTCAGTTAATAATATAAGTATGGGTCAAATGTTTAGACTTTGTGGAACTAGAAATATTGTTGGATTAGACACTTGGAATATTGAAAAAGTAAATAACTTTTCAAGTTTCTTAATTAATTCAAAAATAACAACAACCGAATACGACAAACTATTAATTGCTTGGGATTCTCAAAACCCTGTGGATAGTTTAACTCCTAATTTTGGAACTTCAAATTATACTTTAGGAAGTGCAGCAGAAACTGCAAGAGCTTCATTGATAAGTACAGATTTATGGACAATTACCGACGGTGGAGGAATTTAATAATATAAGATATGATAATTACAGTAGTAAGTAAAGATAAGTTAACCATTACTTGGTGGATTGTTTACAATGAAGATAAATCAATAGTTAATTATGGTGTTACAGACCCCCCACAAGAAACTCAAACAGGCTTACCTTTAAATCAAGTTTTTGATGATGAAGCTAGTTGGTTATTAGTTTTAAAAAATGAATTTAATATAGTTCCTGAATAATGGAAGCACTTAACTACATATTCGTTGCACTTATTACAGTACTTTTTGGGGTTGTTAGACATTTCTTTAAAGACTTACACAATAAGTTTATAGAAAGCGAAAAGAAAAGTGAAGAGATTCATGATAAGGTAGTTAAGCTAGAGGGTAAGGTAGAGCGACTAGATGAGAAGATGCCTAGTGATATCGCCAACTTAGAAAAAGTAATGGATTTGAAATTTGAGCAATTCAATAAGCAATTCGAGGAGTTAACAAAAGCTATTAGGCACGCTGAAAGAACAATGACATCACAAGCTGAAGCATTTGTAAAGCTACTTCAAGAAGTTAGAAAATGAAAAAGCATATCTTAGCACTAATTAACGACACGTTAAAAAAAGATGGCAAGTGGAGTAGAACATCTTTAACTATGTTTTCAGCGTGGAAACTTGTTATTTTTATGGTTATCTTTGATTTGTACAAAGAAGGCTTTAGATATGATGTGTTTGTAACTATGGTGGGAGTTGCACTAGGAACTAAATTAACCGATTCAATAGGTAAACGAGTAGAGAAAAAATGAGATACAAAGAAATGTTAATTGTTTTATTGATAGGTGTTATAGTGTTCTTACTATTTCAAAAAAGACCAGTTTACAGAGCTGGTAGACTTCAAACTATTGAACACGTTATACATGGTAAAGATAGTATTATCTACAAGTGGAAAACTAAGATAGTAGAAGATAAAAGCAAAATTAGAGGTTTATCTAGTCAAGTAGATAGGTTAAAGGATAGTTTAAAGCTTGTTAAAGAGCTTAAAGATACTGTAAGGATAATAGAGTATCAAGATACTGTAATAGCACAACAAGACACGATTATAAGGTTTTATAAAGATTTAACTAGTAAATGTGATTCGATTATAATCGAACAAAATGAGGTTATAGAATTAAAAGATAGTGTTATATTTATTCAACGTGAAAGCATTAAGGACTTTACAAAGAAAAAGAAACGTAGAAAGCTAGGTGAAATAATAGTTGGAGTTGGTTTATTAACTTTATTTATAGTGAAATGAAAACAAGCGAAGAGGGTAAAGACTTGATTAAAATGTTTGAGGGTTTAAGACTTAAAGCATATAAATGTAGTGCTGGAGTGCCTACAATTGGTTTTGGTAATACTTTTTATGAAGATGGTACAAAAGTTAAAATGAACGATAATATAACTTTAGAACGTGCTAGGGAGTTATTTGAATTGCTTTTACCTAAATATGAAAAGATAGTATTAAGAAAACTTAATGTACAAATTAAACAAAACGAGTTTGATGCTTTAGTTTCACATACATATAACACTGGTGGCTCAAATACTTTGTTTAAATTGGTAAATAATAAAGCACCTAAAGAACAGATAAAGAATTGGTTTATAACTAAATATATTACTGCTAATGGTAAAAAGTTAAAAGGTTTAGAAAATAGAAGATTAAAAGAGTGGGAATTATATAATAAATAACTATCTTTAAGTATTCATAATTTTTTTTTTGTTTTTAAGGGTGCTAGTCTTAGTTGATTAGCACCCTTTTTTATATTGATAAATTGTTTTCATTTAATATATTGTTAAGTTCAGTATTAATCTTTTCAATTATATCATATTCTTCATCTGTTAAAGTGTCATCATATTTTAATTTGTTTCTAAGATGTTCTTTAATTTGGGTTGTTACTGAAAAATACTTATAAGCATCTAAGTATATTTGAGCATCTTCTAAATCTTCAAACTCTAGTGTAATTTTCATAGTTTAAGCAAATATAAATGATGTATTATTTTTTCTTCTTCCGTTTAATTTTTGTTTTAAAGTATCTCTTTTTAATTCTAAAACAAATGCGGCATCACCTACACAACTATAAAATATACCAGTACTTAAATCTAAGACTAATTTTGCATTTGGATTATTTCCACCTTTAGCTCTTTCAGATATTTTTTTTAATGATTCTTTAGTATGTTTATAATCTCTTCTAGCTTGTTTTTGCTCTTCAGTTTTTTTAACTCCATACATACCATTCTTAGAACCTTTATTAGCTAATGAAATTTTATTTTTCATATCATCACTGATAACTCGTCTTTTTTCTTTAGTAGATTGTAAAACACAATTTAAACCATTTTCACCTAATACATCATAATACTCTTGATAATATCTTTCTCTTTCATTTAATAATTCAATAGTACATTCTTCAAGAATTTCAAAAATATGATTATCAGAGCCATATTTTAATAATGAATGATAAAGTCTTTTTTGTTTAAAACAAGATTTTATAGAGTATAAATAAAACCTATATTTAATATCAATACTTTGACCAATATAAACTTTTTTTGATGGTGATGTTATTTTATAGATGCCTATCATTTTACTTTTTTTTAATACTCTAATTTACTAAAAAAATATGGTTCTAACACTACTCTTGCACCACTATCTTTTATGTGTTCTAAAACAAAACCACGTCTACCACGTTTGAAATTTGTTTGTACCCATTCAGAACTAGGAGATAAAGCTGGATAGTTAAAATAATCAAAATCATCACTAGAACACATATCAAATAAGCATTGATGACTATCACCTTTTGAGAAAGTTATGTAATTACAATTATTGTAAATGCTATAATTCTTTAAAAATTGGTCAATCTTCTCTATTTGTCTAGGGTCAAGTTGAGGTTTAAATCCAAATTTCAAGTTTCTCGCATCTTTACCATGCGTTAAAACTATCATTCTTTCTTGTATCTTATAAAAGTTTAAAAACTTCCTATGGTTAACTACCTCAACATTACTATACTTATGCTCTATAACATTCTTAAAAGCACTATTAACAACATAACCAAAAGCACCTGAGTGATTATCTTCACAAATATTATTGCAAACTATGTGTTTAAATTCACTTTGTAGAATATCTATCAATAAAACTTTAGCTTTTAAACCATAATCAAAAGCATCCTCATTATTCATGTTTTGTGGTAACTTATGACCTTTACGAGTTGTTTCACCATCCCAGCCATCCATGTAATCACCTAACTCGTCAATGTAAAGCACATCTGATTGTTTATTTTTAATAGTAAATTCTGCCATTAGTTTAATATTTTCTAATAACATTTCTCCATTCCATTCTATTGGATATAAAGCTAAACCACCTCTTGAGGCATCCATACCAGTATGAACATCAGTATAAACTAATCTATCTATTGTTTTTGAATTTGTTTTAAGTTGTGTTAGTGGTTTCTTCTCGTATGATACCATACATTCAGAAATAACTTTGTCAAAGTCTAATTCTTTTTTGTTTGAATCATCTCCTTTAACATTTATAGAGTAGTGTTTGCCTTTGTACCAATAGTGCTTTATTTTTTCTGCATCAATGCCTACTTTTTCGCATTCATCAAATACTCCTTTATCAATCCTACGTTTCATCCACTTTGTAACTACTCTTCTGAAGTTATCGGTGTAAGTTATGTTATATTCTTTAGCAACTTGTTTGGCTGCTTGGGTGTAATTTTTACCCTCTTTATAAAGTTCTAAGGCTCTTTCGTTGTGTGTCATACCTATTAACTTAGTTGTTAGGTTTTTGTACTAAAAAAGCCACTAGTTAAAGTGGCTTAGTGTTACTCAAATTTTAAACTTTCTATAAACTTTCTAAATACTTCGGCAATCTCGTTATGTTGCTCACCTACTTCTTTTTCTTCTTTGCCTTTGTAAAGACTATTTAAAAAGTCCTCAATAGTATATTTAAGTTGATTGCTAAATACTTTCGGTGCTACTTTGTTAGCATCTTCTATATAGTCTATAAGTGCCAAAAGTCCACCAGTTGCAATGACTATACTTTTATCGTAGTGTAACTTATTACTTAGATACTCTCTTAATCGTGCTTCTTCTTGTTGTGCTTTACTTGTCATGGTTTCTATATTTATGTTCAAAATATGCTGTTGCTAATCTAATTACTCCGTATGCTAGGACTATACCAAAGCATACACTAAAACTTACTAATATACTACTCATTTTCTCCTTTATAATAGTTTAACTCTTTTAATATTTGTGCATGGTCTTTTTGTAGTTTTCTAAAATACCTTTGCATTATCACACTTCCTTTTCGTTTTCTAATTCGTTCCATATTTCTTGTTCGTCTTTACTTAAATCTTTATAATCTGGTGCTACATAACCTATAATCATTTCACTTTCTGATAAGTAGTAAGGCTCTGTTTTAACTCCTAAAATTACTTTCTTTGGTATCTCTCTAAAAACATTGATTCTATTTTGTCTATGTTCAATAATTCTTAAATCGGTTATTCTACCTTTATCGAGTATTTTTCTTTGTCTTATCATGTTATACTCCTTGCGAAATAACTCGATAGTCTCCTCATTAACTTGTATATTGTTTTTAATACACTCGTTAACCTTTTCTGATATGTATATGTCAACTCTAGCCATTAGTCTTTGGTATGTAAGTATTTTTACTTTGACTAGCTCCTAAACTAAATACATAGTTATCTACTTTAGTGATGTTGTGTGCTTTTAACTTCTTAGATTCAAACTCATCAAAGTTAGTAGGTTTATCGTTTGGTGCTACTGTTCTTCTAATTTTCATAATTCTAATTTTAATAATCGTTTAAATATTCTTCTTCATCAAATCCATCTACAAAGTTAACTATTTCGCTTTGTAGTCTATTGTTAAACTCTTTGCTCAAACCTCTTAAAGGTTGTTTAATTTCCATATATTCAAGTCCAATAGTTTCAAAACTTAACTCATTTTTGTAGTCATCTTCAAAAGTTACCTCTTTTAACTCTACTCGAATATCAATGTTTTCTGTTACTGTTTCATTTAGTTTTAATGTGTATAAACTAAGTTCATCAGCACCGTTTAAAATTGCTAGGTCTTTGCTTAAATAAGCTACTTTGTTGTGAATGTAAATCGTTTCCATAATTATTTGTTTTTGTTTGTTGATACAAATATAAATATATTATTTTAATAAACAAGCATTATTTTAAAATAAATAAAAAAAAGAGTAACATTTCTGCTACTCTTTAATAATAATAAGATTTTAAATTGTTTACATTTTATTTAATTGTTAGTTACTAAAAAGGCAAATCGTTTGATTCATTACTTTGATTTACTGGTGCTTGTTCTTCTTTAACTGCATTCACAATCGTTCCAGAGTTCCAAACTACCTTACCATTACCAATGAACGTTTTTTGTGTTTTTGCTTCACGTTCTTCTTTACTTTGACTAATTGATATACCTACGTTATTACCGTACATAGTTTCATCATTTACACTAATTGAAAGATTCAACCATTTTCTACCATCTTTCTCAAAGATTCTAGACTTATCTACTTTAGACAAATCAATACTTGCGTTGATAATTGCACTCATGTTTACTTATTTATTTGATTTATACTTCTATTACTTGTTATTAATTCTCTTATTACTTCGTACATTTTTTTATTTGTACGTGCTGCTTCCAGCTTAACTAATTGCCTTTCCTCCTCCGTTAAAGGTAGTAAGAATGCTTTACTTTCTTTGTTCTTCATATTTATTTATTTTGTCTTAAATCGTACTCTCTATCTTTTAATTTCTTGTAGGCTTTCATGCTTTCACGCTTTAAAGACTTCCACAATTCATCTGTTGAATAATCTACATTTGCAACTTCTACTTTTGTAGGTTCTAT
>Ga0070751_1002738_pt1 | contig 9970 bp, 9 predicted proteins | sample VirMetDEL_Aug_28_FD_78514 | JGI IMG/M metagenome (GOLD analysis project Ga0070751, IMG submission 78514) | Aqueous microbial communities from the Delaware River and Bay under freshwater to marine salinity gradient to study organic matter... | ecosystem: Environmental > Aquatic > Marine > Coastal ... | reverse complement strand
TTACCATAAGTAGTTACTGCTTCTTCATAAGCAGCATAAATCTGGAAGTCAACCAATTCAACATCAACAGTACCAAATCCTAAACGTCTAGTTATAAAAAAACATGCTTTTTGAGCATCATTTTGGAACGTAGGATCATAATCATAATACCCAAATGGTGTATTACCTGGTACCGGAGACAAATCAGCGGTTGAGACTGCGTATGTGTATTCTCCTTGAGTAGCCATATCGTTGGATATAAATATGGCTAGTTTCTAAGTTGTTTATATATTTCGATTACCGATTCAACTATTGGATGTCTATGGTTAGTTTTTAAATGCATATATGATACACCTTCAATAGAATGTGCTATAACTTTTTGTAAAAAGAATAAACCACTATCTTTACGGTCTTTTAAATCAATTTGGCCAGTGTCACCCACAATAACCATTTTTGAACCCTCACATAAACGCGTTATAGCTAATTCCATTTGGGTGTCCGTGATATTCTGCGCCTCATCAAGAATAATGAATGCATTCGAGAAATTTCGACCTCTCATAAACGCAAAAGGTATAATTTCAATTCTACCATCAGCAAATTCTTTATCAATTTTATCCTTATTATATAATCTATACATGTTATCATATATAGGAGCAATAAATGGATCTAATTTATCTTTAATACCACCAGGTAAGAATCCAATTTCTTCTTTAGCTGTAACTACTGGTCGAGCAATAATGATTTTTTCTACTTCTCTTTTAAAAAGCATATCTAGTCCAGCTTGACAAGCGGCTAATGTTTTACCTGAACCGGCTAAACCTGTAATGACAGTAATAGTATTATCTATAATGAGGGTTTTTGCTTTCTTTTGCTCCTCATTCAAACCAACTTGGAAGCGAATAGGATTTTTCAACTTACGCTTCTCTTTAAAAACGTCTTCCATAACTTGTGATAATAAATATGAAAAAAGAAGCCCAAGCTTGCGCTTGGGCTCTTTTAGCATTATGTTAAATTACTAATTTAGACAATGTTTAAATCAGCAACAAACAAGTTAGCATAGAATTCAGGACGAATCATCTTCTTAGCGTAACGAGTCATAATACCTTTGTTTGGAGTGAAGGTATCAGGATTGTACACTAATGGAGTCATGATCAATGGAATGTATGGAGCATATACAGCACCAGCTTCCAAGAACTGAGTTCCACGGAAACCTAACAAGATAACGTTTTCAGTCATGTAAGGATTCTTGTAAACTTTGTAACGGCTGTTCAAAGCACCAATTTTCTGTACACCGAAAGCATACTTCATAGCATCAGCATCAGCAGAAGCATCAGCAGCAAATCCTGGAATAGATTCCAAAATAGTAGCTACAGCTGGAGAACATACCATAAAGTTAGCACCACCACGTAAAGTTCTTTGGTGAATAGTGTTAGATAATTTCTGTAATTTGATACCGATTGTTTGGAACCAAGACATCTGAGTGTAGTAAACACCAGCTGTGTTAGCATCAAACGCAGTTGAAGTAGAATTGATTTGGTTACCAACTTTAGCTGACCAGTAATCAGTAGTAGCGGCATTTTCAATCAACATACCCAAGATTTCAAGATCAATTTCCATAGAAATATACTCACTCAAGATAGAAGTTAATTCAGCTTCAGCATCAACGTTTTGGTAAGCGTTCAAGTCTTGAGCGAACTCAGGAGTCCATTGAGCTTTCAACTTACGAGTCTTAGCAGAAATAGTTTCGTTTCTTAACTGAATGTTAATTTCTGGGATTGGAATTTGAGTGCTAGAGTTAGCATTTCCTTCTAAAGCGAATGGGTTTTGATCTTCGAAATCACCACGGTAGCGGATAGTATCTTGCTTGTTAAAGTAAATATTATATTCACTATCAGCAGCAGGACCCATAAGAGCAGAAGTAGTTACAAAGAACTCAATATTTCCTCCGTTAATTTTAGTGAATTGACCTAAAGTCTCAGCAGCAGTAACAGTAGCTCCAGAAGCAGATACTACAGTAAATGCAGAAATACCATTAACATCTAAGTTAGGAAGTGAAGATGTAGCAAATACTAACTTATGAACGTTTGTAAGAGCTGAATCAGTACCACCTTGAATAGAAGATGAGAAGTTAGCGTCAAAATCTACTTCAGCAAAAGAAGCAGAAGCAATAGAAGAAGCGGCTACTACAGAAGAAGTGAATTGGTTAACAGAATAACCAAAACGACCAGCTCCGTACAAACCACCTTCAGCTAAGTTACCAAAGTTAGCAGATGGAGTACCGTATAAGCTGTTAGTGCTAGATTGACCAGCACCTGGAGCAGATTTGGTAGTACCATACTGATAATCCAAATAGAATACTAAACCAGCTGGCAATGACATTGGTTGAACGCTAACGAATTCTTTAGCAGCAATCTGACCAAATACCTTACGAACCATTGGTAAGGCGATACCAGCCCACTGGGCTCCAGTACCATTAGTGAAGTCAGAAGTACCAGCTGTAGTGTTAGCTTCAACAACTAATTGCTTAGCTTGGTTTTCCAATAATACCGCCATAGTATTGCGGTGTGTGTCCTCAAGTCCTTCCAAAAGACCTGATTTTTCCCAACGGTTGGCTAATTTAGCAGCATCAGTTTGAGCTGACTGCCATCCGGAGGTAGACTCTAAAAGAGTGTTTAATGTGCTCATTTTTGTTTTTATATTTTTTTATTTAATAATACCTGCTAATTTTTTCATACGTGTAATTTGCACGTCCTCATTAACAATAGGCTTAGCAGGAGCAACGCCCATAGCTTTTGAGGCAAAACCTACTGATTCTTTAATTGAAGACTTTTTAGTCTCAGTTAAAGCATCTTTTAATGTTTCATAAATGTTTTTAGCTTCGTTTAAGTTTTCAGCTCTATCAAGAGCATTGATAACTTTCAACTTTTGACCTTCGCTTAAGTTTTTAGCTTTGAAGATTTTGTTCATGTAGAGAAGCTTAGCATTTAAAAGATTAACTTCGTTAAGTTCAGACTTAAGAGTATTGATAGTAGCAATAGCTTCATTCAATTCTTCTTCCATCTTTTCTTTTTCGTCATCATCTTCTTTTTTAGCTTCTTCCATTTTGTCTTCTTCAGCATCTTCAGCTTCGTCAAGTTCAGCTAAAATTTCATCGAGGTTGAAATCTTCTTCCATTTCTTCTTCACCTTCAGCTTCTTCACCTTCTTCACCTTTACCCATAGCATCCATAAAGACACTCTTGATAATGTCACGAAGATCTTCAACTGAGATTTTGCTTACTTTGTCATCATCTTCAACTTCTTCATCCATAGCTTCTGCTTCATCTTCTTTACCTTTTTCGTACTCATAGGCACCTACACCTTCGTTACGATAATCAGTTTCATCTTCAGATTCAGCGGAATCTTTTTTCTTTGGACCTTGACCGTGACCTTCTTTTTCTTTTTTCATGTCGTCACGTTTTTCGTCACCTTTGTTCCCACCGTACTTTTTACGTTCAGCAAGAGCTTCTTCTTCTAACTCAGCTAAGATAGCATCTAAATCTTCTTCAGTGATGTCTCCTTCTTCCATTTCGTCAGTTTCTTCTTCAGCGAGACCGTAGTCATCATCTTCTTCAGTTACTGTTTCCATTTCAGTTTCAACTTCTTCCTCACCATAAGCCTCATCAGTTTCTTCCTTAGCCTCGTCTTGCATCTTGTCCTCTTCGTACTTCATCTCTTCCATATCTTCCATGTCTTTTTCTTCTTCAAGATCTTCTTCCACTTCTGAAAGTTTAGCTTGAATCATGGACATAATACGTGGAGCTAAAGTTTCTTCGAGAGCAAGTTTTGCATTTGCTACAGCGGTCTCACGGACAGCTTTAGCATCGGCGATAGCCTGTTCGAATAATTCTTTGTTTGTCATTTGTTTTTTTGACTGTTTTTGGTTTTTGATTGCTTATTAGAAAAGCAATATAGCGGATTTTTTTAAAATCAGTGACGCAATATTAGAGATTGCGTATAAAGGACGGATATAAATATATAAGGAGATACGAGAACGCGTCCTTTAATAAAAACTTATCGAATACAACAAACACCTGTTTGAGAACAGATAATGTCTGTGATAATTTCGTTTACTCGTTGGTATTTATGTGTTTTTACAACCTTACTTGCATCATAAGATTCACTTAAACCTACAACATCCATAAATGCACCTTGAGTTGATGGTGTACTTACAAAGTCCCAACATACTAATTCAAAGTCATCTTGTACTTCTACAGTACCTTCACCTAATGGTTTAACTGAACCCATTCCTCTAGATGAGATACCTACTGTAATATTGTTTAAAAATAAATCTTTTAAGATATTACCTGATGGTGTTGGTAAAATTTCTATTCTACCCATTAAATCATCACCATTCCACCATAATCTTTTAATATTATGGGATACATTTTTTAAGTTAATAACTGAAGAATCAGGGTGATCTAATTCACCTAATGCTCTATTTTGGGCAACTGGTCCTTCAATATATTTTTCTACTTCACGTTTCAAAACCGCATCTGGATAGATACGTCTATTATGGTTAGCAGCATTAGCACGTTGAACAACTCCTTCTACAACAAGATTTTTTGTAGGACCTAACTTAGCCTCCATTAATGATTGAGGGCTAATTGTAAAAGGTAGATATTCTATTAATACTTCTTTTGACATTATTTAGCGTCTTCTGTTCCTGGGATTGTTTGATAACCTTGTTTTCTAGCTAGGTTAATAGTGTTAGGATTAGTAGCAACCATTGTTGAATTACCTTTTTTTAACATTACTTCTTTAACTATTTTTTTAATTAAATCAATATTTTCTTTAGTTAATTCAATATCTTTAACAGATAATTTACCTTTAGCTTCTTCTGGGGTTTTTAATTTAAGAGGTGTTTTTAAGTATTTGTTTAAAAATGGTAAACCTCTTTTGTTGTTGGATTGATAAACCTTATCAAAAGAAATCATATCCATTTTAGTGTTAATATCAATAATTTCATGATCTTCATCAAACCATTTTGGTTGAGTGATTTTTCCGTTTTCGATATCAACTTTGAGTTTTTCTTTATCCCACATATTAGTGGTAATTTTTTTAGGAAGACCAAATTTAGAAGCATCAAAAGCTTCAGCTAATGATATACCTAATGTTGATTGTTTTTCCTCACCACATAGATAATCGTATACTGATTGAAGATAATCTTGTGATTTAGTTAATTTAGCTTGAACCCATGCATCTAATTGTTCACCATCATCAATTTTAGACATTAATTTAGACACATTTGACATCATAGACTTTAATTGAGAATGAGCCATATCTGATTCATCATCAGCTTGTTTCCAATCATCTTCTTTTAAAGCTTTAGCATCTTTAGCTGCTTTTTTCATTGGTTCTGTTTTATCACCATCACCATCTAAATCTAAAAAGTCTGGTTTAGCAGCTTCATCTACTTTTTCCTCATCACTAGCTACAACAGCATCATAAGATTTCATTGTAACTGGTTTTCCTTGGGCACTTAATTTAATTAATTTTTCAGCAACATCATGCAAATCCATATCTGAAGTGGCATCCTCACGAGCAAATTCTAACATACGAATAAACAAAGGAACATCCATAATAACATAGTCAGTTGGATTTTTTCTTTTTTCTTCTAAATCAACAGACTCTTTAACTACTTTAGGTTTTTCCATTTGGTTTTTAGCTTTATTATCTTTAGCTTTAACCTCTTCCATTTCAGTAGCAGTAGATGCTTTTTTTCTATTAGGTTTTTTTATACCTAATAATTCATATGTAGCATCTTCTAATAAATCTGTATAATAATTTGGGTTTGACATAACATTTTTAACTGCTTTATCTAATGCTTTTTTAACAGTTTCATTTGTTACAGCGCCACCCATTTTTACTAATTCGTAGTCAAGTCCTCTTTGAACCTCAAAAGGGTTTGCTTTATCAATGTCTGGAATTGAGGACATGAGTGAGGATAAATATGTATCTTTAGTTGCCATTTATATATAAATATATTTAGGAATTATATTCCTGTGATTAACCTTGACCTACTGATAGTTTTTTATAATGTTTACTTTGTTTTAATTTGCTGGTTTTTGTTTTTGCATGAACTCCTGGTCTACTTACTTTTGATTTTGCTTTAAAAGTAGAAGAAAATGATGATTTTGCTTTAGCCATTTTTAGTTAACTGTTTAATTTTAGATTGTAACATTTTAATTTCGTTTGTCATTTTTTCTAAAACCGCACTAGTTCTTTTCAAATAAGTTAAATTCTCATTTGATTGTTTTAACTCAGTTCTTAATCTATCAGTAAATTCTAATATTCTATTTATTTCATTAACTCGCTTAAGTACCTCTTTCATAGCATTATGAATTTGGTCAGCAGGTTTACGTGTTTCAGCTGTTCTTTTAAATTGAGAGTATCTCACCTCATTAATTTGATGTTCATTCCATAAGTAACTAGCATCTAACATGTCACTAGGTTGAACTTCTTTATAACCATATTTTTTAGTATAAACATTATCTTTAGTTCCTTTAACAAATGTTGAAGGAAGACCAGATTTATTTGGTTTTGATTTTGGTCTTGGATTAATAGCTGCTTCATTTTTAGCTTTTTTCTTTAAAAAAGCATATTTTGCCGCAATACCTGGAACTGCACCTGTAGTAGAAACTTCTTGTTTAAGTTTCTTTTTAATATAAGCTTCAACTACTTTTTTTACAAGTTCTTTTTTCATAGAGTTTTATTTAATTCACTTACTAACTCATGGTACTGAAGTAATGTGATCAAATGATCATCTTTTACGACTTGTTTTTTAGATAATGGTTTAATTAAGTTGATTGTTTCTTGTAACTTGATTTCAGTTGTTTTATCATCAACTTTTGATTTAATTTTAGTTAAAGTTTCTCTAATTTCTGTTAAACTTTTATTAACAAATCGTCTTAAATAATCAACATTAGAAATATTATTGATATATTCTTTTAAAACAACTTTTTGTTTTTCAGTTAAATTAGAATACTTACTATTGAACTTTTCAACTAATATTTTATAAGCTAAAATACGGATATCTTTATCTTGAGACTTAAATTCTTCAACAATTTTAGTTTCAATATTATCAGTATTAACATCACCTTGGGTTAAATGTTCTAGCAATGTTACTTTATTAGTTAAAATAACATCAGGAGCTATAAAATCTGAGGATTTGTTAATTTCTAATAATGAATAAATAGCAGCTGATGTTTTATAATGAGATACTTTGTTTTTAAAGAAATTATCTAAATCATAATGTTTTTTAATTTCACGAATTAAATCATATTTTTCTTTTTTAATTTTATCTTGATTAAGTTTATCAGATATTTTTAAAACAGTATTAATTAACATATCAGCTTTTGACTCAGTTAATTTACTACTGTTAATTAAAGAATGATATAATTTTTGTTCTTTAGATAATTCTGTATCTGTAAAATATCGTTTAGCGATTTTAACAGCAGGTGATTCTTTTCCAGCCATAACATCAGAGGCGATCTGCCTAACTAAAAGCTCGAATAGAATACCCGTGTTCTTATACTTCGAATGTTTAATAGTCATGAAGGTATAATTATACTAATTATAAATATATACTTATTTTAATTCCTCACGAATGTTATCCTCATTTAGTAAATTACTTCCTTTAAACATATCTGTTTTACGTGGAAGATCATTGAAGATATTTTTATTTTGTAAATAAATAGCTTGAGTTGATGATGGAGCTTTAATATTTTCATTAACCTCTTCTTCATCTTTGTATTTACCTTTCATACTATCAACACCTAATCTATCTCTACCAAAAGGATCTTTTTGAGTATTAATAAAAGAAGCTTTATCTTCAGGTCTACCAGGTAAATTTACAATATTTGGATCATTTTCATCAAATCCTGGAGGTACATCTCTAGTTGATGTATACCTTCCAGTACCATAAGCGTTAGCTAATTGGTGTGGTGTACCATAAACTTGACCTGTTTCGGCTGGATCGTTGCCTTCTTCTTCGATTTGTTTCATTCTAAATAAACGTTTCTTGTCTTCAGCTACTAAATCTCTATATTCATCATATTGATCTTCACTAAAGTGGAAAACATTATCATAAATCCAATTAGAAGGTAATAAACCTGTTTCTTGAATTGAAGCAGCTAAATCAACTTTTTCTTTCATTAAAGCAACTCTTTCTTGATCATAAATGATAGATGGAGTTGTTAAGTTTAATTCAAAGTTAGTTAAACTTTCATTATCATAACCTTGAGTATATAAATGTACTAAAGCAATTTTAGTTAACTCACTTAATAAAATACGCTGAATACGTTCAACTGTGCGAGCAAATCTAATATCTTCAGCTGCTAAGGTAGCTTTACCACTTAAATCTTTTTCATAACCTAAATAAGCTTTTGGAATTTTTAAAGCGGCGAACAATTTATCTCTTAAGTAAGATACATCTTCAATTCCATTATAATCTAATCCTTTAGCTGTATCAATTTTAGTTGTTGAATCACCACCTCTAACAGGAATATAAATATCTTCTAACATGTTTTGCATGTTATATTTTAAGTTATATTGACCAGTGTTAGGATCAATAAATGGAGTTTTCTTAACTTTCTGCATCATACGTTGCATATAGTTTTCAACTTCATTTGGTGGAATATTACCTACATTAACATAGAAAACACGTTTTTCTGGGGCACGAACAATTCTATGAATTAACATAGCATCTTCCATTAATATGTATTGTTTAAATAATTTTCTTCCTGGTTCAAGATATGAACGACCATATGGAAGATAATTTACATCACTTAATAAACGGAAGTGAGCTATTTCATAATTTTGGAAAATAACACCATTATCTTGATTTCCTGTATATGAAGCATAATTAGCTACAACACCTGTTGCTGCTGTTGGATCATATCTAAATCTAATGTAAGCTGGATTTTGTGGTTCTGTTCCTTCTTCTCTAATCATTGTATAAGCTGAGAATGGGATAACATTATATACACCGAATTTTTCAGCAATTTCTAATTTTAGATAAAAATCACCATACTTACACATATTACGAGTCCAAGACCATAAATTAAATTCAATATTTAATACATCATAGAATAAGTTGTATAAAATCTTTTGAATATTTTCATCACTACTTCTAATTTGTAATACTTCACCTTGTTCATTTTTTAATGTACATTCATCAGCTACAATGTCTAAAGCTGAAGATATAATAGCGTCAGTATCCATTGATTCATAATCAGCATATAACTGAATACGAATGTTTTCATAGTTTTGAGCATTATTTAAATTATAAACTGCTGCTCCTGAAGTAGTATATATTTTTTGAAATCTATCTACTAATGAATTTGTTTGAAGAACACCCAAAGATTGAATTCTATCAGTATCCATTACGGATAACTGATTGCCACCAGTGTTTCTAATAACTACATCTGATGAGAATAGTCTTTGTAATCTTCCAAATAATGATGTATTTGCCATTTAATTATAAATATTTATTAACCTATAAGCCAGCCCAAGTTTTCTTTACCTCCCATACCATCATCCATTGTCCAAGGTTCATTATGAACATTATGTGGTGTATAAGAATTAGTTTTAACTGGCATATAGCCACTATTAATACCATCTAAACTAGCTCTAGCTAAATCAATTCCTGTTTGTCTAAATCTTAAACTAGTATCTCTTAAAAACATAGCAAAACCAAAGCTTAAAACCAAATCATCATTATATCCATCCATAGCTTGTGCTTTACCATTTTTCCATATAAATGTTCTCAATTCCTCTAACAATCTTTGTGATTGTATTGTAACTGATCTCTCGTGAATATAACTAACTAATTTTGAGATAACAAGCGGTCTTGTACGAAGAGAGTTAGTAAATCCAGGAACCATACCATTTCCATTTTCAAATCGATCAAGATACATTTCAACATTAGTTAAAGCCATATCTGATTTAGG
>Ga0070751_1002733_pt1 | contig 9979 bp, 6 predicted proteins | sample VirMetDEL_Aug_28_FD_78514 | JGI IMG/M metagenome (GOLD analysis project Ga0070751, IMG submission 78514) | Aqueous microbial communities from the Delaware River and Bay under freshwater to marine salinity gradient to study organic matter... | ecosystem: Environmental > Aquatic > Marine > Coastal ... | reverse complement strand
TGTGAAGTTCTAACTCTAACTAGAGGTTAAGTTTTGTTTTTCAATCTTTATAAGATACAAACTTTTCAAGAATGTCTGCTATAGAACCTGTTACTACATCTAATACTTTCATTGTTCTATTGTTAAAGTCGATTCTAGTAAATCGTTTACTGAGTCTATTAAATACTCAGGTATGTCTGCACCAAGGATATCATCTTCATTATATGCAATCATGTAAGACTCAAGTAAGTCTTCATATAAAGGTCTAAAATCTTCTCTTTTTACCCACGGTTCGTTACACTTAGTACGAGCCTTACAGTCTATCCTATAGGCTTTGTCTAATTGTTTCTCTGTGTATAATAGCATAATTAGTACGACCAAATCCGGGGTCTGGGGCGAGATTCATCCATATCCAAATGGATAAAACGAGAGTCAACAGGACCTTTTTGTGAAATGCCAATTCTAATAATACCATGTTTGTATGCTACTTCTACTAACTTATGTGCTTGTTCCATACTGACAAGTATGTCTAAAGCTTTACCTGAAGCATGGGCACCGGGTTTAGATTTAGCAGCTTCTATAGGATGAGTAGGGTGTCTGTATGCACTGCTTACAATAAAAGGAAAACCACATTCTTCACGGATGTCTTCAATTACTTTCATGAATGCAACATCCATACCATTTTCGCCTGTATGTTTACAAGCCAATTCGGAGTCTTTGAAATATTTATAATTACTCATCTAATGATTTTCCTATTTCGTCTGCTATCTCCTGCTCTTTTTCTAAAAATTCATCTGTTAAATTAACTGGGTTATCAAACTCATCTATGACTACACTACCACCTGAGTAAAACATTTCTCTTTCTTCTTCTTGATAGGGCTCTCCAGTGAATGGATTGATACGGTCTGCTGGGTCCTCTTTAGTAGAAGGCACTACATCAGGACCTTCTATAAAGCCCCCTTTAGCATTCTTAATTCTTTCTTTTGTTTCTTCTACATTAGCAGGGTCTCTAATAAATTCTAATGTTTGTCTTGGAACCGTAGCCTCAAATTCAGACTCTTTTGTATCTTCTTCCCCAAGTATAGAAATGTTTAACATAGGTAAACTTTGATATGTTCTATTATATTGACCAACATAGTATTTTAAAGAATGCAAACCCATAGCATCTTTATTATTTTCAACTTGAAACTTTTCATATTGAGTTTCTGATGGTACAATAGGTACATATCTATTTAAACCTAATGCCAATCTAGTTTTTTCAGCTATTCTTGCATCTTTTAATATTTTGCTTCTTGTTATTTTTGACATACCTAGTTTTTCTGCAGCATCAAATGCAAGTTTTAAATCTTTGTAAGCATAATAATGTTCTTTGTTTGCCCTAGCCATTCCTTTTAAAACATCATCACCTGTTTTTCTTTTATCAAATTGACGATTAAGTTTTTTTTCAGCATCATCTAAATCTCTTAAATATTGCTTTGCTTTTCTTTCTAAGTCTTGTTCTATATTTACTTTTTCAAATCTAAGACCGGTTGTGTTTGCAATAACTTGTCCTATTCTTGTATATTCTTTGTCTCCGGTTCTGCCTGTTGTAACTGTTTCTAAGATATCAGCAAGATTACCACCCCACAATTCATCGTATTCCTTTCCTGTAAAAGCTTTTGTAGTTTTAGGTATTTCCCTTAAACCACCCGGAACAAAAGGCTTATATATTTCATACAATCCTAAACTTAGTTTTTCTCCAACATTGGCATCTTCCCATCCTTCTATGGGATAACCTTCTGAAGTTTTTCCTCTTACTAAATTAAGAATAGATGCGGTTAATAATGCTTCACTAACAAATGGTTTTGCAAATTCTTGCAGTCCTTCAATTCCCGCATCAAACAACATTTTATCCATGTCTTCTTCTGTATATTTACCGTCAACAATTTTATAAATAGCAGTTTGTACAGGTCTTTTTATTACATCATAAGGGTCAATAAAACTAAAATCATTTTTATAAAGGTCTCCATTTTTATCTCGATAGAAAATAAATTTAGAATTTTTTGCATAGTCATAAGCATTTAAATGTCTTATTGCCTCTTCTTCTTCATCAGAAACTCCGTGCCACATTTTAGTTAAACCACTTAAACTTTCAGACCCTGCACCCCCGACTAATCCCAATCCAGCAAGTCTTCTAAATCCTCTTAAAATTGTTGTTTTATTACCACTAGCAATTTCTTTACCTCCTTGTTTAGCTATATTAATAGAAGTCCTCACCATTTCTGCAGGAAACGAAAAGAAATTACCAAATGGAAGTTTTCTTAGTTGTTTAATACCAGTCGGAACTAAAGAGTATGTTGGAATAGTATCTCTAACAATTCTAGCAGCTTCTCTTTCTAAATCTTCTAAATATCTTGGATTAGTTTTGATATATTCATTAAAGGATACAGAACGTCTACCTACTTTAAATTTAGAACCTTTTGCTGCTTTCATTAAATTATCTAGCTCTTGTTCAAAACTTACTATTTTAAAAAAGTCATCTTCAGCTATGTATGCATCTTGAATATTCTGTCCGATTTGTTTAGTTTTTCTAGCCAACCATCCTTTATTGCCTAGGTTGTCAACAAAGTTTGAAGTAAATTTTTGAACTCCACTTTCTGCTGCATCTTTTAATAAGTTTTCAACCTCTCCATATTTAACACCTGAATTAACCACATCTAAAGCTATAAGTTTATTGTAGTAATTTAATGATTCTTCTTTTCCTACGTCTTTAAATCGCCTTTGATAGATACTATCTAATGCTTTTTTACCCTCTTTACCAAGAGGATTATTACCATTTGCTAAAGTAAATATCATACCCCCAATAGTATTTCTTAAATGTGTTATATGATTAAATACAGTTTTAGATGCTTGAGCATATCCTTTGTAGGCTAAAAAGTTTTTATACCAACCAACCCTATCAAGTCCACCTAAAATGCCCTGCCTTTGTCCAAACATCGTTGCCATTTCTTCAGTCATATATTTGCCGTTTAAAGCACCATACTGTTTGCCTTTTAATTGAGTTGTATATGATATGCCTGTTTTTTCGTCAATAAATGCTTTAGAAAAAATATGTCCTTTTATTCTTGTTCCTTGTTTAGGGTCAACATTTTTTAGAGCGGTTCTTCCTTTTAACATTGCATAGGCTTCGTTAGAAAATCTCGTATCTTCAATAAAAGAAGCAACCTGTGATACACTTTTAAGAATATTAACAGACGGGCTTTTTATTTCTCCTAGTAAATCTCTAAGAGGCTCATCAATATCCCCTCTCCTTTTAAATATGTTTCTATTTGCCCCAAAAAAATTATCCATTCTACCAAAATAATCTGCAGCTCCACTCGGGTTTGCAATATCGTTAAACATTTTTTGTATCTGAGCTGCTGAATCTCTCATAATTACAAACTCATCGGCATTAGCATATTTTTTTTGTTGTCTTAATACATCAGAAAAATATTTTATACCAGCATCAAATTCATTTAAATAATCTATTTTAGATAAATATTTTTTACTACCAGTTGTTAGGAATTTGGTATATTGCTCAAATTGTTTAGCTCTTTTTTTAGCTAATGTAGGGCTTTCCATTACTTCATAACTTCTATGCAACCAAGACCCTACGTTTTTTGAAATAGTTTCTTTTAATTCTTTAGATATTTGATTGTTGGGTAATTGTAAAAACATCTCTGAGAAATCATCAAGTAACAATCTAATACTGCCCAAATCATCAATCATTTCTGCTGGAATACCTTTAAAGAAATTAGTTAAGTCTTCATTCATTTCTTTAGAGTAAGGGCTATTTTTTAATCTTTTAGAAACAGGTTTTCCTTCAAGATTATCACCAAATCCTCGCATTAATCTATACTTACTACCTAATTCTGGATTTTGTAGTAAATCATTTATTTTTTCTTCTAGCTTTGTAGGGTCTTTGTATTTAGCATATTTAGAAGATAAATTTTTAATTTGAGCATCTAATTTTTTAGAAATGTTTTCTGTTGCATCTATCCATGAATTTTTAGCAGCTTGTCGTGTGTTAAATACTGAGAACATTTGTGGTGTCATAAATCCACGAGACCTGAATATTTCTTGTGCCCCAACTCCCAGCGATTTTAATCCAAGTTTACTTATAGTTCTTTTGACTTTGTTAGGACTAAACTGCCATAGCTTTTCTATATCTTCATCAGCTTGATTAAATTTTGGTGGTCTTGTAGTTTCTATTTCTATTTTAGGAACAGCAGGAAAAGAATATAGTTGTTTACCTTCTGGTCCTTTTTCTTGTAATTGTTTATATTTTTGTCGCACTGAATTAATGCTATCTTTAAAAGCATCTGCATCTAACTTACCATCTTTAACTTTTTCTTTTAAAGCTCTTAAGGTATCAATAGCAGCATCTTTATTTTTAAAAGCATCTTTGACTAATTTACCACCAAAGAAAGCAGCAGGTAGTCCTACAGTAAATGCAAGTCCTTCAAAAAATAAACCCAGTCGATTTTCTAATTCTGATTTGTTTTCATCAGTTTTTAAATACTCAAGAATATCATTAAGAGTACCATCATCATCCTCAACAAATTCACCAATAAAATTAGCAAGTCTTTCTTCATAGGGATTTATAGAGACTTGTTCACCAAGACTAGCACCCACAGCAACTTTACCTGTTTTAGCTAACGCTGTCTTTATTTTACTTTGAGCAATATTTTCAGCAATTTCTTTACCAGTCTGAGTTTTCATTGAAAGTTGACCTACTTTACCAACTCCCTTTGTTCCCACTACAACACTACCTATAATAGCACCCATATCTCTTGCAACAGAGCCACCAAAGTATTCTGGCTCTTTTATCTTCATAACTTTTCTACCTCCTCGGTCTACAGTTTCTACCGTTTCTTCTCCAAAAAGGTTTACCATTATGTTGTTTAAAGATTCTTGTTGTTTCCTATCTAAATCTTCATCGAACTCTATTAAGTTTGTTTTGTCTGCAATTAAATTTGCTAGTTGTAGAGATTCTTGGGCAACATCAAAAGCTGCTCCCCCTGCTGTTCTTTGTGCTTGTTCAACAAAACCTGCTGTTTTTAGAGCAAGTTGTCCTCCACGAGTTTTGTTTAATTCAGCTTTGGATGCTTGACTAATATTGTTATTTAATTTATCAAATAGATTTGCAAACTTAAAAAGCTTACTATTATTTGCAGCAGCTTTTATAAGACGAGTATAAAGGTTTTCACCTTCTTCTTTTTCGTCTTCTTCTTTCTTTTCAATAAAGTCAGTCATATTTAATTAGATGCCCCTAAAGTTCCGGGATATGATTCTAATACATTATTTATAGATTCCATATATGTTTTAAACATACCTTCTATTAACCTTGTATTTTCTTCTTGTTGTCTTTTAACTTCTGCATTGTATGCAGCCTCATCAAACGCTCCATCTTCTGTTTTAAAATCATTTTGTGAGGGAGGTATTAATATTTGTGTAACTTGAGTTCCTATTTTTTCTGTAAATGTTTCGAGCATTTTAGCAGAATCTATATCGGGCTTAAGAAATTGATTATTTTTATCGGTTCCTAAAAATTCTGCAAATGCTGCAAAAGGATTGTCAGCCACTTTGTTATCAGGGTCACGTACATAGGCTGCCCAGTTATCTTGTCCAATTTTTGTTAGTGAACCTGCAATAGAATTTTGAACTTGAGAATTAAAGATAACAAGTAAATCTTCACCGCTTGTAATTTCAAATGAATCTCCTTGTACATTTTCAATTTCACCATCCACATAACTTTTTGAAACAATAGGTAAAGCAACTGTTTTTGTTGTTTTTCTATTGGTTGCAGGGTCAACTGAAGTTTCACTACCAGTTGTAAATTTTATCTCAACATCAGCTACAATTTTATTTTTCTTTACATCAATAAGATTTCCATTATCATCTTTCGCAGTTCCTGCAGCTATTTCTGATAATGTATCCGTTAGCTTATTAGGAAAGTTATTATTGTATGCATTCATAGCAGATGTAAATTTAGTAAATGATGCGAACCTAGGGTCATTTAAAGTTTCTGCTGTAGTTTTATTTATTTTATCTCTTAATGATTCTGCACTTTCTCCTTTAACAAATCTTCTTGCTCCTCTTGTGATAAAAGAAAAAATATTTGTTGGAAGTTGTTCTTTAGAATAGTTAGCTAAGTAGGTCTCTATATCTGCTGAATTAGAAGGCACACTTTTAGCATGAGTTAAAGCACCATCATAGTTAGCTACTTGTTCATCTAAATAAGCACTATAGTCTGCATATGTTTTACCAGCAATCTTAAAATTCTTTAAATTTCTAAAAGTAGATTTAGGAATATCATAAGCTTGTCTTTCAACAATATTTCCCTGTGAATCAGGAACTTGAACAATAATCCCATCGACATGCTTTTCAATTAAAGTTTGGAATGCTTCGGTATTAACATTATCTAAATAATCTCTAGTTGTAATATTTTTATCAAGAACATTTGTTTTATGAGTATTTAAAAAGTTAGTAGCATTAGCCTGTGTGGTTGTTAGGAAAGCTTTTTCATCAGCCAATGAAGCATTAAACTTTTCTGCTCTATCATTTAGATAGGTATTTATTCCTTTTACGGCAAACTGAGCTCCTGCTATTTTCTTAGCAAAACTTTCTTGTTCTTTTGCAATTTTTTCCTGCTCTTTTTTTCTTTCTTCTTTTAGTCTTTCCCCAAATTCAACTGAGGATGCTTCATATCTAGCCATTATTACTCCTGTCTATCTAAAATACTTGCGGATTCTTGTACTGCAGTTTCTTCATCTTGTGTTCTTTCTAACAAGCTTGGAGAGACCTCTACAGCTTCTACCTTTTCTATAATTTCTTGGGGTACAGCAGACTTATCAATACTTTGCTTAGTGGGCATTTTAGTCTTAACCATACTTTTCATTTGTTCAAACTGGCTATCAGAACGAGATAATTCTTCATCTTCATCCTCATCTTCTTCACCATCATACAATGTATATTCAACTCCAGCTTTTTCACACATAGCTATCATTACATACATGAGAGGCTCTATAAGAAGCACCATAAGGTCAGGATTCCACTTACCACTTTTAAATCCAGCATATAATATTTGCATTACAACATCACTGATTGGAACACCTTGCCCAATTCCAGACACAAGAGATACATAGGCTTCTTCATCAATAATTTCAGAAACAACATAATCTAATGCTTCTTTAAAATTAGTGTACTCAGGAGCACCTTCCCAAGGATATTTTTCATCTGGATTTTTTGTTAGTGATTGCCCCGGAATAGGTCTACCTATTTCTGTAAGAGCTTGTAATCCCTGTGGGTCGTATTCTTCTAGTGGTAATCTTTCCATAATAAGTCCTTATTAGTTTCCTGCTCCATAGACTAATTGTCTTGCATGATTTGCATTATGGAACCAAGAAGTTTCATCTTGTAATAAACCGGATTGTACGTGGTCATAGTTTCTCATTAAAGAGTTTGCCCAAGAGTTACCGGTTTGTTGTTGTATAGTAAAATCAACTTGGTCTGCAACAGAGTCGTTAGCATAAGCAGCCCCCATGTATGAAGGTATATTAATACTTGTGCTATTGTATACAGGGTCGGTAGTGCCCACAATTTCTTGAGCAGTTCTTTGTTGAATACCCTTTTGTGCTCCCGCAACTATTTCTTCACCTAAATCAAATTCTGTAATTGCAGTCTTTACATTTTCAACCTGTTGAGAACCATAGTCCAAAAGTTTTTGTCCTAATCCTTTTTTCATTTGTTCTTCTTGAACTTTTGCTGTTAAGTCTACAGAGAAATCAGGTATGTCTGTTGATGCTTCAAAACTAGATTTAATTTTGTCTTGGAATGAAGGCTGTTTAGGATTAATAACATCTTTAATAGATGGTATTTCTGTGCTTTTTACAGCTTCTACTGTATCAGCAATTAATTCTTTTTTATCAAGCAAAGCTTGTTCTTTAAATGCAGTCAACTTATCTCCAGTTAGTAATGATTTAGCTTCATCTACAGGACCACTGAAAATAGATTTAACAGAATCTGTAAACTCTGCTGCACTCCCTTTACCAGTTACAATATCAAAAGCAGAGTTAATTGTGTCAGTTACACCTGTGTAAACTCTACCTACCATGCTTCCTGCAGTATGAACAGCACTTAAGGCTTTACCAAACAATTGACTACCTACACCTTGACTGGTTGCTAGTTTATTTGCAAAACCACCAAAGCCTTTCCAAAATGTACCAAGCCCCTGCATTGCATAAGGCATCAAAAACATCAATCCTATTTGACCTACGACACCTAGTTTACCAAAAGCTTTACCAACTTTCTTTACAACTTTTTTTATGCCTCTGCCAATTTTTTTGACAACTTTTTTTACACCTTTAAATATTTTTTTAAAAAATCCCATTATCCACTTCCTCCGAATAAATCGTCTATGATGTTAGTAATTGATTTTAGATTAGTAGACCAGTTTTTAGCTGACTCACTTTCGTTACCGATAGCAGCATATAACAACTGAGTTTTTCTACTTGCTTCACTGTCTGCCCATTTAAAATCATAATCAGCTTGGTCTCTTAGTTCTTGCCATAAAAAAGCTTGAGCTTGAGAGGACAATTGAAATACATTCTGAGCATTCTGTTGATTAATAGCATTTTGAGCTGCTGTATCAACGAGGTTAGCATCTCTTCTCCATTTCACATTAGACTGTAAAACGGCTTGAGCATTCTGAGCATTCCACTGATTTCTATTAAATTCCATTTGAGCATTTAATTGATTAACTTGGTTTGCAATTGCAGCATTGGCTTTATTAACAGCTAAATCATTCTGTACTCTTCTAGCTTCTGCAGCGTTTTGTTGTTGTATATTAAACTGCTGTGAAGCATTCATTTGTGTAGCATTATATTGTTCTATTTGTGTATTTAAACTTGCCATAAATTGCTGTGTTTGATTTTCACTTTGAGCATTAAACTGTCTAGCAGCATTTGTTGCAGCTTGATTTGATAATAATCTTTGTTGTTGTTGTTGTGCTCTTAATACATTGGCTTGTTGAACATTATTTAAATTCTGCATATCCATTTGTAAAAATGCTTGAGCATTCTGTATCTGAGCTTTTTGAAAAAAGTCAGCTTCAGCTAAGTTTGCTTGAGACATTAATACCGCATCTTGAATAACAGCTTGTTGTTCGTTGTTAGCTTCTGTTAAAGCTACAGTTTGTAAAAACTTACTATTTGATAAAGCTGTTTGTTGGTCAGCATTAAATTGAGCCATATTAAGCTGAAATACATTCTGAGCATTTTGCATTGCTGTTTGTTGTAGTCTTGCAGCATTTGCTTCAGATTGTTGAGCTTCAATTGTTTTTTGTTGTGATACACTTTGTTGAATAGCTTGAGCATTGCTTTGAGCTATAGGCATTGCAGCCTGTATAATAGTATTGAGCAAAGCATCTCTACCTACAGTTGAAGCAGACATTCCTCTTTGTGCTAACATCTGTTCTACTTGTGCTACTGCTGGAGCAGCCCATGTAGGAATTACACCTTCTTCAATACCCTTTAGTAAACTATCTAACTGATTCGATACTAAAGCTTCTTGAGGTAATCCTTCTATTAAACCTCTTTGAGCTTCACTAAAGTCAGCTAAACGAGCCTCTAAAGTTTCAGGGTTATTACCTAATTCTTCTATATCATCAGAGCTTAAACCAGCATTTGCTAATTGTTTTTTGGCTCTTGTAATCCTAGCTAAAGAACTACCGGCATTAATTGCTGCTGTGGCTTTAGCTTCAGGACTAAGGACTCCAACGACTCTTTCTGTTAAAGCACCTTCAGGAATATCAACCGTAGCAGCCTCTATAGGAGATATTCTTTGAACTCCCGCAGCTTGAGCTAATGATTCTTCTGATACTCTTCCTTCTGCTGCAGTTATTTCAGGAGCTTCTGTTATTTGAGCAGCTTCCATTGTTACTGCTTTTAAATCTTCAGGAGCAGCAACTGTTGCTACGTCT
>Ga0070751_1002731_pt1 | contig 9980 bp, 18 predicted proteins | sample VirMetDEL_Aug_28_FD_78514 | JGI IMG/M metagenome (GOLD analysis project Ga0070751, IMG submission 78514) | Aqueous microbial communities from the Delaware River and Bay under freshwater to marine salinity gradient to study organic matter... | ecosystem: Environmental > Aquatic > Marine > Coastal ... | reverse complement strand
TTCTTGATGAGGTATTCGTCCTACTTGTCAAGCACACAGCAGAGCAAGGCAAGTTCGACCTAGGTAATATCCAAAGCGAGGAAGAACTTCGTCTACTGGCACGTCACCTTCGCGGTGTCTCCCGTATTCTCATCCAAGAATACAACGATGGAGGAGACGAATGAGCGACGAGCAAGAAAGCCAGCAAGATGATCGCTATGGGATGAGGCATCCCGAATACGGCGATGATGACACCTACGAGATAACCGAAGACTATGATTAAAGAATCTGGTCACTGGTATGACAAAGATGGTGAGGCACGTCATACTATACTATCAGCAAAGGGTGAGCCTCGGCCGACTACACTACGCGATGCTCGCAAGTTCGGTTGGTATCCTTCAGTTACTACGGTGATGAAGGTTCTCGCCGCGCCAGAGCTTGACCGCTGGAAACAGCAGCAAGTTCTCATGGCAAGCCTAACCCTACCGAGGAATCCAGACGAGACGGACGAAGTTTACTGCGCCCGTATCATGGAGGATGCCTTCAAACAGGTGAGTGATGCCGCTGACCTTGGAACCAACATCCATGCCGCACTTGAGAATCACTTCCAGAACATCCCATACCATCCAGACATGGAACCCTATGTGGCTCCAGTTCGTGAGTGGTGTGCGAAGAACAATGTGAAGTTCCTCAAACACGAACTGAGGTTAGTAAATACCGAAGTAGGCTACGCTGGAACTACAGATGCATTGGTAGAGATCAATGGTGAGCTACATGTTCTTGACTACAAGAGCAGGAAGACGAAGCCGGACACAAAGATCACGCCTTACAGCAAGGAACCCATGCAGATTAGTGCATACGCTAACATTGTTGGAGCAAAGAAGGGGTGTAATCTCTACATCTCAACCACGGAACCTGGCCGAATAGGTGAGGCATTCTACGACGAGGAAACTATCGCCAAAGAATACGAAGCATTCAAGCTAGTCGTAGCTCTCTGGCAGCATCAAAACAAATACAAACCAAACGAAAACAAATGACTAAACAACTAGAAGACATCGAACAGAAGGACATCATCAAGCGCGTTACTGGACGCATCACAAAGCTGTGGGAACCCAAGACATTCAACGGCCCCAAGGGTGAGTTCACCATTCAAGGAGGAGAGATTGAGATTGACGGAGATCACTACGGACTCAAGTTCTTCAACCAAACCCATGATAGTGACCGACTTAAAGGCAGGACTGTTACATTGGTCAGCACAAGAGGCAAGCATGGCCTAAATGGTGTAACATTGGATCACGAATCGTTCTCAAAGAAGGATGGCGAAAAGGTTGATCGTGATGTCATTAAGGTTACGGCCACCGGAAAGATTGAGATCGATGGTGAGCAACAGCAGCAGAGTGCGCCGAAATCACAGCCCGTTATCGGAAACGATAGTGACCCAGGCGCAGCACTTGAGGACATCGTTAAGACTCATCTCTACGTAGATAGCCTTGTGCGTGTCGCTTACAAGGGTAAAGGATACGATGAAGAAACCCTACGCTCGTATGTATCATCCATCTTTATTGAGGCAAACCGAAAGGGAATTGCTATCAAAGCGCAAGCACCAGTAGTATATCTTGATCCCGCAGATTGGGCATCAGCAATTGTTCCAAGTGGTTCCAACAAAGGCAAAAAGCTGGCAGAGATTGGCAAGCCTGCGTTGAAAAAACTGTATGCATTTTACCTCGAAAAAGGATTTGATTCCGATTTCGGTAAGTGTGTTGAGCAAGCTGGTGCTGATCTGAAACTTGATGACGAGGGGGGAGATGATCTCCCTGACATCGAATGGTAACATACAAATTATTAATGGAGTATGTCAGAAACAAACTCAAAGCACTCAACATCCCTCAGCGTGAAGTTCCCAAAATCATCAACGCCTACCTTCCCCTCAATGACAGAATTGACGAAGGCCGCGTTGGTGAAGTGCAGGTCAATCGCTGGCTTGCAAACGGGCACGCACGGCAAACCATCGCAAGGGGGGATGTCGTCCTCGCGCTCTTCCAATACATCTACTTTCCGTTAGAACATCATAAATATGAACCAGTTCAACACGGAACCGATACGAGCGGTGTGGTGTATGGCAATCCAGAAAGCTTTCGAGGATGCAACGATTCCGCGCCTCTACAAGTGCCAGAGCAAGCAGGACACGAACATGCTCAACCGACAATCAGCAATCAGTTGGATAGCCAGCAAGGACTTTGAAGATGTCTGCGACTGCCTAGCAATTGATTTCGCATCAATCAGAAACAAATTAAACGAAGTATTATCAAAACAATTATGTCAGAACAACTAATGTATATGTCAGTCTCCGACGAAGGAGAGCTAGTCAACGAAGCAACCTACATTGCAGAGATAGCAGAGTGGGCAAGGATGGAGTTCCCAGGCATCACGATCACTCCAGACAAGGTGAAGAAGCTACTCAAAATGGTGAAGCTGGATGAGTATCCAGAGGATCAGGTTCCAGATGAGGTCGTTATGGTTTACGAGCGTCTTGCAAGTGACTATGAATATGCACAAGAACTCGATGAGGATCTTGATGAGGAAATCGAAGTCGAGTTTGAAGATGAAGAGGAAGAAGAGAATGCAGACGCAAAGCTCATGAAGAGTGCCAATGCTGTGACTACTAATGGTTTCAGTGAACTCTTCGACATTGGGCCTAACGGAACTCAATGTATTCCAAGGGGTGCAGTCACCATGGAAGATTGGGTGAAAGCGTTCTCCTTCGGTGTTCTCATGGAGTCCAGCAGCCAATGGATTGTCGGTGATTCGGTGGTAGCACTAGAGAATGCTGGACATGAAGACGTAGTGAACCAGTTGTGTGCGAAGTATAAGCGGAGTTATAGCACGATCAGCGGTTACGCACGGGCTTGCCGCAGCTTTGCGCCAGAAGTCCGCGATGGTAAGCTACCTTTCTCAGTCTATCGTGAGATTGGTAACGCTTCGTTTGGTGAGCAGACCCAACAGAAACGCTTGGAACTACTAGACAAAGCTAAAGAAGAGAAGCTATCTTCCAGCGAGGTTCGCAACGTAGTAAGGGGTGAACAAGGTAAAAATATTGACAAGCCACTACCTCACCGCTACCTTCTGCTCAACGTCAGCAACTTCTCAAACTCGGAGAGGCTAACCAAGGTTCCCGACAATCTGGAACCGCATCATCTACTCATCGATACGGCTGGGGGAAAATGGTTTGACCCAGCTTGTGAGGAGTGGATCAACTTTCTTAAAGGAGAATAATTTATGAGCGAAGAAACAAAACAAGACTACACGCAAGAAGAACTGGAACAACAAGCGCAACTTAAACAATGGTTGCAGGAGAAGTTTAGCTATCCCAAGATCAGCAACGAGCAGACCAACGAACTGGTCAAGGGTATGGCAAGCCTTCTCCATGCGGCAGCAACGATGATCGTGCGCACAGAAACCCGTCAATTTGAGGGTATGCGAGCGATTGACAAGTTACAGGAGACATTGTTATATTACATCTCCGGTCAGACTGCTAAGGTAGTCCAACCAGAATAACTTTCCCTCCCAAAAGTCGAGAGGCGCATCAGAGTAAAATCTGGTGCGCCCCTCAGTCGTTAGTAGTAGCTACTAATGTTTGACTAATCAATATTTAGTCATCTGTCAATCGTTTTCTTTTGGTGTCAGAGTGATAGTGGGGTCGATCTCCCCGTCAGCGATTAGGTCGAGACGCTTTAGTTTTTCATCAAGCTTCTCGCAGATATTCTCTTCAAGGTAAACTCCAGCCGCATAGACGATGTATTGGATCGACTTGGATTTTCCTCCAGCACGATGCACACGTCCCAAGACTTGCTTGAGATCATATACCGAAGGCGTAGGCATAATCAGCGCAACACGGGGGCGATTGCCGTTAAGATCGTGGAGGTTTAGTCCCTCCCGACATGCCTGGGTTATCCCAATGATGACTTGAGAAGAGTCACGCTGAAAGGAATCAATTGCCCCTCGCCTATCCATTTCGGTTTGTCCTCCGTAAATGGAGCATGTTGTTTTTAGTTCCTCCTCAAGCCATTTGCGTGTTTCGGTGTAGTTGACGGCTATGAATACTGAGTTACCTTCCTCTATAAGATCACGGGCCATCGCAGCAACAGCAGGGGCTTTGTGTAACTCGATTCTCTGACGAGCACGGGTTTGCTCTGCTAGGACATTTGCGCTGAAGTTCTCCTGCATCCTCAACTCCTCGATACGGCATTCCAGATCCTCATATTCGCTGGCAATCTGTTTTGCTGAATCCATATCGAACGCACGTGCTTTGATAAGAGTCTCAGGAAATGCGTCTCCGAGGTCACTATGCCGTAGTCTATTGCCTTTTTCTGGATAAATTTTGTGGTGCAAACGCTTCAAGACGCTATTACCTCCACGGAAATGAAAGCCGAATCTAGTCTTCTTGCATCCGTGAGTAGACAAGAAACGATAGAAATCAGACTCACCTTGATGCAATCCGAGATACTGACCCAATGCCCACAGTTTTGTTGGATCATCCGCTATCGTCGCCGATAATGCTATTGACTGAACGTCTTGAACAACGGAATCCCTCACAAGGATAGCGTTTTGTGTATTCAAGCCTTTGCCTCTGTGAACCTCATCAAATACTAGGATGACATCATCTGGAAGTGTAAAGCGGAACTCATTCTTCTTCTCATCAGTCCAAGTGCCGATTTTACTCTTACCCGTTTTGGCCCACTCCCATCCACAGACTTCATAAACCTCTACCTTCATGGTCTTTGCCGCTCGATGCCAGTCGGTGCAAATGGGTTTGGGGCAGACTACCGCAACCTTCTTACCCAACTCACGGGCAATGCCGAGGGCACAAAACGTCTTGCCGACACCAGTCGAATGACCGAGTAATGCACGGTTATAACGCGCCACGCTACGGACACCCAACTGCACAGAAGTCTTCTGGAAGTCGAACAAAGTGTCAGGGAATTTAAGCGGAGGCAATTCTGAGAAGTCGATTTCTGGCTCACTTTCCTCAGTAGGATTATCGTTTCCGATACTCGCAAACTTAAGTGCATCATCACTCCACCAGGTTAATTGCCAAAGGTCACGGAATTTGCCGAGGCTTATGCCAGCGTCAGCCATGATCTTCTTGCACAACTCACGGTCTTCTCGGTAAATGTCCCAAAACTCTGAGCTAACGGGAGCTTTCTTTACTAGGCGCAGACCACGCTTTGTGTTGAGTTGGACTGGTGCTGACCACTCAGTCATGCGGATAACATTTTGAATGCTCATAAGTCACGCGCCTTGCGGAGTGCAGATTTCAGTTGATTAGATAGCAAAGTGCCAGTGCCGATATGGTCGATAGCCGCTTGGAGTGCATCCAGAACGGCCCGTTTCGCTTCATGGCGGGGCATGTCAGTAGTTTTCCGCCTAAAAAGCGGTTTCTGTTGGTGGATCATGTATGTTCTCATGGTTTTTTGTGCTGGTGGTAGAGTCAATAAAAATCTATTGCAGAGTGAAGTGCGGGGAAGTATGATTCGGGTATGACAGAACAAAAGTGGGACTGGAATTTATGTGAGGCATTAGTGCTGGCTGGTCAATCCGTGAGTGAAATCATGGAACATGAGGAGTTCAAAGGGATAAGCAGGAAGTATCTGTATAATCAAATTGGCAAGCGGGGATTTAAGAAACGCTCGGCAGAGTTGGAAGTATTGGCCAAGCAGAAAATTGGGAAAAGCCTGGTGGATCTTCGGGCTGATGGCATAGAAAGTCACCACAAGTTTGCTTATCATACGCTTGAGAAGATGCGGAGTGCCATTGCTGATCATAAGATTAAGGGAAGCGTTAAAGAGCTACGGGAGATGCTGGACGTTTTCCAAAGGTATATTGATGCGGCTGAGTCATCCTATGGACTAAAGGGAAATGATGTCCAAGGTGGAAGTGCGGTTTCTCTGAATGCAATGGTGGCTTTACACATAGTCCCGCCGAGCAAGGCAAGTGAGAGCATCGAAATAAAGGTTGAGCCGATAGCTGATAACGGATTGGACGTTGAACAGCTACCGAATGTCGATTAATATTTCGCTTTGTGGATAGCTTTGTGTGCTTTTTCCATGGCTATTTCCATGTGTTTATCGTTGTAGACGTCATCAAAATGAACGTTCAGTTTATCAAGTAATAATTCCAGAGCAGAAAGCAATTCGGGCGCGGCTGATATGAGGCGTGCGGCTGATGGATCGAATGTTTTCGCGTAGTGGCTGCCATGGTTGGTGACAATGACGTAATGATCGCTGGATTCCATAATGGAAAGAGGGAATGGGCCAGGTGTTGGTGTTTTCATGTGTGTGTTTTATTGTGGTTTTGTGTTTACAAGACATAATCGGATTCACTGATCATTTTTTCCCTATGATCCAAAGCAATTTGCTTTATATCTTCGTCAGTTTTGCCTGTTTCTTTTAATGTTTTAACAATATAAGAATCTAATTTTGGTTTATACTCGCTTCCCAAAATGTCTATCACATTTGGTGTGTAAGATAATGAATCATAATCCTCTCTCGCCCAAGTCTGGAATCCCCAATTAACAACTTCGCCCTCTTCCCAAGTGTTGCGGAGTTGTATTTTGCAAAGACCCCATGAATCGTCTTGATTTCTCTTAGCGATTTTTTTCTCAGCTTCCACTTGCGATTCAGCAAGGACAAATTCCATTCTGACATCCAGCTTGGTTCTTTTGTCTTTTGACAATGGCTTAATTATATTGAATACGAATATTTTCATGTTGTGTTTGTTTGGTTTTATGGTTGTGTGTTCTGAGGTGGAAAGTCAATCTGAGGGATATGTGGAAGGGGAAAAAGTGGAGGGACGTTTGCCATAGCAGAGTGCTGAAAACAAATACGCACACTATTCAAAGCAAACATGGCGAAAAATAGGGAAGTGCGTGGCGATAGGATGCGCATGTTTATCGGATTCGATAGCGGCAACGGATCGGACGTTTCACGCTATCGGTGCGGTTAAGCAGAACGGTAGTCAATCCATGCCTTGTAAAGGGCGTTTTGCGTTGAACGATTAACACCGAAAAGCCGAATTGTGTGGATTATTTGCCTAACATGAATGCGGGCTATGTGTTTTCCCATATCAATAATTTGTGGCGAATGTCACAAGACACGCTGTCAAGATAAGACCAAGCAGAAACAAGCGTAGGAAAAAGCGATCCTTCTCACGCTCCAAGCGTCTTTTGCTGTAGATTTTGGACATGATCTTTAGATATTAGAGGAAAAAACATATTCTCCGGACGGCAATTGCCCAATGGTGTAATCTTCAAGGTTCCCCCATCCAGTCGCATGTTCCCCATATGCGGCACGATCCTCGGCGATGATGCTATTGAGATAGCGTTCTACCGCCCATTTGTGACAATCTTCCCCGCTTAGTTCGTGTGGGTAATGGTATGATTTGCGGGAACGCTGAGTTTTGACGATGATACGTGAGCCGCGTGAATCTGTGGGGCCGTAGTATTTGCTTATGATAGCTGCGCGAGAATGTTCGTTATGTGTTTTCATGGTATTTGTTTTATTGGGTTGGGTTGTTTGTTCTGTGGGGATTAATAGGCGGATTCAATTTGCATTCCGGAATGATCACAGAAAAGGGAATGATCTTCCCAATTGATATCCACGCCGACAACTCGCCAGCCATCGTTTATTTTGTGGCGAATAGACCAAATGACAGAACGGAAGTTTTCGCGCACTGCATCGAATGACAGAGAAGCACCGTCGGAGGTTATAAAGTAAAGCGGATATCCTCCAGGCCACGCATAGGCTCCAGAGCGAAGGGATTCTTTCAATTGTTTTGTATTAGTGATGTTCATGTGTTTTCTGTGGGTTGGGTTGTTTGTTCGGTTTCGGTATATCCAGCGCAAATTATGCAATTTGGTCTGAAAATGTTTGTTCAAAAATCCAAAAAGCATTGATGATGTTTTGAGGCACTTCCATTGTTTGCCCTTGGTCGTTTTCAATTGTTCCCAAATGCTCGGCCATGCTTAATGATCCAGTAAACTCCCCCTTCTCAATTAGTGATTCAATCCACTCCCCGTTGTATTCAAGATGAAGCTTAAAGCCGTTTATTGCGTGAATTTTGATTTTCATTTTATTTCCTATGGTTACGCAATCGCATGCCGAATCAGTATTGAAGCGGTATTTCATGGATTGCATGAGTGAGACAATACAGCAAGCATCACAAAAAGCAACAGCAAAGTTTCGAAAAGATATGACACAAGCAAGGGTTAGTAATAGCACAAAGCATGCCAAGCGAAACACAAAGATTGCAAGCAAAAGGTGTGCCAAGATGAAACACGTCTATTGATGAGTATATGAGTATATAGTAATATAGTTGGACTATTGAGAATAAGTCGCAATAAGAGAAATGGAGAATCTAATTGAGAACGAATCTCAATAAGAAGCCAGCCCATCTCCAATCTATCTAATGAGAATCAATCTCAATAACACATTCACCATGCCATCCAGCTGCACGATCCTAAGCATCGATCCACTCCCCAATTTTAACAATCCCCCCCCTTCTCTTAATGAGAATCCATAACATCATATAATACTCGATTGAGATAATAGACCACATTGCACCAGATCATAGTCTCATTAGAGCCTGGCACCACAGCATCACAGCATCACCACATCACAAGACATAGGCCATGGGTGAACACAACGAATCTCTTTCTCTATGGTAGCAGCCCCCTACCACCACCTACCCCCACCATGCCCAACTCCACCTTGCTTACCACGTAACACACCCCTCCCAAAAAAACCCAATTTTCTTCCCCCACCCTAACTTGTGTTAGTCCCATGTAGTTCCATGATGACCTACGCTAACTACGTTAGCCCTATCCTTACCCTACTTTTCTCTATAAACGCTTTTTAGACGTGATTCTGCTCAATTACCAACCGAAGATGGACTTTAGTTTGTCTAGTGCTTCTGAGTCTCCTACTGGGGAGTAATCTTCTTCTGGTTCACCATCATGGTATGCTGTGTCCCAAGTAGTATCGAAGAGTTTTCTTAGTCCCTTAGTGGATAGGGTGACATTTCCCTCCTGCGCGAATTGGGGGTTTTTCTTTATGTAGATCGCCCAGAGTTCTTCTTTCTTCATTTCTTTATTCTATCTAGTTCTGCTTCTGCTTTGTGTGCGCGGAGTTGGGCGATCTGTTTCCACTCCTCGCGTTCACGCTTTAGTATTCGATTGGAATCCATCAGGGTGAGTCCTTGTTCGGTAAACTTCTCAACCATTTCTCTCGCCTCGTCGCGCTCCCGCTCCAATATTACCAATGCGCTGATCGCGGCATCTATCTGCTCCCCGAGTTCCTTCGGGTCTGGTTGCTCGGTATCCGCGCCTCTCCTCCACTCGTTGTATTTCCTTAGGTATTCTATTGTTTCATTCATATTATCGGTTCCGATACTTTTCGAGTTCATCTTGTAGTTGTTTGATTTCTTTAGCGTCTTCTCTTATCCATTCGCGGAGTGCTTTGACTACTAGATTAAGCTCCCCGATTTCTTTTTCTATTCTCTCTATCTTTTCTATGTATTCTTTCATGTTAAGGTATCTGTTTTAGCGTGATTCCGAAGTTGGCCGCGAGATTTAGACTACTCTCGTCATATTCGTAGGATTCCTTGTATATTACCTGTTTAATCCCGTATGCTGCTATTGCTTTTAGGCAGTCATTGCACGGGAGCGTTGTTACGGCTATTAATACTCCTTCGCCTGGTCTTGTGTATCGTAGGGCATTCTGTTCTGCGTGGACAACAAAGGAACGTCTGGTGTCCCTGTTAGACCAGTCTTCGAGCATCCCCGCTGGGAAGCCATTGTAACCAACAGCAGCAATAGAGTTATCAGCCCTAAGGATACAAGCTCCCACCTTTCTCCACGGGTCTTTACTCTTCTCTGACACTGCGTAAGCAAGATTGATCGCATACTCATTCCAGTTCATTTGTTATACCAATTCGGGAAATGGCCG
>Ga0070751_1002727_pt1 | contig 9990 bp, 19 predicted proteins | sample VirMetDEL_Aug_28_FD_78514 | JGI IMG/M metagenome (GOLD analysis project Ga0070751, IMG submission 78514) | Aqueous microbial communities from the Delaware River and Bay under freshwater to marine salinity gradient to study organic matter... | ecosystem: Environmental > Aquatic > Marine > Coastal ... | reverse complement strand
TAAACGGAGAGTATAGAGCCGGTGCTGGTATATATGTAAACGCTCAAGGTGAGTGGACAGACCCAAACGGTACTGTTCTAAGAGGTGAAGCCTTAATGAAAGCAGAAGCTAATGCATCCGCAAAATATGGCGTTGGTTACCGAGATGGTAATCTATATATAGAAGCAGTAGCGGAAGCAAAATTAAGAGCTGAAGTTGCTTTGAAAGCAGAGATACAGAATGGAGATAATGCCGCAGGTGTTGAATTATATGCATATGCAGAACTTTATGCTTGGGCAGGTGGTGAAGCTAATGTAGGTACAGATGGATGTTGGTTCGAAGGTGGTGCAATAGCTGGAGCTAAAGCAGGTGCTGGTACAAAAACATACTACACAAACGAAGCATTAGGAATTGCCGCAACTAATAACACATCAGTATCCGCAGGAGCACAAGTTGGTGGAACTATCGGCGGTGGCTATCAAGTACCAGATTGGAACAAGGATAGTAAACCAATTACAATAGGTGGTTCAGTAAACTTAGCACTTATTGTAGGTATAAAGACTGAAGGAACTGTTACAGTTGATGTAGACCCAGCGTATGATGCGATTGTAGAAACAAACAATAAAGCAATTGATGCAGCAGCAGCGTTACTTAAAACTAAAGAAGCTGAAGCAGCTCAAAGAAAATTAGAAGAAGCAGCAGCAGAATTGCAAAGACAAAAAGATGCCGCAGCTGCAGAATTACAAAAGCAGGCAGATAACGCAGCAGAAGCTTTAAGATTAAAAGAGGCAGCAGATGCTTTAAATAAAGCTAAAAAGAAAACTAAAAAGAAATTAGACCCTAGAAACTGGTAATAAAAAATAATATGAGCTGTTATACAAGAGAACAAATTCAAGCCACAATGGAAAGTAAAGGATATAAATACTTTACTGGAGGTGACTTTGATGTAAATATAATCGGAGTTAGAAATTCTGAAACTAATGGAAAAGTAACAAATGCATTTGATGATTGTGTTACTATATCATATAAAGAAGATGGTAAGTGGAAATTCCATTGTTACCAAGCAACAACTGACCCAGGGTCTCATTGGGAACAAAACTTATTAAACGAAAAAGGTGTGGCTATTTTAAAACCAGGACAATACAGAGGTTCACATAAACTCAGACTTCATCAAGGTAAATACTTAGCTTTAGGACAAAAATCACCTGTAAAAGTTTATAGAGATAATAATAGAGATGGTAAGTATGATTTATTAGAAGAAAATGTTGATGAAGGAATCTTCGGAATCAATATTCATAGAGCCACAGGACGTAAAGGTGGAAAATCTATAAGAGTAGACAAATGGTCTGCTGGTTGCCAAGTAATAGCTGATAATGATGATTGGCATCAATTTTTAGATATATGTCAAACAGCTAGAGAAATATGGGGTAACTCATTTACTTATACATTATTAGAAAGTAAAGATATAATATAAAATGAAAACCTTTAAATTAGCAATATTAACTTCAAGTATGTCAATAGGATTTATATGTTCCTACTTTATGGAACTTACAATGCAAAATGCAGAACAATATTTAGCTATTACTACTTTAGTATTTGCTGATGGGTTTTTTGGTATAATTGCTGGAATTAAAAGAGAAGGATTTAAAACTTATAAAGCAATTAAGATTTTAAAAACTTTAATTTTTTGGGTCATTATGTTAACTCTAATATTAGTTATAGAAAAAAGTATTCCTGGAGCTGGTTGGTTAAGTGAAACTATGCTTATGCCCCTAGTAATATTTCAATTAATAAGTACTGTAAAAAATGCATCAATGGCTGGATTTATTAAAACATCTGTTTTAAATAAAATTTTAGATACTATTGATAAACATAAAGGAATTAGAGAATAAGTTGTCTTAGTTATTCTTCTTTACTATATTTATCACCATGCTTAAGAAATTAAAACAAGGAATGTTCCCATTCCTAATAGGATTTTCTGCCCTGTCAGTTTCAGCTTCGGCCGCTTTCTATTCAGTTAGTGGCTTAAGCAAACTTTTTGCAGGAGCAAGTTTAGAAGTTATTATAATGGCGGGTTCACTAGAATTTGCTAAATTAGTAACAGCTTCTCTTTTGTATCAATACTGGGATACAATTAATAAAACACTTAGAACATATTTATCTATAGCAACTATTATATTAGTATTAATTACTAGTATGGGTATTTATGGATTTTTAAGTGCAGCATACCAAGAAACATATTCTAAATTATCAGCAGTAGAAAATCAAAAAGGTTTTATTCAAAAGAAAATTGAATTTTACCAAAATGATGTAGATCGATATGATGAAGAAATTAAAAGAATATCTAGTAATATTAGTACTTTATCTAATGCAAAAGCTTCGTCCATCCAAGTACGAGACACCACGGTATCTGGAGGCTTTAGAACAACAATCTCCACAACTGAGCTTAGAATGGCGCAGAATCGTATTAATATTGAGGAGGAGAATCGTAAGTTGGCGCAAGAAAAACGAACAATAGCTTCAGATAGCCTTCAGAAGTTTCAATTACAAGTACTAGAATTAGATAATAATAACGAGGTAGCTGGGGAATTAGGACCACTACAGTATCTATCGGGTTTGACGGGTACTTCTATGGATAAAATCATAAATTGGTTATTACTTATTATAATATTTGTGTTTGATCCTTTAGCAATATCTCTTGTAATAGCAGCTAACTTTGCTTTTGCCCAAGCTTACCCAAAAAAGAAATATAAAGAAAATTTGTATGGCGAAAAAATAGAAGATATTGAAGTTAAAGATGCTGAAGAAATAAAAACTCAAGATGAATTTTTTAAAAATTTAGATAATCTTGAAAAAATAAAAGATTGGGAAGCAGCAGAAAGAAGAATGGAAATTATAGGTCAAAATGGAAATGATGGAGACCATTATGAAAAAGAATATAATATTTTAGATACGAATAAAGATGGAGTTATAGATCAAAGTGAAATCCAAAACGCTAAAAATAAAATTGACCAATTAAAATCCAGTCTTAAAAAAAACTTTTCAGGTTGGAGAAAAAGAAAAATACAAAACGAAATTGATAAGTTACAATCCCAATTACCAAAAGATGATGACCAAACTAAAACTTACTAGTTTATTATTTTTATTACCCTTACTACTATTTTCACAAATTCATAACATAGATGCTGGAATTTATAGAGTTGTTTATGATGAAAATTTAGAAAGTCCAACTGAAGTTACTTATACTGTACTTTGTCCTAATGGTAAGGCATCTAGAAAGGGAATGAATTTTTACAAAAATGATTCTATCCATACTGCAGATAATGATGATTACAAATATAATGTATGGGATAAGGGACATATGGCCCCTGCTGCTTCATTTAATTGTACAGAAGAAATGGTATATAAAACTTTTTCTTACTTAAACTCAGCTTTACAACATAAAAGTTTAAATAGAGGAGAATGGAAAGCTTTAGAATTTTATGAACGTAGTTTAGCTAGTTTTGATGGTCCTGTTGATATTGTAATTATAATTGAATTTGATGAAAATCCACCTAGAGTACCTGGTGGGGCTGCAATACCAAAAGGATTTTATAAAAAAATAAAATCTAAATCTAAAAAGTTTTGTTTTTACTTCCCAAATGAAAAACCAAATGAAGAAGGAACTTTTAATGATTATACAGTTTCCTGCAATTAAATTTGGCTTCCCGAGTTAGGGTTCGTATATTTACAAAGTAAATGATAATAAAAATAAAGGTTATGTCAGTATTAAGTAAAAAAATCAAAAGTTTAAACGAAGGAGAAAGTTTTATTTTTACCTATGATGGTAAAGATTATGAATTTAATTGTTACTTAACATCAGAAAGATTTGGTAATAGTTATTCTGTTCGAGAAGCTAATAAAATATTAGGTAGGTCAATGAATGTTGATAAAGTTACCAGCAAATATATCACATTATATGATTATAATTTGTTTTCAGTTAGATCAACGTATAAAATTCCAGTTAATAAAATAGAAATTAAATAATGGAAAAACCATTCAAACCCTCATTATCAAGAAAGCAATTAGATAAAAAGTTTTCTAAATTGCGTAAATTAAAATACAACCAATTTAGATGGTGGCGTATGTATGATAACCCTAATAAACCCTTAGATAAAAGGGCTTTATTTAGGGATCGTATATTAAATGGTGATTTTGATTATTCACATTATAGTTTTCAAGCTATGTGGTGTGAACATGAAATGAATGATATTGCTGTTGATTGTGGAGATGATTTACAAAAATATGTAGAAAAAACATCTTTATTACGCTCACGTAGAAAACGTTTATTAGAGGATTTTGAACGTGATGAAAATGAAAAGTTAGAGGCATTAATAAAAGGTTTTACTGATAATTTTAGATGTACTAAAGATCAAGTTTACGAAGAAATTTTTAAATGTAGTGGAGAATTAATAGACCTTTATTATATTATAGAAGAGAAATATAAAATAGTTCATATGCCTTATCCTTTAAAGCGTAGAGGACGACCAAAAAAAGTTATATAAATGAAAGTATCACATGAAGTACCTCGCTGTTTACTAACAGCATCACCTGAATTTAATGATTATGATTATGCCCTTCCTCACTTGTTTGATCAAGATGAAGAGTATCTACAATATTTTAAAGATGCTAAAAAAGCAGGTCGTTATATTATTATGGATAATTCTCTTCATGAATTAGGAGAAGCATATAACCATGAGAGATTACGTTATTGGATTCAAGAATTAAAACCAAATGAATTTATAGTACCAGATGTTTGGATGGATTGCCATTTAACAGCGGCACAAGCAAAATATTGGAGACAATTTAGTGGTATATACCCAAAAACTAAATTAACAGCTGTAATTCAAGGAAAAGATAAAAATGATGCTTATTTGTGTGCTAACTTATTAGCAAATTTAGGATATAAAAAATTATGTGTATCTTACGGTGCTACATGGTATAACGATTTTTTCCCACACACTAACGCAGATATGGGAAAAGCATTAGGTAGAGTACGATTTGTACAAGGTTTACTTAAAATAGATCATTTAAAAGATATTAAATTTCATTTGCTAGGTTGTTCAATACCTCAGGAATTTGGTTGGTATGATAATAACCCAAGAATTGAATCAATTGATACATCAAACCCAGTAATGGCTGCTTTAGAAGGTACCTGGTATAATGATAATGGTTTAAATACAAAACCAAAAGCAAATATGAATGATTATTTTGATATAGATTTTTCAAAACTCGATTATTTAAATGTTGTTCATAATACAAGTAAATTTAGAATAATTAATAATTTAAAACCAATATAGTTATGTTATCACTTTACGATTATTTAGGAAAAGCTGGTGGAACAGTTTTAGGAGACAAAGTAAATGCTTATGCCCAAATTAGAAAACAACCTTTTAAACAAAGATATGTTGAAACTCCTGTTTATAAAGGAAATGTATTCTTGTATACTAAAGAATTTTTAGATGAATATTTTAAAGTTCAAGAAATTTTTAATACAGAACTTATAGCAGAATAATATGGCTAAATTAAGAAGAAGAGTAATATACACAGATATTAGATGGGAAGAAACAGAACCATTAACAGAAGAACAAATTAAAAAATGGAAATCAGAAGATGGAGATCTTCAAGATGAAGTTATGGATGAAGTTGAATTTGACTTATCTCATGATAAAGCTTTAGAAGATTCTGATTGGCCTGAATTAATAGAAGAAGAATAATGAAAATACCTTTAGATTTATATTATTGGAAAGCAACAGTTAACCATGAAGTATGGCTAATTGATGCGGCTACAGAAAAAGAAGCTTATGAAAAAATAGAGCTTGAAGAACCTGGAGCAGATGTAGAATATTTAATTAAAACAAATATAGTAAAAGTTATATAGTATGGCAGAATTTATAAAACATGCATTCGGGCTTTGTGGAGAGCACTATCATCCAAATTTATGGACTCTTTTAATAGGAGGGGTTGGATTTTCTACTCTTTTTTCATATGTTCGATTATATATAAAATGTAAAATAAAAGCGTTTGCCTATACGCTTAATAATACCTGGCAAAAATTAATTAATTATTTATCATGGCAAAAAATGTCGTAGTGTCTTTATCAGGAGGGATGGACTCCTCAACTTTATTATTACGTGCTCTTAAAGAGTATGATCAAGTAACAGCTATTTCTTTTCATTATGGTCAAAAGCATAGTGTTGAGTTAGAAAAAGCTAAATCTTTAATTGACTATATTCATGAAACTTCTCCTGAACTATCAGGAAAACTTAGACATGAAATTATTACCCTTGGAGGTTTATCTAGTTTACTTAACTCTGCTCTAGTAACCGGAGGTGACGATGTACCCGAAGGTCATTATGAAGAAGATAACATGAAAGCTACTGTTGTTCCTAATCGTAATAAAATATTTGCTTCTATTACACAGGCAGTTGCTCTATCAGCAGCAAATGCTAATGGAAACGATACAGATATTGCTTTAGGAATTCATTCAGGTGATCATGCGATTTATCCAGATTGCCGTCAAGAATTTAGAGATGCAGATGATGCAGCCTTTAGAATTGGTAACTGGGATGCTGAAAAAGTAGGATATTTTACTCCTTATCTTGATACAGATAAATTAGGTATTTTAAAAGATGGAGAAAAATTATGTGAAATTTTAGGTATTGATTTTGATGAAGTTTATAAAAGAACAAATACTTCTTACAAGCCTTATCCTTCGGGAAATAGTGATTATAAGTCTGCTTCTAGTGTTGAGAGGATTGAGGCTTTTATTGCTCTTGGCAGAAAAGATCCCGTACAATATGAGGATGAAACTGGAGAAGTGGATTACGAAGTAGCAAAAGCTGCAGTTGAGAAAGTATTAGCTGATCACGTAGCATAACTATACTGCCGAGTACCTCAGTAGGTAGAGGGTTCTGGCTTAACTTAGTGCATAATAATTCGATCGTAAAAAGCAGTAAGGTCAGAAAAGACGGGGGTTCGAGTCCCCTCTCGGTGAGCTAAATTAAATAATATGCAACTAAAGGTAGCTACTAAAGTAGAAGTTAAAGAATCTCCTGGAAAAGGTTTAGGAGTTTTTGCTACTGAAGTTATAGTACCTGGAGAAGTAATAGAGGAATGTCATGTAATAACAATCCCTACTACTGATGTTAATGGAAATAAGATTTTAGATGACTACAGATTTAATTGGCCTGTAGCTAAACCCATAGAATTTGTATTACCATTAGGAAATGGATGTATCTACAATCATGCTGATATAAACAATGCATATTGGAGAGAACACCCTAAATATAAAGCATTCCAATTTTATGCTGTTAAACACATATTCCCAGGAGAAGAAATATGTACATATTATGGAGATGTAAATTATTGGAACAATTTATCAAAAAAAGTAAAAGTTATATAAATTATGAAATATCCAGATGCAAAAAAACATCTAATAGCAAGTTTTATCAAGTCATTTATCCGTATTCTAGGTTATGCTTTTTTATGGTATAGCTTGGATATCGCAGCTACTTTACTTATATTAAGTGAAATCGTTGGAATAGGCGAAGAATTAGTTTAAATTAAAATTATGAAAGAAATATTATATTTTACAGCAGGGTGGTGCGGTCCTTGTAGACAATTAAGCCCAACAATGGAATCATTAAGTGGTCAAATTAATTATAAAAAAATTGATGTAGACCAAAATCAAGATTTATCTATTAAATATGGAGTAAGAAATATTCCAACATTAATTTTACTAGAAAATGGTAAAGTTAAAGATAGAACAGTAGGTAATCAATCAAAAGAACAAATTTTAAATTTTTACAATGGGTAAATTTCAATCAAGTAAAGTATTTGACGGATTTTCAACAGTATTTCGTCAATGGAAAGCAACAACAACACATTGTAGATTTGTTCATGGTTATGGAATTTCCTTTAAAGTTTATTTTGAAGGAGATTTAGACGAAAGGAATTGGGTATGGGATTTTGGAGGTATGAAAAGAGCTAAAACTTTGATTGATGGTAAATCCCCTAAAGAATGGATGGGTTATATGTTTGATCATACTTTAATTGTAGCAGAAGATGATCCTGAATTAAACGCTTTTAAACAAATGGATGCCGCAGGGGTGGCTCAAGTAAGAGTAATCCCAGCTACGGGTGCAGAAAAATTTGCTGAATATATTTATACTAAATTAAATGATTTTGTTAAAACTGAAACTGAAGGTAGAGTAAGAGTTACTAAAGTTAAGTTTGCAGAACATGGTAAAAACGCTGCTTATTACAGCGAATAAGTTATAATAGTGAATGAAAAACCACTTAAAAAAATTAACAACATGCACAAACAATTGAAACGTATTGAGGATTACGATAAAAACCTCCCGATTGTAGAAGTTTATACTGCAGTCCAATCTGAAGGCTCTAGAGCAGGATACCCCACAATAGTAATTAGAACAACAGGATGTACCCATAGATGTTATTTTGGTGAAGGAGGATGGTGTGACAGTTGGTATACCAGTATTCATCCAGAAAAGGGGCAGTATAATTTTAATGACATTATACAAAAGTATAAAGATAACCCTCATATTAAAGAAATGATGCTTACAGGTGGTTCACCAACAATGCATCCTGCTTTAGTAAATGAGTTAACCCACTTTGCACATGAAAATGATATATTCATTACTATCGAAACTGAAGGTAGTCACTTCTTACCCACAGATTACCCTATTAATTTGTTATCTATTAGCCCTAAGTTTTCTAATTCTGTTCCACAGTTAGGTGTAGCAACACCCCAAGGAGGAATTACAGATGAAAGAATGATTAAAAAACATAATTCTAAAAGATTAAATTATGAAGCAATGAAACAATCTATTGCATATCATTCTGATTATCATATCAAACCAGTATGGGATGGTAAAGATAAAGGAGCATTAGCTGAAATTATGGAGTGTTTAGAAAAACTTGAAGTTCCTCAAAATAAAGTATGGTTTATGCCTGCTGGAGATTCTAGAGAAGCATTATTTAAATCTTATCCTGTATTATTTGATTGGGTTAGAGATAATGGTTATAGAATGACTTGGAGACCACATATTATTGCTTTTGAAGATAAACGTGAAGTCTAGTGGATAAGCAAGAAGCCCTTCGTATATTAGAGGAAATAGAAGAAAATGTAAATACATGCTGTGCTATAACCATGGAGCCAGATGATGTATTAGTATTAATAGACAAATTAAAAAGTTATATAAATGGAGAACAAACGTAGAAAAGTTCACGAAGAATTAGAAGTAGTAAAAGTAGGTTACGCAAATGGTGTTGCTGAAGGATTTCCCCTTACTAATATAGAAAAAACAGCAATGATTGATGAAGCTGAAGAAGCTTATGGTAAATTTTTAGATGCTTTAAAATGTGATTGGAGAAATGATCCCAATTCAATGGAAACACCTAGACGAGTAGCTAAAGCTTATGTGAATGATCTATGGGCTGGTAGATACACTGCAATGTCTCCTATTACATCGTTTCCCTCAGATGGATATGATGGTATTGTTATTGAACGTAATATACCATTAACTTCAATGTGTTCTCATCACCACCAAACAATTGGAGGTGTAGTCCATATTGGTTATATAGCAGGAGAAGGTGGTCAAGTAATTGGTTTATCTAAATTAAACAGAATTGTAGAATTATTTGGTCGAAGAGGAGCAATCCAAGAACAATTAACATCAGCTATTCATAATGCCGTAGATAAAGTTACAGCAGGAAATAAAGGTGTTATTGTTACTATAGTAGGTACCCATAATTGTGTATCTTGTAGAGGTGTTAAACATCAAGGTGCAGCAATGGTTACTACTAAAGCATCAGGTGTATTTAGAGAAAACGATAATTTATCTCGTAAAGAGTTTTTTGATAGTTTAAAAATTAATAATGGAGGACACAATATTTAAGTTATGTTAAAAATAGATAATAAATTAATCCTTAGTTGGGGTGATATAG
>Ga0070751_1002726_pt1 | contig 9991 bp, 16 predicted proteins | sample VirMetDEL_Aug_28_FD_78514 | JGI IMG/M metagenome (GOLD analysis project Ga0070751, IMG submission 78514) | Aqueous microbial communities from the Delaware River and Bay under freshwater to marine salinity gradient to study organic matter... | ecosystem: Environmental > Aquatic > Marine > Coastal ... | reverse complement strand
TTTATATTTTGGTTATAACCTCAACGGTACTAACTTTGATCGAGCGCCATTCTATTATGGTACTAAAGAGCCGTTACTGCCTGTCGGTGATGTTCTTTATAAGAAATTGCTTAAGATATGGGTTAGGGGTTTATTCTATAATGGTTCAGTATATGAAGTCAATAAGGTATTAACCGATGTCTTAGGAAAAGGTTACATTACAGATAATGAGGATCAAACAGCTAACATTGTAGTGTATAATATCGATATATACACCGCGCAAACTTTATTAATAACTAATGTAATTCCAAAAGTAGCAGGGGTTCGTTATTCAGAAATGCAACTAGTTTATGATAACGAGCCTCCATTTGGGTACGACTATGTTGGTTTTGGCGGTAATGGTTTTGTTAAAACTTTAAACATTAAGGATTACTATAATGGCAACTAGAACTAATGGTGGTATTTATAATAACACCAATGTGTGGGCTGAGAATGGGCAAAAAGACGAGCCAACATTTACAGAAACAGATGGCTGGGATATAACTTACTCTCAAGCCGGTGGTAATGCTGTTGAACGTACTTTAATGAATCGCAACTTTAATAAAGCAAGTGCGGCGTTGTATGACGTTAATCGTTTTGGTGCTAACCTTGCTTGGTCATCTGTTGTTAATTATGAAATCGGCGCTAAAGTTATTGGCTCAGATAATAAAGTTTATAAATCAAAAACTACAAATAATAATATTGATCCCGTATCTGATAATGGTACTAACTGGAAATATGACGAAAAACCATTGTCAAGTGATGCTAATATTAATATCGTAGAAGATGCTAGAGGTAATACCTCATTTTCATTAACTAGCAACTTATCAGATAAAGCTAATAAGACTTTAGATAATGTCACCGTTGGTGATTTTCTAGGTAAGTTTGATAATAGTAATAATATAACATGGGCAGCTAGTGCAGGTAAGATTAAGGCTAACTATATCCAACCGATTATATATGCAAATAATACTTCAATAACATTATCAGCTAGTGATTCAGGTAAAGAGATAATAGCTAGTGCTACAACTACTAACACTGTAATCAATCTTCCCGATATGGCTACAGTACCAGATGATTGGCAGATTAAATTGACAATCTTAACTGTGCAATACGGCGTGTACCCTACTACTCCATATTGGATAGAAATTAAAACTCAAGGTACTAACCCCCTAGTTAGAAATAACACGACACTTGGAACTAGCTATAAAATTAGAAGTTCAAATTCTGTTCTGTACATACGCAAGGTACAGAATCCTGCTTATGCGATAGAAGGCATACTTAGAAATGAATGGGCAGCTAACTGTACCTATAATAATATTGACTTCCCTACAGAAGGGGGACTGGCAGATGTTGTTCTTACGGAAAGGGCAGACGATAAACTTTGTGATTTAAACTTCACTATCCTTGCGGGTCCTGTTGGTTTTGATCCTACATGGAGTACTGTTAACGGACATTACTGTAAAGCATTTGTTATAGATTTTGCTCCGCTGAACAACTTGATAGACAAGTACACCACTTCAATAAGTATCCGAGGTTATACATGTACACCTATTATTGATACTGATAACTTTGAAGATGGGAGAAAAGGAACAGCAGTTACCACTTCTGTGAGCTATGTTAGGACCTTTGGAACAGCAGGTAATCAGACAAATCAAATACAGGTAGCTGTACAGTCGCCAACTACGGCTAGAACTAAGGATAGTATCGTATTGAATGTACAACTTACTTTCCAAAACTGGGTAAAGAGGGGATAACTAAATGCCACGTAATATAGACACAGTGATCACAGAATTAGATATTTTTGCTAAAGATTCATCTGATAAACAGCCACCACCATTTGCCATGGTAACAGGGTGGTCAGCAGCTTACGACGTTGGAGGAGGATCATTCCCGGCTAGACATAGTTATAATAATCTTTTTTACAGATTATATGCTTTAGCTAATTTACAAACCATTTACGGTGGTGCTATCCTTTGGGGCGCTACTATTGCTTATGAAAAAGGCGCTATTGTTATTTCAGATTTAGGTTTTCCATTCTACGCTAAACAAACCTCAACAGGCGTTAATCCTGATACTGATACACAAGAAAATTGGGGCAGCTTGATTCCAGGATTGGTTAATACTGATTTTAGAGACTCATCCGGTTTAATCATCGCAACCGGTAACAGCAACTTAATAAGTGGAGTAAGAGATGTAGTCAACCAAGTTACTTATGCTTTAGTACCAACATTTGATACGACTAAACAGCCAACTTACCCTGCAACTTCTGTCATGCTTAATGGAAATACATTTATTGACCACGGTATTGTTGGGCAAAAAAATAATTGGGAATTTGAGTTTACTTATGACAACCCCAATAGAGATGCTTTGATCATTGCTACATTAGTCCAAGTTGATTCAGGTAAACAATATGTTAGTGAATTTCAAGTTGTTAGAGAAACAAACACCAGTGCTAAGTTTACCGCCGCATTTACTACAATATCTGATGCTAATAGTATAGATCCGTTAAAAGGCTATCAATTATATGTTAGAATATTTCAAAACAATTTAAATAGTATACTATTAACAAAGGCAACAAGAGACTCAAACGCAGCTAGATAAACCAAGGAGAGAAAAAATATGCCATTTTTAATCGAAGGCGGAGCTACACGAATAGATATAGCTAACGATGCAGACAGGCAAGCACAGACTGAAGGTAAAATTCTTGACGCTACTGCTATTATAGATGAGAATGATATGCAATCAAATAGTCCGTCTCGACTTCCTACCCAAAGTTCTATAGTCGCATATGTTGCAAGTAAGACGGCAGGAGGAGTTACGTACAGGGGTATTATGCCAATTCCTGCTAATATGACGACAAATAGCACAGGCAACCTTTATGCTGATGGGTCAAGCTCTTACCTCGTAGGTGATATGTTTGTTGTGAGCAACAGCGGTATTTTAACTGTTTCAGACGGAACTATTTCTGTCGAGAAAGGCGAGGCTTTAATAATTAACACAACTACACCAGATGCGAATATAACCAAAGCAATGGTAGACGGTATCGAGTCAAGTAGTCCTAGTGATAAATTTTTCACAGGTGATTTAAAACATAGTACTCAGACTACTAACCATGGTGCTTGGTTACTGTGCAACGGTATTGCTGTTTCAAGAACAACTTATTCAACGCTGTTTGCTACAATCGGCGTTTCATTCGGTATTGGGGACGGTTCAACAACGTTTAATTTACCAGACTTTAGGGGTAGAGTTATTGGTGGTATTGATGGTTCGCACCCACTTGGTCAATTATCAGGTTCTGAAACAGCAACACTATCAAATGCTAATCTACCCCCGCATACACATTCTATAGAACACGATCACCCAACTTTTAGTTCAACTCAAGCTGGCGGGCACAACCATACTTACTTACAAAGAACATACCTACAAAAAGCTCCATACGGTGATCAGCAAAGAACGGTTTGGGAGTTCGATTCTTTTGAACAACGAGTGACAAGCGACGTTCCAGACCACGATCACTTAATAAATATACCTAACTTTAGTGGAACGTCAGGTTCAACTGGTTCTGGTTCATCATTTAACATCATGCAGCCTACGCTTTTTGGTGGTAATGTGTTTATTTTCTCGTTGTAAAATAAGGCAAAGATATGTATATTAAGCTTATTGCCGCTGCGTTTTTAGTCATTTCTATTGGCACGAATATCATGTTGTTTAAATGGCACAGTCAGGATCAACTTCAATTAGAAATGATGCGCCACTCAAATGATTTAAAGCCAATAAGTAACGAAAGTTCGGAGGTATTAAGTATAAAATACCAAGCACTTAAGAATAAATTTATAACCAATAGCTATAATTTACAGTATCAGGCGGCTAATACTCCTAAGATTGATGTTAAAATGATATGTGATTCTGACAATGGCGTAAATTGCGTTTATTTTGATAGTGATAAGATGAGATATTATGGGCATACTTATGAAGTATAAAATTTTAGTTATAATTCCGGTAGGCTTGTTATTGAATGGGTGCGGATTATTCCCAACCGTTTATTATGATTCTAGCAGTAGTGCTTATGATATTGCTCAACATAACTATCAAATATTGTTAAATGCAAGGGATAATCGTGCAGATTACTTACTTGTTGATCAACATGGTTCAACTACACCTAAAAATATTTTTTTATATATAAACGGATTACGTGAGCCATTAGAAAAATACAAATTATCAACTGAAAATTTGATACAATATAATAAACAAATCATGACCGAGATAAGGAAAAAAAAATGATAATTAAACAATACCAATCTAAAGGGGAAATAGTATGACTCAAATAATTGAAGTTACACCAACTTGGGTAAATTTGACAGATACGGCAGGTTTATTGGAAGATGGTAGATATATTTGTCAAAACATTGGCGCTAAAGGAATATTTTTATTTGAAAGCGAAACAATACCTGATGCTAGCGAAATCGGGATACTATTAGATACACATAAGTACATAGGTATATTGCAAAATGGTACTATATTGAAGTTTTGGGCTAGGGTTAATAACTATGACCAAGCAGGATCATCGGGGCGTATGGTTGTGACTAGTATGGGTTAAGCCTGCAATACTATATTCTCCATTTTAGACTCAATATCACTAACGCCATAAACCACTTGCTTCAGCCTAGTATCATAATCATCTTTTAACAGTAACTTTAGACTTGATTCTGATATTTTACTATATGCCGAACATTCTTCAATTGCTTTAATACCATTTATATTAGCTAAGTCAAGTTGCCGATTACCGATATAAGTGTAGTCAAGATAAGCCTTCTCAATTGATTGGGGTTTGACTCGGTACATTTTAATTAAATCACGAATTGCTTTCGAACAAATGTGTTCAATACAGTATTGTGCGTAATTGCGATAGCCCTTTATCAATAAATACTTACCGATTTTAGTATTTGTATCAGCATACCCTGAGTTTAAAACAAATTGCAATACGTCTTGAACTATAATAGGAGTGCTTAACCTTATTTTATAGACAGTTAAGTAAGGTTTACAAGCGTCATCATTAGGAATATCGCTTATTATTATGGAATAGCAATAATTTATTGACAATATCAATAGTAATAATATCCTCATATGACCAATACTTAAACAAATAAAAGATATTATAACATATTTTTATGTCTTTTTAGACATCCACAACTTTTGGTATGACCGCGTTTAATATCGGATTGTCTTGCAATGAACATATTTCCACAATGGCATTTTGCATTAACAATGGTTGCTTTGCTTTTCTTGGTTAGTATTTCATCTTTCCCTAGAATCAATATATTCTTATGTCCTTTATGATATGCTTCTAAAAAACTATTGAATAAACCTTTGGGCTTATCTTTATTGTCTAATACAAGCCAAAAATTAGGAAGTTTGACGTACTTGTGTAACACGTCTTTGGTGATTAATATCTTTTGATCGTAAGTAGTATTAGACAGCATTAATTTTACCAATTGATTGAATAGTTGAACATTATAACTTATATTTTGCATTGATGTTTATGTTGAGCAATTTGAATAGATCCTAGTGCTTCCTTTAAGAATTGCTCTGGGTTGTTCTTTATCTCGTCCTTAAGCATTTGCAGTCCTTTACAAACGGAAACACTATCATATTTACTCGATTGAGCTGTCGCTGACTTGATGTATCCTGTCCCTAAAATAAGGATAGTCATCGTAATTAAGCTGTATTTAATTATAGTTTCTAACCACATTTTGAATCTCCACAGTTCTCTATTAACCATCCTTTTGTAGACTTTTGTCTATTGTTTACATTCATTTTTAACTCCTTACCTACATTAGCCACAGTGTGAGTCTGCACAGTTCAAGCAAGTAGGGCATTTGTCTAAGGTAACTACAGACTTGTGATTACACTTCTTACATAAAGTTGCTTCTGCTGGGAAATCTCCAGTTGTCTCTACTTCTTTAGTGATGTGTTTTTGTAACACTTCCCCAACTTCAGCGATTAGGCTTGGGATATATTTACCTTTCTTGAAGTAACCTTTACCTTGAGGGTCCATAATACTCTTTAACTCGTCAGCCAAGAAGCTAACATCATCACTCTTACGAAACACTGCACTGATTACTCTAGTTAGTGCAGATGTCCATTGGTAATGTTCCACGTCTTTAGAATTAAGGAATATCTCAAAAGGCTTACCATCCATATCATTAATCGTAACGTATAAAGCATGATCTTGTGTTGGTTGTTTTATTTTATAAGTTGTTCCGTTTAGTTCTTCACTTCTTAATTTAATCTTAGGTACTTCTACTGGCTTAGGTTGTTCTTGTTGTTGCTTATCTGCAACTACTGAGTAGCCTACTATCTTCTTGTCAATCTTTACCATTTACCATTGACCCCACATATTGCTTTTGTTTAAGTTTCTCTCTATTTTCTTAAGAACATCGTTAGGTAATGCTAGTAAGTCTATATGTTTTAGCACTCCCAATTTCACTGCACGGATTGCATGCCTTGCTATTTTCCACTGTGTACTACTGTCTTGTGTTGTCATTTTTTAAGTTCCTTTTTAAAGAGATTATATGATCTTAACAATTTTTCACTTTCTGAATTACTAATTTCTGATTTTATAGTCATCAATAATACTCCTTATCTCCTTTAACGAAGTCTCTACTAGATGTTTTCCATCTTTATAAATAGTCTTTAACAGCCCTTGTCTTTCTTCTTCTGCACTACAGTTATCTTTTACTTTCAACTTACCTTTTTCTTCATAAACGCTTAACAATCCTTTTAGTGACTTCTTTGATTTGTCGGTTTTTGGGTTTTTATAAATAGGTACCCACTCGTTATCCCTGTAAACCGAAGTTGCTTTTATTGCAGTACCATGAGTATCTCTAGTTACATATTGATAAGTGTATGAGCCTATGCCTAGAACAATATTGGTGCTAGCAAACCCTTTGGCTTTGAGTATATTAAGTATACTTTGCTGCCTCTCTAGAGTTATACTATCTCCATAAATAGCCCCGATTTTTTCATGCAATACTTTATAACCTTTGGAATTAACAGTACCGCCAAATATGTCCCACAAACATTCAATCAATCCCTTATCTTCTGGTGTATTATTCTCCACTAGTGATTTACCACATATAATGTTTACTGGGTCTCCTGAATCTGGGCGAATAACAACTTTGCCATCTCTTAACAATATAGTTTCTTTTAACTCTGGTAAAAACTCTGTAACAACTTTCCAAAAATCCCATGTGTCGCTGACTATGCTTAATATTCCTTTTGGCGATACTTCATTCATTAAATATTTAAAGAACTCGATTTCACCCTCATTCTGCCAAGAACACGTAACAGAATGTTCCGTTGCATTAACCGAACATCCTACAAGTTCGTTTGATGAATTTGCATTGTAATAATCTTCTGCAAATTTAACCGCAGGAATAGTATCAGTACCAACAAAACCAGAACATAAATGACTAAAACCAGAAATAATGGCAGACTCTAACCCAAACATACCTCTAAAACTAAAATCATGCCCCTGAAATTTAACTAATTCTGGCGTGTCTGAAGTTTCATTAGCGTATTTCATAAAAGTATCATAATACGCTTTAGCTGTAGTCGCTGAGGTAGACATACTCCATATATACGAGGACAGCACAGTTTCTACCATGTTAGTAAGCCACTGAAACCCATCAATTGTGTTTACTATAGTAAAGCAAGGTACTTGGTACGGCACAGTAGTGCCTTCAGGCAATGCTTTTATTTCTAATGGTAAATACCCTAAATCGTGAAGATCGCCTAAATAATTAACATCTACATCATAGCCAAGCATATTAGATAATAACTGTTTATGGTTTTCTAAAGCCGTAGATTTTGGTACATTAAAAAAAGTTTTATTCCATGTTCGCATTAAATATTCTTTAATGAAATACTGCAACCCCAGAAATACGACACCCTCATTCCCTTCTATATTAGAAAGCTTACCGCTCCTATTCGTATAGTTTGAATAGACTTTCTTAACATCTGGGTGGTACGCATGTACATGAAACTCTTTATAAACGTCTTTTTGTAGTGTAGCTTGTATAATTTTCATAATTTTATTACCTCAATATAGTTGTCAGATTCGCCATTGTAATAACTATCTGTCGTGTAAATTTTATCGATATATGGTTTTAGCACATCAAGACCTTTTGTAAAAAGACCGTGAGTAACAATTAATTCTACAGACTTAGCGTCATATAATCCTTTAGTTTTAGCCAACTTAGCCAATTCTATGAAAGTTCTTCCGCCGTCGCAAATATCATCAATTATAACTACATTTTTATTTGTTAAATTGCCATGAATTGTTACGCCTGTTATCTGACCAGTTTCTAAATTACGGTGCTTAAAACCAATGGCAACTGGATTTTTAGCTTTATATGTTAAAGCTAGTTCGTTAACTTCTTTATACGCACCTACGTCAGGAGATAAGACTACAGTTTCTGCGTCTGATATTTTCTTAGATAACAAATCGTTGAATATTACGGATTTATTGATGTTTATTGAATTGTTTATTAAAATTTCAGTCACGTTACTGTGTGAGTCACATATTCTTACTTCTTCAAATCCCATTGAATTTATCATTGTAGAAATAACTCGCAGGCTAAAACATTCACCAATAGAACACACCCTATCTTGGCGCATATATGGCATGTATAATAGGTCTAGAACATATTTAACTTTACCATAAATAGTTGCAGTTAATGCGTCTTTAACTAACATAAGTTCAAATAAGTCTTTTTCATCTTTTAACCTAGCAGTTATGTATATTTTATCAAGGGAATTTGTTTCTTGATTTTTTATTTTTACTTTTATTTCCTGTGAAGGGAATTGTACTTTATGATATTCAATATCATATTGCCCACACGTCTCATCGTCTATAATTGAAACACCTATTATTCTTATCATATATAAAATCCTTATTTGATATTAGCTTTAGTTTTGTTTAATATTGATTTCATTTTACTTAATCCTATCTCCAATTCCTATCAAGGTGGAACGTCTTGTATTTCCCCACGCTTCTGCTTTTGTCATCTTTAGCCTATCTAATTTGTATGTTCCCAAGTATTCCCCAGTAATTATCACAGGTTTGTCTTGTATGGACGAAACAATAGCTACACTTCCTTTTCCATAAGTATCGATGTATATCTCAAATACCAGTGTTGAATATATTTCGCAATACTGATCGGCTGTGATTTCAATACGGCTGTCAGGTGGAATGACGCTTTTTAAATCAACATACTCTGACCCAATAAGTATTTCTGCTTTTAGGTTAGATTTACTACAACTCATTTTACCTCTTTCTCCATTTCCATTGATTCTTTAGCATCTAGGTATTGTTCCCTAGACACTCCGTACAAATCTAAAGCCATTTGTAATGATTTAGCTTTCTCTGCTTTTTGTAATTGTTTTAATACTTCTTGTGATAACATCCCTTTCTCCTAAATTTAATAATATAGTTCATCATTTATAGGCAACATTCCATTTAATTATTTTTTAAAAGATTCTACTTCGTATGGAGCACGTGGTAATTCACACCAGTGTGTAATCCCATCGATAGGTACATCTAATATTACCATTTTCCTATCTCTCCAAGGTACATTATTGTAGCGTTTAATCCAGCAACTGAAATTCCCATCTTTAGTATGGAATGCTACGTTATTACTAACAGTTGTATTTTCTAAAGGGAAATTAAAAGATGGAAATACTAACACTTCTGTAAAATCTTCTGGTATCTTGTCTTTGATACTTATCCATTTACTCATAATTAACTTCTCCTTTTAGTTTTAGTTTACCTATACATTCCTCATACACTGACTACCAGACTTAAGCATTTCTAACTCATTCTTAAGTTCTTCATTCTCTAATAACAGTTTCTCAAATGGCATTTTATTCCTTTCTACTTCTTTAAGCTGAAAGAATGTAATGGTATAGT
>Ga0070751_1002725_pt1 | contig 9994 bp, 8 predicted proteins | sample VirMetDEL_Aug_28_FD_78514 | JGI IMG/M metagenome (GOLD analysis project Ga0070751, IMG submission 78514) | Aqueous microbial communities from the Delaware River and Bay under freshwater to marine salinity gradient to study organic matter... | ecosystem: Environmental > Aquatic > Marine > Coastal ... | reverse complement strand
GGCGATGAAGACCCCATCACAGGTCAGCGTCGGCTGTCCCCCGAGGGTGAGCAGCAGGCTCTCCAAGTCATCAACGAAGTGCGTGGACGCTTCCGCGATATGTACGCAGAGAACCCTGATCAGAGCGGTCTCTTCTACAGAATGCAGATGAACGCTCTGACTGAGACAGTCCTCAAAGACTACGGGCTCAAACCTATCGCAGAGGCTGAGAAGTCCAGGGCTGTTGGTCAGGCACGCAGCACGATGATCCCCACCGGGGTCGGTCTTGTTGCCGACGATGTATCAAACCTCCGATTCACGGATGGGAAGATTACTGCCTATTTGGGCCTCGATGAGGTCGATGTCGGTGAGCCCATCTACATCGTCAGCGAAGAGGATGCCTTCTTCGAGGGCGATCCCAACCGTCCCGTGTTCCGAACCAAGAAGTTCCTCACTGATGCCCGCACCATGGGTGTCCGAAACGGGGAAGAACTCGAAGCCCTCATCCGCTCGCATGAAGCCCTGCTTGGGCCTGCGTGGGTGGAGGCAGTCCTCAACAACGAGTTGATCAAGTCCCTCATCTCCGGTGCTGTTCAAACTGAACGAGAAGCCGCAGAGCAGGCAGCCCGAATCGAACAGTCGAGAAACTTCGCCACTGCCTTCGCTGGCACAGGTGCTGGACAGAACCCATCACGACTCCCACAGGAAGATAACTAATGCTCATCACAGACTCAGACCTTAATGCTGCTCCCGAAGCAGTTGATCTTTCGTCTGGGAACCTCCTCACCGATACCGCCCTGGACTTGCTCCGGGCACCGGGATATGGAGCGGCCCGGTTCGGACAAAGCATTGCAGACATCGTTGATACTGGCATCGAAGCCTTCACCCCTTGGGAAGGGTTCAACGATGCGGCCCTCGAAGACGAGGCTCTCCCTGAGTGGCTCCGTCCCCGTACCGTCTTCGGACAGTTCGGGTCGGCTGCTACCCAGTTTGGCCTTGGGTTCATCCCCGGTGCTGGTATCGCTGGATGGGCTGGCAAGGCTGCATCGGCGACTCGCTTCCTGAGCAGCCAGACACGCTTTGCAAAGGTCGCATCCTACATGGTGTCCAAGCCTGTCTTGGGAAGTGCTGTTGCTGACTTCATCGCCTTCAAGGGTGATGAGGGCAACCTCTCTGGTGTCGTCCAGAGCGTGGGCGAGCAGTACGAGATCGACATCCTGAACAACGGGCTCATCCGCTTCCTCGCAAACGATGAGGATGATTCATGGGTCGAGGGACGCTTCAAGAACATGCTCGATGGTCTTGCCTTCGGGACAGCCGTTGACGGTATTCTCCGCTCGTCCAAGGTTCTCCGCAAGCACCTCAAGGCTGTGGAGTCTGGCGACGAAGCAGCGATCCAAGCGACCAAAGAAGAGTTCGAGACCATCAAGCAGCAGGCTGCCCAAGAGAAGGAAACTCTCTCTTCTGTAGGGAGCGTAGAAGAGGCAGCCCCCGCTGCTTCACCACCCCCACGAAGGCCTGAGCCCTCCGATCCTGATTTCGGAAGGGTGCGGCCCCTTAACGCTTTTAGCGAGACTATCTACCGAGAGACATCGCTTGAAGACGGGCTGTATTTCATACCTGGAGGAATCAACGATGCGGCTCCTCGGGAGTTCTTCTTCTCCCTTACCGAGGACTTGGCTCTAGGCCAAGGAACCAACAAAGGTGTCATTTTCGAGTTGGACGCTAGTAAGGTCAAGGGTCGAATCGACACATCTAAGCCTGCGTGGGAGTATCTCTACGATAGCGGACAGGCCGAAGTCGTTGCCAAGAACAACAAACAGAAAGACATGGTTGACGCTGTGAAGTCCTTCACTATCAAGAAGGACGCAACGGGTGACCTCGTATCTACTAGAAGGTTTAAGGTTCTTTCCGAAGACCTCCTCAATAAAGGATGGAAGAAAGAGACTCTCGATGACGGCTCGGTAAAGTTCACCAAGGAAGCCGACAAAGTGACTCCCTCCTCCGCAGGGAAAGATTCCCGTGTCTCCCCTGTACAGCGATATGTCGCTCCTCCCGAGGAGTTGGTCAAGCGTGTGGATGAAGCCATCAGTGAGGGTGCTACCCTAGACGAGGCTGTCGGCGATGTGGCAAGAACCTTCATCAACTACGACACCCTCGACGCTGATACCCAGGCTGAGGCACTCATCCGTCACCTCGAACCTCTGATGTACAATCAGCGGGAGAGAGCCTTCGGTGGCCCGCGATCTCTCGAAGAGTCGGCCCAGCGTGCTGAGTCCTTGGCGAAGAGCCCAGAGCAACTCTCTGGGGTCACTGATACCATGCTCATCCAAGGCGACGACTTCGGCCCTGCTGTTCTCGTCATGAAGGGTCTAGCGAAGACCTACTACAACATGGCTGTTGAACTCAAACTCAAGGGTGACATGAAGGGCTATCACGCTGCGATGAAGCAGGCGATGGATCTGACTACCCTGTGGGGCGAGATGCAGCGGAAGTTGGGCCGAGGCCTGAGCGACCTGCGTAATGCTCCTCCCGAGGTGCAGCAGGCTGATGACCTCCTCAACAAACTCCGCAACATCAGGGAGAACCCGAACGCAGACGCAACGATCCAGGCACTTCAGGCTGTTCGAGGAGCCAGCGATGATCCGGCCTTTGACAAGGCTATTCAGGATTACCGTGAGGAACTCGTTGAGCAACTCATCCACGAAGACCGTGCAGGCCAGACTGGACAGACAGCCCGTCTTGTGAAGCGTGTGGCCCCTCGGGGCGACTCGACGATCAAGGCGATCTTGGAGTTCCGCAAGGCTGCACTGCTTTCAGGTATCCCCACCTTCGGGATCAATGTGGTGTCGGGTGCTTGGAGTACGCTGACTCATCCTCTGTTCAGGGCTATCGGATCCTTCGCTGAACTGAACCCCCAAGAGGCTATGAACTCCCTTTCACTGTACATCGATATCTTCGGTGCCTTCGGTGACATGGTCAGGGCCACAGGCGTAGACGGTGGAGCCTCTGGCTTCGGTGGTCTGGGCAAGGCCTTCTCTGAGGAGACGGGTGCTACCTTCGGACGCACTGCTATGGAACTGGACAACAAAGCCATCACGGGCAAGGCCTTCGGTATCGAGGGCAAGGTTGGCAAGGCAGTGGATGTTGCCGGAAAAGGTGTCCGTCTTCCCTTCATGCTCAACATGGGTGCTGAAGAGTTCTACAGTCAGTTGAACTTCCTCGCGTACCTCCGCAATCAGGGGAAGGCCAAGGCTAAGGAACTCGTTGCATCGGGCAAGTTGAAGCATACCGATGTCCCCGAGTTTGTTGACAACTACAACAAGGCCTTCTTCGATGCAGATGGGAAAGCCTACATCGATGAGGCTGCTACTGACGAAACCCTCCGCATCTTCAACGAGGCCTCACAGTACGCACGCTCCGCGAACTTCATGCAGTCCACAGTGGACGCAGCAGGGAACGGTGTGGGCTTCGGTGAGCGTATCTCGAAGTTGAAGCAGACTGTCCAGAAAGACAACCCGTACATGTACGGTGTCTTGGACATGATCCTGCCCTTCGTGAAGGCTCCCTCGAACATCATCGCATCCGCTGCGAGGCTCACTCCCGGTCTGGGTGCCATCGAGGGTATCGCACAGCGACAACTCCGCAAGGCGGGGAGGCGTGTGCATACCAAGGACGAGATCCTTCGTCACAACGGCGAGCGTGTGCTGGGCATGGCCCTGGGTGTCACATTCGCTGGCATGGCTGCATCTGGCAAGATGACAGGCTATGGCCCTCGGTCGGCTTCTGAACGCCAGCGTCTCATGGACACCGGATGGCAGCCCTACTCGTTCGTCACCACGGACGCTGAGGGCAACAAGAAGTACATCAGTTTCGCACGCATGGATCCTATCGCTTCGGTTATGGGTGTCATGGCTGACCTCGGTGAAGTGTCGTCGAGTATGTCTCCCTCGGAGCGTGACGATGTCGCCAACCGGGTCATGCAGTCCTTCGCCTTCAACTTCACCAGCAAGACCTACATGAAGGGTCTGAGCGATGCTCTGGCTGCGATGACTGCTCCTGACCGGAACGCTCAACGCTTCGCTCAGAATGTCGCTGGTTCGTTCGTCCCCAACATCATTGCCCGTTCCACATCCTTCACTGATCCGCACCTCCGCGAGGCTCGCACGATCATCGATGCTGTGAAGCGGCGAACCCCAGGGTTCTCAGAGAACCTTCCTCCCCGCAGGAACATCCTGGGCGAGGCGGTACAGCCTACGGGCAACCGTCTCTACAACTTCGCTTCACCTTTCCAGACCTCCAACAACCGTCAGGACTTCGTCACGAACGAACTGGCTGACATGGAGTACGGGATCTCACAGGCATCCCCCCGTATCGCTGGGCTTGATCTCACGAAGTTCAAGACCAAAGACGGTGGGGACGCATACGACCGCTACCTTGAACTGACTGGATCGATCCGTATCAATGGCCGGAACCTCCGTGCCCAGATGAACCGGGCAATGAAGTCCAGCCGATTCAAGAACGCTCCTCCTCCAACGGGGGATCCAGAACTGGACAAGTACAACCCTCGGGTCAAGGCTGTTCAGCGGATCCTCTCCTCGTACCGGAAGGCTGCACAGGCCCAACTCTTCGAGGAGAACCCACAACTCCGGCAACGCTCACAGTCTATCAGACGACAGGGCGTGACCGGAACGCTATCAACTCTCAGTCAACTTTCCAACTGACAGAAGAGGTCTCCGAAAGGGGGCCTTTTCTTTTTCACCCAGGAGAACCTCTCATGTCAAACCCTGTCGTTAACTATGACGGTGACAACTCATCGACCGACTTCGCTGTCCCCTTCCCCTATCTGCGGGAGTCTGATGTTCTGGTGTATGTCGGGGCTGTCCTGCAAACGAAAGGCACCGACTACACCTTTCTCAACGCCACCACCATCCGGTTCACTACTGCCCCTGCAACGGGTACTGCCAATGTGCAGTTCGCTCGGGACACCGAGAACGCTAACCCGATCGTGGACTTCGAGGACTCGTCAGACTACACAGCCGACAACCTCGACCGCTCTGCTGCCCAGAACCGCTACAAACTCCAAGAGATCAAGTACACCATCGACAACCTTCCCACTGGCGTAGCCACTGGCGATGTCCCTGCCCCCACAGGAGCCAACCAGTTCCTTGTGTCCGACGGCACCCCAGAGTGGACTCGTCAGAATGTCGCAGGCGTGTTGTCCACCCTAGGTATCACTGGTGCTGTCCCTACCCCTGACCCGGGCAACAAGGTGATCTTCACCGATGCCTCCACATCAACCTATGTCCTCAAGACTCTGGCAGAGGCCAAGACACTCCTTGGGGTTGATCTGAGTGCCATTCTTGACCCCAGCGGTATCAATCAGGGGTTCGTCACCACCAACACAGGCGGAACGGATTATCAGGTACTCACACAGGCTCAGGTGAAGACTCTCCTAGGGTTCGGCACAGCCGCATTGAAGAATGTCGGAACAACTGTTGGCACCGTTCCTGAACTGGTCGCAGACGGGGCGTTGCCTGCTGTCAGCGGACGGAACCTGACAGACATCAACAACAACATCGGATCGACGGTACGGACTGAAGCCGCTGGTCTTGTCCTTTCTGCTGACTACACCAATGCGGGAGACACTGCGTTGTTCCTGATCGTGAATAAGACCTTCACGGGAACCAACACATTCATCGATGTGTCTCCAGATAGCGACCCCGCTAACTATGTTGTGGTCGGAGATATCGGATACAGCAACTGTGCTTCGAGTTGCAGTGTGTTCGTCCCTTCGGGCGGTATGTACCGCTTCCGTTCCTCGCTTCCCACCTTCATCGTTGTTCAGGAGTTTGTCTAATCCATGAGTGACCCCACCCCCGTATACGAACCTCGTTTCCTCCGTGCCCTCCGGTCATGGTGGTTCCTCCTGATCATGCTGGTCTCGCTGTTTGGCACGGCTGTGACCACGACATGGCACTTCAGTCAGGCTCTGGGTGCCGCTGAGTTCGCACGGGTAACCGAGGCTGCTGAGGTTCGGATGCTGATAGACGATCTCCAAGAGGCAGTCAGCGACCTCCACAACGAACTCAAAGATGATCGCTACACGCTTACTTACGCCTCAGAGATTGCACTTCGTGAAGCAATCGAGAACCCCGGACATAAGACGATCGATCCTCGCAACCCCACACAAGTGTTCCAAGTTCTCAATGGCGTGGTAACGCCCTGATGTAACTATGACATAACAAGAAAGGTTCTTCCGCTATGGCAGAACGAGATAAACTTCTAGAGGAACTCTCTGAACTTCAGATCGAGTACCTCGTTGATACGCTCCGACGAGCGAAGAAGAACAAAGAGGATATCCCTGCATCCGTGCTTGAAAACGCTCGCAAGACTCTCGTAGACCACGGTATCCAGGTGTCACCCAAACTTGATGATGGTGCAACAACTGGTCTTGACGAACTCGATGCACAACTTAAGTACATCGATGATAGAGAGTCGGCTTGAGTAAGAAGAGAGAGATAAGTCCAGATCATCTGAGACTTGTAAGATCATTCCCTCTTTTCCTTGCTCTTGTCTGGCGACATTTAAACTTGCCTTCTCCTACCCCCGTCCAACTCGATATCGCCGAGTACCTCCAGAACGGCCCCAAGCGTCGAATGGTGCAGGCGTTTCGAGGGGTGGGCAAGTCATGGATCACGGGAGCATATGCAGTCTGGAGACTCTGGAGAGAGTACACCCTGACTGGCAAGGTGTCGATGAATGTGGTCGTGGTGTCTGCATCCAAGGGACGCTCTGACGCACAGACCGCCTTCATGCTGAGGCTGATCGATGAGATGCCTCTGCTCAAGCCTCTCAAGCCCAAGAACAGTCAGCGGCGTTCGATGGTCGGCTTCGATGTCGGCCCCTCGACGATCGCTCAGACACCCTCAGTGGTGTCGATCGGTATCACGGGCCAGTTGACTGGACACCGTGCTGACCTCGTCATCCCTGACGACATCGAGACTCCCGGCAACTCCCAGACCCAGCACATGAGAGAACAACTCGCTGAGAAGGTCAAGGAGTTCGATGCACTCCTGAAGCCAGAGGGTGGAGAGATCGTGTACCTGGGCACCCCTCAGACCGAGGACTCCCTGTACACCCACCTCCGTGCCCGTGGTTACGAGATACGCATCTGGCCTGCTCGCTTCCCTGATGAGAAGCGTATGGCTGCCTACGGGGACAGTCTGGCCCCTGCAATCGATGTGAAGGTTCGCAAGAGTCGTCACCTCGTCAACACCACCACAGAGCCCACACGCTTCACGGATCTCGATCTGTCAGAGCGTGAACTCTCATACGGTGCTGGCGGCTTCGATCTCCAGTTCATGCTGGACACCCGTGTCTCTGATGCGGATCGATACCCGCTCAAGTTGCGTGACCTGATCACCTACAACCTCATGCCCGATGAGGCCCCTGAGCGGATGATCTGGAATGCACAGAAGGTGCTGGAGAAGATCCCCAATGTCGGCATGGCTGGGGATCGGATCTTCGAGGGATACATCCCCGAGCAGACCCAGTACCGCAAGTATGAAACCAAGGTGATGTTCATCGACCCCTCGGGGCGTGGCAAGGATGAGACCGGGTATTGCGTCCTTGGACTGCTGCACGGTTACATCTTCCTCCTGGACAGTGGGGGAGTCCCAGGCTACGAGGACGCAGACCTGATCAAACTCTGTGAGATCGCCAAGACCTATGGCGTTGACCGTGTCGTCCCCGAAGACGACTACGGCGACGGCATGTTCACCAAACTGCTCAGGCCCCACCTCAAGACGATCTTCCCGGTCGTCATCGAGGAGCCGCCCAAGCAGAGGCAGCAGAAGGAACTGAGGATCATCCAGACCCTCAAGCCCCTCATGCAGCAGCACAGGCTTGTGGTCAACCAGAGCCTCTTCCAGCAGGACTATGACTCCACGCTGCATCGGGCTCCTGAAGAGCAGAACCGCTACCGCCTCTTCTACCAGATGTCCCGTGTGACCTCTCAGCGGAACTGCCTGATCCACGATGACCGCCTCGATGTCCTGGCAATGGGGTGTGCCTATCTGAGCGATCGGATCTCCAAACGAGTCGAGGACGCTGTGAAGCGTTCCAAGGACAAGGAGATCACAGCCAACATCCGCAAGTTCCTCCGTGACCCCTCGGGGGGCCTGATCTCCGCATCCAAGGAACCACGCCGCAAGAAGCGGACGATGATGGGATGGTGACACATGGCGAAGAAGAAGGTCACAAAGAAGACCACCCGCAAGAAGGCACCCAACTTCCCACCCAAACTCAAGGGGATCCAAGGCACCACCATCAGGGGCGTTGACTTCAGTCCCATCGATCTCGGCTTGAGTGGGATGGACAGGGATCCTGAAGAGTGGGAGAAGGGTGGATAGTATCACTGTCCAAACAGACCAAGTACCCACTACATGTTGTGGTATGCCCTGTGAGCCATCTGAGGTAGGGTACAAGCGATTTGAAGGCCAACACGACCCCTGAGTCCTGTGAGACGCTCAACGGCCTAAACCCATAGGAAAATCGGGGTCACAGGGCACGCTGGGGTTCACAAGCACACGGAGGGGGGCAACAGGCACATCCACTCTTCTCCCCCATAACCGTCCACACCCGGTCTGGGTTGGCAGCATGGGGAGAGGAAGTGACACACCCCAGAGGGGAGAGGCACATCCCCATATAGCCGTTCAGACTGGGTCTGGGAAGGGGCAGCAGGAACACATCCAAGAGTGGGTAGGCATCCCCCTTCCTGGGCTTAGAACAAAGATTCCCCCAATAGGAGAGGGTAGAAGAGGATATAGAGTTTATAGAGTCTATGGAGTCTATGGAGTCTATGGAGTCTATGGAGTCTATGGAGTCTCTAAATACTCACTATACTGGTTATAGAGGTGGTGGAAACAAGACTATAGAGTCTATAGAGTCCATGAACTCCCTAAAGACTCTCTGAATACTCACTGTAGACTTCTGTGTTGGTTATAGAGGTGGTGGAACAGAGTCTATAAAGTCCACATACTCCACTGCCCTTGTCCCAGACCCAGTCCCCAGTCCCCCCCTCATTCCCATTAAAAATCTTCTACCGGGTGTGTCCTCCCTGACAGTGTGGTGATATATTCCATCGGACAGTTGGACTATCAGCCCCCAAGGGGTGACCAGTCCAGAGAACCCGTGTATGAGCCTCTGGAACCCTCCGAGGACTCAGAAGACCTTGAAGACGCTGATGAGCCTAAACCGGGGGTTCAGCGAACGCACAGAGCAAAGGAAGTAGATGACAGCAACAGCCAAGGCAAAGATCAAAGAGTACAAGCCCACCAACAAGCAGGGAGTCCGACCAGACCCCCGGAAACTTCACCACCTCCAAGGACTGACCTGCGACTGCAAGCAGTGTGGGAAAGAGTTCGTGCAGTTCCATGAGGGTCATATCCTCTGCTCGCAGGAATGCGGCTGGAAGCACCGTGGGGTTGAAACGGTTGTAAGGGCATGTGGTGATTGCGGTTGTGAGGATGTCGCTCCTGCAAAGCCTCGGGGATATCGATGCACCTCCTGCACGAAGTTGAAACTCAACTCCACCCGCACTGATGTGGTCAGGCGTGGTTGATCGACTTTTGAGATAAAAATCTGAGACCCCTATTGAATAATGTCAAGCGAAAAAGTCCCCCCGTGGGGGGGTCATCTGCTCCCGCCCAGGCCGCCACCGTCACCGCTGGCCGTCACAAGGCCCCCGCGAACCGCCCTGCGAGCCTCTCAGAGCCCATCGGGAGGGGATAGCACAACCCCGACCCACGCCCAGGCCATCGATGAGCCCAGGCCAATCGTACCCGAGCCTGTTTGGTTCCAACCGTTCAGTTGGATTCAACCGGGTTCGGGTATGGCGTTTTACAGGAACTCCACACGCCTAGGTTCCTCGACCTCCACGACCTCCACGACCTCCTCGACCTCCTCGACCTCCTCGACCTCCTCGACCTCCTCGACCTCCTCGACCTCCTCG
>Ga0070751_1002724_pt1 | contig 9999 bp, 5 predicted proteins | sample VirMetDEL_Aug_28_FD_78514 | JGI IMG/M metagenome (GOLD analysis project Ga0070751, IMG submission 78514) | Aqueous microbial communities from the Delaware River and Bay under freshwater to marine salinity gradient to study organic matter... | ecosystem: Environmental > Aquatic > Marine > Coastal ... | reverse complement strand
TCGCCGGGCTGGCAGTCATCGTGAACGCAGTGGTTGAGCCATCGCCGTTGAAGCGGTCAACGCTTTGCGTTCCAGCGTAGGTTGCGGCGGTCGCGGCAGAAACAGCCGCAGCCGAAGCGCTGGTTGAGGCGCTGCTGGCGGACGAAGCAGCATTTGACTCACTTGTTGCTGCATTGCTTTCAGAAGTCGATGCGTTTGACTCGCTGGTCGCAGAATTACTAGCCGAGGTGGACGCAGCAGACGCGCTGGACGCCGCGTTAGTTTCGGATGTCGAAGCCGCCGCCGCAGATGCCGCCGCGTTGCTGGCCTGTGTCGCCGCGTATTCCGCATCGACTACCAAGTCCCACTTGGCGCTGTCGGCGTTACTGCTGATCGGCGTCGTGCCGCTGGCCGTATGCGCCGTGTTGCACCGATAGACGTTGTAGTTGCTCGCGTCTTTCACCAGGTCGCGAACAGAGTAAGCCGTCGCTGCTGCCCAATCGCCGCGCCAGTTACCGATGTCTTCGCCTACCACCGGGTTGCCGTTGGAGTCGAACGCCAGCGTCTTGCCAGCGCGTGACGCTTTCGTCGGCAGCGTCATATCGACAACGCCGCCATCCGCGACAAGCGCCGGATCGTAAGTCGGCGCTCGCATACCGCGCTGGTTTTCTTCCGCGATCTGCTGGATCATAATGATCTGGCTATCAAGCTGTTCGTTGATGGCCGATGCGCGGAAGTCTCCTGCCGTCACGAAGTCTGTCGTGCGTTCGATGTCGCGCGATCCGACAATGGTGATCTGATCACTGGCCGTTGGCGTGGATGGCACGTTCGTGCCTGTCACAATCGTAACGCTGCCCGTGCCGTTCGCGTTAATCGTTACCGTGTAGTCGGTCGTCAGCGTTAGGATCGCCGCGTTGAAGTAGACGGCGATGTCGCCTTCCACCAGAATCTCAAACGAGAAAGCATACGGCCCCGTACCAGCGGAGCCAGTGTAAACGACGCGCCGCGTCACTGCGTTGATACTATAATCAGCCATTTGTCAATCCTGTTTGGGTTGGATGATACATCATAATCTGGAACGATTCTACTATTCGATTCCGAAGACACGCATCGGCTGGTTTGCGTCTTCGGAAAGTTCTGACTTGGTAGGCAGTCTAGGCGCGTCGGCCTGTCTCTTTCCGCCAGCCGCATCCTTCATTTTATCAATCATCGCGTCCTCGATGGTCGAGGCGATTTCTGGATATTCGCTCAGCAATTGCTGGCGCGCAGCTTTCCTGTATTTCCCTGTGATCGTCCTGATGATGATCATCTTGCCTTCATCGCCCGCCGCATCGTATTGCTTCGACACGGCTCCGGCATTGCCAGACACGACATCATTTAGATATTCGAAGAAAGACACCTTCTTTGAAACGCCCGGCATCTTGGCGCGAATGGCGTTCTCTGGATCAGCGCCGCCGGACAGCTTGATGTATCTGTCGTAAACTTCCGGCGGATACTCGCGCAGATCATGCGCGACACGAATGCCCTTCCGCGTGAAAGAAAGAACAGGCTTGGGCATTCCGATGGTTTCCTGCATCCGGCCCAGTTCCCTGTCAATCGGAGTTCCCCTAGCCTCAGAAAGTCGCGCGGGAAGGAAGATGTTATAGACCCCGTTCGTATCTTTCTGTTCTCGCCCGAATGCGTCAAGGCGGATTGATACGCTTTCGGAAAGGCCCGGTATCTTTTGCGCTACCGAATCCATCCAATCACGCGCACGCCGTATCTCGGGATCGACCGTTCTTTCTACCGCGCCCACTACCGCCGGAACAAAAGAGCTGGCCAAACGATTGAAATAACTTTCGCCATACCGATTGGGATCACTCAGCGCATCCATGAACGCAGTAAGCTGCTGCATGTAGACTTTACTCAGAACGGCATTCGCAAAAGGTACGACAACCGATGTCGCCACACTTTCTTCTATTGGCACACCGTCCAAGTCTACAGTGTCAGATTGCTTGGTGTAGATTCCGCTCATCAACTCGACAGAATCGGCGGCAATACCGATAAGGCCGCCAACGGTAGCAAAGCGATTATAGCTAATCCACTTGCCGGGAGCATATTGGACACTATACGGCTGCCAGCCCGTCGCATCTTTCATCTGCTGTCGCAGTTTGTAATCCTTTGGCCCAGCCCCGCTTATCTTCCCTTCTGCTACATAAGCCGCCATGCTGCCCATAAAAGCAGTCCCTGCTGCGACGCGCGCCAACGCCATGTCGCGTTGCGCGCCTCCGGCTGCTATTTCAGCCCTTATCTTGGGCGACATAAACGCAGCGGGAGTATTGTGGGCAGTCCATCTAAACAGGTTAATCGGCGTCCTGACAAACGTGGCAAACATAATGCGCCCCATCGGCACCGGGCCGACGCGCATACCGTTCACGAGTTTGGCGAGAGCAGGTGCCACCTCGCCCTGCAATTTCTCGTTAAACGTGCTTTCGATTGCCTGCGCTGACGCCTTGTCCTTCAGCCATTTCGGCGGATCGGCAATCATCTTGGTAAGCGCATCCCGCGCCTCGTCGCCAGCCAAGTCTAGGTCGCTCATAACATGGCGATATGCAAGCTGGTTAATTGTGCCTTGGTAATTGATAACCTTCAGAAGCTGATCTCCCGCGCGACTCATGTTCGTCGGGTACATCATCTTCAGGTAGTCGGCTACCCGTTGATTGCTGTTGACTGCGCCAAGGTCGTTAGCGATGACGCCCTGCTTTCCGGGAATCTCCATGGGATTACTGGGCAGAAATTGCTCCTGCCCGGTTTTTAAAGTTCTTGCGGCATAGCGCAATCCGTTCCTGATACCCATGATCTGACCGAAAAGAAGCTGCCGGGCTTCTCCCTCCATCACATCATCGCCAAACTTGCTCGCTGTATAGACCGACGGGACGCGCCACAAAGTAGAAGACGCGGTATCGAGAATGTTGACGACCTGTGTCGCAGGGTTCGACATCAGGATATTGGAATATGCGAACAAGATTTTGTCCGCGCCATCGGCTTCCGCGACATCCTCCGCAAATTTTGCCAAAGACTTCGGGTCTTTCAGCGTCGAGACTTTTTCGGCCAAATCCATCGCCGCATTCGTGCCGCCAGACTCGTCGATAATCTTCTGTAGAGCCTTCGCCATATCCTTGTCAGGCTGGCGCAGACGCTTGTGGATTTCCAACGCGCGCGCAATCTCAGACGACTGCTTTTTGGTTGTGCGAAGAATGGCGTATGTGGTCTGGAACGCGGCATTGAAACGCGCCACATCTTCCGGCGACCCGCTGGCGCGGGCTTTATTCGCGAGAGGTATAAGTTCGTCCATCGCGGATCGGAACATCATCCAAGACGCGGCAATCTGACGCCGGTCGAATATCTGCCCCTGCATCCCCTTGATAAGTTCCTGCGGCTGAATGCCAAGCGCATCCGCTTGCTGCATCGTCACCTTTTGCGGGATCGCATCTTCTTCCGGCAGAAGCCGCGAGATGTTAGCAATCTGCTGCTGGATATCTTCCGGCCCCTCGAATCGAGACACATTGACCTTGATCGGCGACTCGTCGATCTCGCCGGAAAGAAACTTGCTCGCCTGCTCCGCGAACTCAGAGTTATCGTTAGTGGCGCGGATGACGGGCTGTTCTTCTGGGCGCATCTGCGGAACCTCAATACTAGGCTCCGCCCTTTCTCCAACTGCACCCTTGCGCCATGCCCTAAGAACGCGAAGCGCCCCTACGACACCCTCAGCGGCAAGTCCAAGCCCACCGTTCTCGAGCCCGGACTTGAGGCGCGCAAGAACCGCCGGGTCTTCTTCGTCGGCCTGAAGGAAATCAGTGATTACATTCGGAGACGCATCTTGGATTACATTCGACAGGCGTTCTTCGTACGGATCGAATCCCGCCGCCGCACCTGCGATGGCGTCGATTGTGCGCTTGTACACACCGGGAGCCACGCCCAATGCCTTTGTGACTTTACCTGCTACGCCAGCGGAAGCGAGGAACTGGCTGACGCCCTGTATCACCTCGCCTGTTACCGTGGTGGGATCAATCGTCAAATTTTCGCCGGATTCCTTGATGAGATTCGACAAGGTATCGAACACATTCTTGTCGCCTTCGCTTAGAGCAAAGTCGCCAGTGTCGAATGTGCCTAGCGGGATATTTTCCTCAAGCCACCAACCCAGATCGTTCACGCTTTTGATAAGTTCAGAAAAACCGCTAGTTACGCCACGCGCAATCGCGTGACCTCCTTCCATGACAACGCCCTTGCCGATATCCGCAGCTACATCTTCTGCCACTTCACCAACATCTTCGACCCAAGAAGGTGTGATCGAAGACGCATAATTCTGAATCCAATCCAACGTAGATTCTTCTTCGGTCTTGCGCTTCGGGGCTTCTACGTCTTCAGCCTTCTTGTCGGAAGCCATAAACATCTGCAACAAAGCATCATCGCTCGCCGCGTAAATTCGTTCTTTCTCGTACTCCGACGCAGCATCTGGCTCAGACAAGAACTCTTGCGCCGGATCGTCAAACGGCGCCGACTCGGGAACAACGATCTGCTCACGCGGCGCGTAAGCAACCGGCTCGTTCTTGATGGTATTATCTTCGGGGTTGATCGCCATTAGATCATTCCGCCTGTTCTGTCGGTGACGTTATGGTGAAGTAATTGACCCAAGCGACCAAATCTCTTTTCTTCCGCCGATATTCAGCGGTTGTCATCCGGCCAGCTTGGAAATCGGCCTCGTTTTTGGCTATCTCAGAACGCAACTGCTCCATTGATTTGAGCGTGTAAGAATTCTGCGGCGCAGAAATAGACGATCTGTATCTGGCGACAATCTGATCGGCCACATCAACCGGAACCTCGCCCGCACGGACGCGACTTCTGTACTCGCGTTGCGCCGCTGCGACGCGCCTATTTATCTTCGCCCTTTCGTCGTCTTTCATAGTGAGCAAATTAAGCCCGCTGGCACCGCCGGATATCTGGCCCTTTACATATTCCCACTGCTCTTTTTCTTCTTCCCGCCCATAACGGGGCGTGTCGTTCAACATTCTTTCGTTTTCCAAAACAAGCAACTTGAAGTCCGATTCAGAAAGCTGATCGTTGATGCGCGCGCGAAGAAGATCGTCGTGCTGATCTATGCCGTTAAAAATTTTATCAGATATTTCAAACAGAACATTGCTGTTCGTGTTTGCGTCTTGTGTTCTGGATTTCTCTTTCACAGCAAATTGATAAAACAGCTTCGAGATTTCTTGACCTCGCCTCATGCCGGACAAGAATGTTTCAGAATAATTTGCTTCACCCTCAAGAAAGTCCGAGATCATAGCAGATTCTCGCGTCTGTTGGCCGCGCCTTTGCGCCTGAAGTGCTTGGCTCTGTGCGCTTTCTTCTATTTGAACCGCCGCGGCGTTCGCGCTCTCTGCAATCTTGCGAAGTTCTGCGCGGTCCTCTGGATTGGAATCATTATAAAGTCTATCCAGCTTGGAACCTTTCGAAAGACGCCCCTCTAGGACAAAACCCAGAACTTCATCATCAGGCGTTTCTGGGTCTCGCGCCCATGATTCGAACGAATCCTTCTTTGCGGCCAGAACCTTTTTGTCCAGATTATCGGAGAACGCCTTGTACCCCTCCTTGTCGCCTAATGCCGTATAAAGATGGAACCCCTTCAGGCGGGTCGCCTCAATCTTGTCGTTATAGGTGATAACATCTCCATTACGGGCGCGCGTATCACCCGTATTGATTACGTCAGGTATGTCATCAAGAAGTTGCCGGGAAAGCTCAAACGCCTTAACTTCGCGTTGTTCCTTGAGGCGCGCTTCGTACTTGCGCGACGCAGAGACAAACGCAGTATTACCAATCGTGGCAAGACCGGCGCGCATTTTCCTAGCGTCTGCCGTACTGTATCCCGATAAAGAAGACGCATATCCTTCGATAGAGGCATTGACGCGAGTCTGGAAGTCTCCCGGCGTCATCCGCCCTTCTTCGACAGCAAGCTGGAGATTGGATATCTCTTGACGACCCAGCAGTTCAATTTCGTTATTGATTGCCGAAAGAGCGGCAGAGCGCGCCGCATTCCCGAAGATAGTATCCCTATCGCCTATAACCTGTATTTCCTCACCTACGGCGACAGAATCTCTGATCTGCGCCGCAGTAGGCGCATTTTCAGCGCCGTATTCAGCACCCTCAATCTTCGCCTGTTCGGCGGCTTCCTGGAAAGCAAACGTCGTCATGCGATCCAGCGCGTTACGAATCCCTTCAAACTCGTCGCGTATCTGCATCTGCGGCATACGATAGTTCAAGCCGCGTGTCGAAACAGACGGGACAGCGGTAGGAGAAACTCCTGTGCGGCGATATCTAGGAAGACGCTCAGCCATTTACTTAAACTCCCCCGACCATCCTGCCACCGCCGCCAACGATACCAGACGTATAGCCAGTGCGAGTCATACCAGTAGTAGGCGGTCCACCGATCTTGTACGCACTATATCCGGCCGTCCCGACCGTAGAAAGAGCCTTGAAGTAAGATTGCGTCTTTGCCACCTTACCTTGGTAGCGCAGCAACGCTGCTTCTTGTGCGCCACGATCAAGAGAAAGTTGGGCTTCTTCTTCGAAGATGCCCGCCTGCATTTCTCCGGCGCGCAGCGTAATAGTCGCATTGTCTCTTGCCGTGTAAAACTCATCAGCACCACGCGCCAATGCGAATTGACCGAGCGATGCCGCGCTGCCGCTAAACGGGTCGATGCCCCCAGAGCCAGCCATGGCGTTTACCGTCGCCATCGTCTGCATAATGTTCTCAAGCGTGCTCACGCCCTGCTCTTTGTATTTCAGCACTTCAGATCGCGTCTGCATCCGCTGTATCGTCGCTTGACGCAAGGACGCCATGGCCTGCGCCTGTGCCGCCTGCTGCGCCTGCGCTGCTTGCATTGACGCCATACGCGCCTGCGCCTGACCGCCAGCGATAGTGCCGACGGCACTGACGCCAGCCATGACAAGAGGAATAGCAACCGCTGCTGTCATTGTCCTGCACTCACTTTGTAGTCAATACCCAATACGTTCATCTTCAACGGCACGTTCTGCCCTATCGTGATTTGGCCGTCGTAACTGTAGCCCAGAATGCCATGCAGTGTCTTTAACCCCGTAAACTCCGGCACGTCTTCGTCAAGGATGTCACCACCCAAACGCCGGAACGGAATCTCTTTGCCGTTGATCGTCATGGCCTGCGTCTCAAACACTTCCGCGTTCACCTCAAAGATACGCTTCTTGAAGCCCTTCAATGGGCCAGAAGGCAGTTTCGGCTCAAACGGCAGCGTCTTGATTACAGGCGTGAAGTTAAGACCGACCTGATACGAAGCAGTAGCTGCTTGAGCGAACGTAACAGTGAACGGACTAGCTGGCACAGTTTGGTCAGGCTCCACAACGCCATCTCGTATAATCTTGACACTAGCAGCCTCAAGGTGATCCATAGTAACCGAAGCCGCCGCGCCGCCTGTTTTTGCACAGTCGAGCAAAACTTCATCATCGAATAACTCCACATAATAAACAGTCGCGGCATTCACAGTGCGCTTCACCGCAACGTAAATATCATCGACATCGACGCCGACATTTATGAACTCGCCATCCGTTGTCCACGAAGACGGCGCGACCACATTCTGAGAGCGCAGGACGGTGTAGCAGGTCAACGACCCGTCATCGCCGTTCACTATCAGAAGCCTGTCGCCCTCATCCGTAGATGTAGCAACGCGCACCGCCATCTCCTCTGGCGATTTGAGAAGATGCGACGACAGCAGAGATATCTTTGCAGATGTATAAGCCTGCACCGTGTCGCTAAAAATGAACTCCTGAAGCGCCTTGCCCTGTCGCTGTACGAACAATGATGCGCCGTCAACATTCTGCACACGCAAACCGGGCTTCATGCCGAATGCGGTCTGCTGTTTCACAATTAGGTTGGACGGTGTGATCGGCTCATCCAGTGACTGCGGCACATAAAACTCACCGCCGCTTGTGAACACCTGAAGATGACGGCCCGAATATATGTCAACAATCGCATTGAACGTGCCGGTATCAAGCGTGGCTTCTACTGAACTGTCGTCTAGTGCCTCGCCTGGATCGAAGTTGAAGAAATCGCCGACACGCGAACCCCAGATTGTAGACGGTAGGCTTTTCGCCCCACCAAAGAAAAGGCGTCCTTCGTGAAACGTAACGCTACGCGGCCAGCCGCGTGTCGCACTCCACGCATTTTCGTAGCCATGTTCTGTTTCCCAATCGCCGCTAACGATGGCGTCAGTGTCAAAAAACGGTATCTCGACATAAGCCTTGACGACAGTGTTACTGACGAACTCCGTAATACGCGCACGGCCAAAGCCGTTCAGTGCGTTGATGTATTCGCCAACCGCAGCTTCCTTGAACGCCTTGATGTCATATTGAGACGTAGCGTCTGGCGCTGTATCCCAATCAGGGGACACCGTCGCCACTTTCGTCGCTGCCACATAGTCCTCGACATGGCGCGTCTGACCAGAACCCGTGCCAGCGGTGATCTCGATGAACATGCCGTTTGGTTGATCGTCAGATGTAAAGCTGCTGGCGGATTTCAGCGTGATCGTGCTTATGCTACCCGCCTGCGCTGTTCCATTGTCTGTCGTGGTGCTGGACGCAGTGATTTCGATATTACCGCTGACACCAGAAGGCGTGATCGTGTAAGTCGGATTGTGCGTGTCAATTTCGAAAGCAAAAAGCGGTATATGAGAAAACGCTATCGTGCTTGCCGTCCAGGACGCATCGGTCGCGCCGCGCACGATCTTGATCGGCTCAAGGTCTTCATGGACGACAATCACGGTATCCGCAGACTGTACCCAGTTCATCTCCGGTAAGATCGCAGACGTAAGCGCCGCTATAGTAAGATAATCGTTGCCACTACCATTGATGTCCGTGATAAGCGCACCGTCCTTGACGACGTACATGCGTCCCGGCGTGAAGATCAGCATGTAGCTGTCCGACACGCTGAATTCAAACTTGACCATGCGGACAGCATCGCCAGCACCAGAGTCCAGTTCGAAGATAAACTTCGTACCGTCACGTCGCTTTGCGCCGCCCTGCGGTTGGATAGAGACGTTTGTCGCAGTCGTCAGGCCGGATGAATACTGAGCAATGTCAGTACGCGCCCGCAGCTTCGGGTCCAGTTCACCAGACGTAAAGTCGTTCTGTATGAAGACGATCCGGCTCATCCACGGACATCCGTCAGCGGGAACTCCATGATGTTCTGCGGCGGTCTGTCACCACCGTCAATATTCATTGAAACGCGCACCAACCCACCGCGCATGTTCTGCGTGGGGCTTCCGAAAGCCATTTCGTGAAAATACTGCGCCTTTGTAAGCTGATCCGTGATGGGTTCAGCAAATGTCGCAGCAAGCGCATGGCGCAGGAGGTTGATAAAATAAGGCGGAAATGAGGCAGGTTCTGGACGGAACTGGTAGTCGATCCAAACCTGTTCGTAATTCGTATAGACGCCGCCGCTGTAAATCTCGAACTCGCGCAGCGGCAGAGCGCCTGTCGCACTGGTGTTGAAGACAGCCTTGGGGTTGCCCAGGATATCACCGGGCAGCGCGTATTTGTACTTCCATTCGTTAATCGGAGTGTCGGCAAGCTGTGCAAGCTGGACCTTCTTGACGCTCCAGCTGTACGGATACTGCATTATCAGCGTGTCGCGGATATCGTCATACAGACGGTCTGCGATCTGCGCCTCGTCAGTTCCATCGCTGAAGCTAGAAAGAGGAGCAGCGCCCAGCATGATGAGCGCGTCAGAACAGATCGAAAGTTTAGTATCACCTGCGGCCATGCCGATCTCCTAAAGTGAAAGGGGCGGGCCGAAACCCGCCCCAATCTTATTAGTCGCCGTCGGTAGCGGCAAGCGTCGTGCCGTCCGCAACGTCAACCACACCACCGCTGTTCGAGAGAACCTGCGTCAGCGTGCTGACCCGTGTGCCACCCGTGGAGGTGACACAGTAGATCAGATCGCCAACAGCGAGCGTG
>Ga0070751_1002723_pt1 | contig 10004 bp, 13 predicted proteins | sample VirMetDEL_Aug_28_FD_78514 | JGI IMG/M metagenome (GOLD analysis project Ga0070751, IMG submission 78514) | Aqueous microbial communities from the Delaware River and Bay under freshwater to marine salinity gradient to study organic matter... | ecosystem: Environmental > Aquatic > Marine > Coastal... | reverse complement strand
TCAATGTAAGTTACAGCATTCTTCTGCCCAATCCGGTGAGCGCGGTCCTCGGACTGTAGTCTTATCTCAAGGTCATAGGAGTTGCTGTAGTAGATCACGGTATTGGCGGCGGTCAGAGTAATGCCGTATCCCCCCGTCTTTGGTTGCCCAACAAAGAACCGCATGGGATCCTTTTCGTCTTGGAAGCGATTAACAATATCTTGCCGCTCGTCTTGTGGCGTTGCTCCGTAATAAAGTGCGACCGAATCGGGCCCGAAACGGTCGCGCAGGGTCTGGCAAATCTGTTGAATATCGTGAGTGTACGAAGCCCAAATGATTGCCTTCCCTGATAGCTCGTCTGTAATGTTAGTCAGTTCATTCAGACGGTTGTTCTTTAGCGGTTGTATCTTTCCAACGTCGGGCTGGAAGAAGCCGCAACAAATCTGTTGTAGGCGCATGATCTGCGTCAAGACACTTTCTGTCGTCGCAAGATCCCCGTTCTCAAGCTGGGCCAAAGCCAACTTCTTCATCTGCCCGTAAACCTTCGCCTGTTCGTCAGTAAGCTCTACGTTGCGTTTGGTGTAAATCTTCTCTGGAAGATCTAGGCACTCTTCTTTTAGAACGCGGGTAGAGAAGTTAAACAAGCGCTCGTTCAACTCATCTAGTCTACGGTATCCAGTTATTTCTTGAAAACTACGCGCCCCCATAACACGTTTCTGCACTATAGCGTAACGGTTCTGAAAAGCAAAGAAACTATTATAGCCCAGCGCTTTATCGTCTAGGAAGTTGCACTGACTGAATAAATCCATTGGGCTCTTGGTTACAGGAGAGCCTGTTAGTATGCGGCGGTACTTACTGTACTTCGTTAATACCATCAGGTTCTTTGTGCGCTGGGCCTTGCGGTTCTTGATCGTCGTGCTTTCATCCACGATCATCATGTTGTCAGGGTTCTGCACTAGAAAACGGCCCGCCGTCCTCGCACCTTTGGGAGAAGAGAAGGCTTCTACATTCATTACGAATATCTTTAGTCCGTCGTAGTCTTCCATAATAAGGTCTTCAAGTTCTTCAGAAAACTTCTTGCTTAAAGAAGGGGTCCATCGTACTATTTTCCGTTCGATACGGTCTGGCATATGCAAAGGTATCTCGCCCTTTGCCCAGTTGTCGTACACACCTTTAGGCGCAACGATAAGAGCGGCGGTAATCTGCTTCTTTTCAAAGAGAAGTCCGATGTTGTCGATGGCTACTTTACTCTTGCCAGTTCCCATCTCCATAAAATACGCATGAAAGCTCGCGTCCCACGAATCTTCTAGCGCCTTGCGCTGATGATCGAACGGTTTTGTTTTATATTCGTACAAAGTTTTCTCCTTTTGACGCTTGACTATACGATCATATGAGAATATAAGCGTGTTTGTCAAGGCCGTAAAAGGGTCTTTAACAGCGAAAGTGAAAAAACATGAATGATATACTATCTATGATGGAGTCCGACTTTGAAAAGAACGTCGCATCTTCCATCGAAAAGGGCAATCTTGGTGGAATCTCTACCCTAGCCCGAAAAATACGATCAGCGCAACAGGAAGTAGAGACAATTGAGAATGATCTCAAGGCTCGCAAGAAAGACCTGTTGAAGCTAACAGACGAAGAACTGCCTTCTGCTATGCAGGAACTTGGTCTGTCGTCGTTTTCTTTAGACGACGGTTCTACTGTAGACGTAAAGCCTACATATGGAGCCAGCATCTTAGTTGCCAACAGGCTCACTGCCTACGCTTGGTTGCGGGATAACGGCTACGACGACATTATTAAGAATGTTGTTTCTTGCGAATTTGGTCGTGGGGAAGACGATCAAGCCAGCGCCTTTAAAGCGTTTGCTTCCAAAGAAGGGTTTCCGGCGGATCAGAATGAAAGCATCCATTCGGGCACACTAAAAGCTTTTGTACGGGAACGTGTAGAAGCTGGAGACGAATTTCCAATGGAACTTTTTGGGGCCTATGTAGGTCAACGCGCTATCATCAAAGGAGCAAAATAATGGCGAATGCAGTAACAAAGAATAAAGCATCGAATGTGGAAAAGTTTGACGCATCGATGTTCGAAGCTGACGCAGGGGCAGGTAACGAGAACGTCGGATCAGAAGATCTAGCGTTACCGTTCCTCAAACTGTTGAGCGGTCTGGACTCTATTTTGGACACACACGAAACAGCGCGGAAGGGGGACATTTATAATACCGTCACAGGCGCTGTGGTAAGCGGTAAGGAGGGCATTAGTGTAATTCCTTGCGCCTATCAGCGCGTGTTTATTCAGTGGGTTCCACGGGGCTCTGGCACAGGCGCACCGATGAATGTGTATAAGCCTACCGACGCCATGCCAAAGACTGAGCGTAGTAAAGAAGACAACAAGAACTACGTTGTCGGTGGTGAAGGTGACTACATTGAAGAAACTCACCAACACTATGTTATGATTGTGAACGAAGACGGTTCAACAGAAACTGCGTTGATTGCCATGAAGTCCACCCAGCTAAAGAAAAGCCGTAAGTGGAACAGCATGATCCAATCAGTCACAATGCAGGGCAAGAACGGCCCGTTTACCCCACCGCGTTTCTCTCACGTTTACCGCATCAAAGCGGAGTCCGAGGAGAACTCAAAGGGTAGCTGGCACGGCTGGGAAATGGCACGAGAAAACCCAGTGCAAGACGCATCTGTGTACGCGAGAGCAAAAGCTTTCTCCGAAAGTGTGCTAACAGGTGATGTGGTTGTAAAGCATCAAAACGACGATAAAGGCGAAGGCGCTGACGACATCCCGTTTTAAGTTTTACTAGGGGGCTGCTTTGGCAGTCCCCACCACAAGGACATAATCATGACATTAAAAAAGTTCTCGTCCATCTTTGATGGTTTAAAAGAAGCTTACGGCACATATAAAATAGAGAAAACACAGTCTAACGGGAAGAATACAGGTAAAGCAGGCATCGTTCGTGAACCGCGGACTGCGGAACTGTGGAAGGGCCATCTGTCAGGCAAAGGTAATTCCATTGGTATCATCCCGATTAACGCTGATAACATGTGCAAGTGGGGCTGTGTAGATATTGACCAGTACCCGCTGGATCACAAACTACTCTTAGAAAAGATCAGGAAGCTAAAACTTCCGCTCGTTGTCTGTCGCTCTAAGTCTGGCGGGGCGCACTGCTTCCTCTTCTGTAAGGATTGGGTTGAGGCAAAGGACATGCAGAAGACGCTAAAGAATATAGCGGCGGCGCTGGGCTACGGCGACAGTGAGATATTTCCAAAACAGATTAAACTGCACCTAGATCGTGGAGATGTAGGAAACTTTCTAAACCTTCCGTACTACAACTCTGAAGAGGGACTGCGCTACGGCATACTAGATGATGGAACCTCTGCCACACTCAAAGAGTTCTTTGAGATGTACGAGACGCATGTTCAAACTCCAGAGCAGATCCAGAAGCTTCAGATAACCGAGGCGTCAGAAACTACGCCCATGCGCGACGGCCCGCCGTGCTTGCAACATCTAATCAAAGAGAAAATATCCGAGGGTGGCCGCAACAACGGCCTGTTTAATATCGGCGTGTACTTACGCAAAGCTTTCCCAGATAGCTGGGAGACTGAAATCCTGACCTACAACATGCAGTATTTTGAGCCGCCGTTGCCTCTGTCTGAAGTCACAGTGGTTGCAAAGCAACTCGAACGCAAAGACTATGCCTTCCGCTGTAGCGATGCACCAATCAACGCGCACTGCAACAAAGAACTGTGCCAAACCCGTAAGTTTGGTATCGGGTCCGCCGTGCAGAATGCTACAGTAGCAAACCTTAGAAAATACAACTCAACGCCGCCCGTCTGGTTTATGGATGTTAACGGCGAGCCTCTGGAGTTGGACACTGACGCGCTGATGAGCCAGCCGCTATTTCAGAAAGCCTGCATGGAGCAACTTAACTTCATGCCGCGTAGTGCTGCAAAGGCGCAGTGGGAAGGCCGGATAAGCTCCCTGCTTACCGAGATGCGTGAGAACGAAAGCGCAATCATGGAAGTGGCAGTGGATGCCAGTGTCAGCGGGCAGTTCTACGATTACTTAGAGGAGTTCTGTCGCTTCCTACAGCAGGCGCAAGACAAAGAAGAGATCTTACTCCGCCGCCCTTGGACCGACGAAGACGCAATGGTAACCTACTTCCGTCTAAAAGACTTCGAAAACTTTCTAAAAAAGAATAAATTCTTTGAGTATAAGTCACACCGCATTGCCCAGCGTCTGCGCGACATAAACGGAGACAGTACCGTGCTGAAGATCAAAGGCCGCGCTGTGCGCGTCTGGCAGATCCCAGCGTTTGAAGTTGGTGACATAGATATTACAACCCCAGACTTTACTCCAAAACAGGAGAGCCCGTTTTGACCAGACCTCCCCCAAGCGAAAGAAACTCAGAGATCGTTAGATTGATCGACGAAGAACTCATGACAAAAACCGCCGTAGCTAAACTGTACAAGATAAGCAAACAGCGCGTCTGGCAGATCTATAGAAAGGACAAGGAAAGTGTTCAGAATATTCGGCCCGCCCGGAACTGGTAAGACGACACGCCTTCTTAATATGGTTGATGACGCTCTCCAGAAGGGTGTCAATCCAAAGAACATTGCTTTCCTAGCCTTTACTCGTAAAGCCGCAAACGAAGCAAAAGAACGTGCCGCTAAACGGTTTAACTTAGATCCGAAAAAAGACCTGTTCTATTTTCGTACACTGCATAGTCTGGCCCTAACCTGTTCCGACATTCGGTCCGAGCAAGTTATGCAAGATGAGAACTACCGTGAGCTTTCGCAAAAGATGGGGGTTCAACTTCACACAAGTAGGGCCAACTACGATGATGATCTACCCGACATGCTCAAAGCAACAGATCCTATCTTGGGCTTAATCAATCTCGCCAGAATGAGAAAGATCCCGCTCAGAGATCAGTACAACAGTACCCAGATCGAAGCCGAGTGGAACACCGTGACATATGTAGACGAATGCCTGCGTAGCTACAAAGAGAATATGGAGATGTTCGACTTCACAGATATGCTGGAAAGTTTTCCTAAAGAAGGTCACAGAAGCTGCCCTAACTTTGATCTGTGCTTTGTAGATGAAGCGCAAGACCTATCGCCAATCCAGTGGGACATTGCTCACCTTATAGATGAGAAGTCTAACCGCATGTACTGTGCTGGTGATGATGACCAAGCCATCTACCGCTGGGCGGGTGCAGACGTAGACCAATTCATAAACCTAGAAGGCGGGTCAGAAACTCTCTACCAATCCTACCGTGTTCCGTTTCTCATACACGAACTGGCAGAACGGGTCGTGTCCCGTATCGGTAAGCGCTTCCTAAAAGAATACAAACCAAAGACCGACGCCTACGGATCTATCCGGCGCATATTTAGTGTAGAAGAGATAGACATGTCCGAGGGATCGTGGCTCATTATGGCCCAAGCAGGATACCAGCTAAACCCCGTGTCCGGAGAACTGCGCTCGTCTGGATACCTGTTTAACAATCGCGGACACCGCTCAATCTCTGAGAAAATATCCGACGCAGTTAACGGTTGGGAGCAACTGCGTAAAGGAAAAGAAATCACCGGAGCCGTGGCGCGGAAGGTGTACAGCTACATGTCAACTAAAGAACGCATAAAGAGAGGCTTTAAATCAATCGCCGGAGTCGAAGATATAGACTTCGTAGACTTGAAAACACTGATCGCGGACCACGGGCTTCTGGCTACAGAAGATATGGTTTGGCACGTTGCTATGGATAGGCTACCAGAGAGTGACCGAGCTTACATCATTGCCATGCTAAGACGCGGCGAGCGCTTCAATGGAGAACCTCGCATAACCGTGTCAACGATACACGGAGCAAAGGGCGGAGAGGCAGACAACGTTGTGCTGTTCACGGATCTTTCTCCCGCCGCAGAGGAACAGATGACCATTACCCCAGACGATACGCACCGCGTCTTTTATGTGGGCGTTACCCGTGCAAAAGAAAACCTTTTTATTGTTGAACCAGAAGATTTTACAAGGAGTTATGACTTATGAACTGTTGGCACTGTAAAACAGAACTTATTTGGGGAGGAGATCACGACATAGATGATGACGAAGAACATTCTATGGTGACAAATCTTTCGTGTCCTGAATGCGAAAGCTATGTATTAGTTTATTATCCAAAGGAGAAAGAAAATGAAGAAAATGACATTTGATGAATGGAAGGCACATGAAGAGGTCCAGCGCAAGGAATACAAAGAGATGGGCGTGACAGATCTTAACGAAGTGCGGACTAGAAAGATGTGGGGCGATCCCGCCGTTAAGGATGAGGACATTCCTTGCGAAAACTTTACATGGGACGAAGAATTAAAAACATTTGTCCACACAGGAAGCTCAAACACGGTGAAACACTGATGAAACGTAATGAAATTTTAGATAAGTCAAAAGAACTTATCAACGGACAACGCGCCAAGGATTACGGCGATGCCTTTGAAAACCACAGTCGTATAGCAAACGGCTGGAATATTATAATGAACGGGGCTTTAATCAGTCACGGCTACCTAACCGAGCAACATGTCATATTAATGATGGATTGGGTCAAGACGGCCCGCCTTCTGCAAACCATAGACCATGATGATAGTTGGGTGGATAAAATTGGTTATAGCGCTCTTGGGGGAGAGTTTTCAGAAAAAAACGAAGAACTAGATAATCTCGGCATAGACATTGACATGCTGAGAGAAGTCGAAACAATACAAAGAAAGATGAATAAATGAAGCTTAAAATAGCCAGCCCCTCTCTAAAGTCGGAGTGGGTTCCCCCAGCGGAACTTCCTGACCTTACGGGCGCAAATACAATCGCCATAGACGTAGAAACCAGAGACCCTAACATTAAGAAGAACGGGCCCGGATGGGCCGTCGGAGACGGGGAAGTGGTGGGCTATGCTGTAGCTACGGCAGATTGGGCTGGCTATATCCCCACAAGACACCGTGGGGGTGGAAACTTAGACGAAAAAATAGTCAACAGATGGCTCAAGAAAATCTTTGACTGCCCAGCCGACAAAATCATGCACAACGCACAGTATGACGTAGGCTGGATCAAACGCATGGGCTTTGAAATCAACGGGCGGATCATCGACACAATGGTCGTCGCGTCCCTGCTAGATGAAAACAAGTTCTCCTACGCCCTAAACTCTCTCGCGTTTGAGTATCTGGGGCTCGCAAAGAACGAGAGCTTACTTAGAGAAGCCGCCAAGGAGTTCGGGTTTGATCCCAAGGCAGACATGTGGAAAATGCCCGCCATGTATGTTGGTCCCTACGCCCAGACCGACGCAGAAGTAACCCTGCAACTCTGGGACTACCTAAAAGTAGAGATCGGTAAGCAGAACCTTTGGAATATTGTCAACCTAGAGCTAGACCTACTGCCCTGCTTGGTCAACATGACTTGGCGCGGGGTCCGCGTAGATATGGACAAAACCGAAAGAACGCGCGACGCGATCCTTAAACGCGAGAAAACCGTCCTAAAAGAGATAAAAAACCTTGTGGGCCGTGACATAGAGATCTGGGCGGCAAATTCTATATCAAAAGCCTTTGATGACCTCTCCATACCCTATCCCAAGACAGCAAAAGGCGCTCCGTCGTTTAAAAAGCAGTTTTTAGCCGAGCATACCGAGAAATTACCACAACTTATCGTTCAAGCGCGTAGTTTAAACAAAACCAGCGGAACTTTCATCAATAATATCTTAAAATTCTGTCACGGCGATGGCAGAGTGCATTCGCACATCAATCAGATACGCGGAGACGATGGCGGCACGGTTTCTGGTAGATTTTCTATGAATAATCCCAACCTACAGCAAATTCCGGCCCGCGACCCTGAGATTGGCCCGCTTATACGCTCTTTGTTCCTTCCAGAAGAGGGAAAGCAGTGGGCGTCAATAGATTACTCGCAACAAGAACCGCGGATCTTGGTTCACTACGCCCATGTTTACGGAAAAAGCCGCGACGTACCACTAAGAGGTGTCGAAGAGTTTGTAACCAGCTACCGAGAGGATCCAGACATGGATTTTCACACAATGGTAGCAGAAATGGCAGATATTCCTCGAAAACAGGCCAAAACTATCAACTTGGGCATGATGTACGGTATGGGAGTGGCAAAACTGGCGGACCAACTAGATATTGAGGCGTCAGAGGCAAGAGCCCTCGTTAATCAGTACCATGACCGCGTACCTTTCGTAAAAGGACTGATGACGGGCGTCACAAACCGCCTAAACAACAAAGCAAGTGGCGGCGCGATAAGCTCAATCCTCGGAAGGAAGTGCAGGTTTAATCTCTGGGAGCCAGACTCCTTCGATATGACCAAAGCTATGCCATACCAAGAAGCAGTCCTAGAATATGGCGAAACATGCCGTCTAAAGCGGGCATTTACCTACAAAGCACTGAACAGACTGATCCAAGCGTCCGCCGCGGATATGACAAAGAAAGCTATGGTAGATTTGTACAAAGAAGGGTATTTACCCATGCTTCAAGTGCATGATGAGCTTTGCATGTCAGTAAAAGACAGAAAAGAAGCAGAAACTATTGCAAAAATTATGGTAAACGCGGTAGTATTAGAAATCCCTAGCAAATGCGACGTTGAAGTGGGTCCAAGCTGGGGTGAAGCTCTTTAGGATGGCTTCTAGCGCACGGCTCACTGGCGCACTCCACTTCTAACTAAGGCGGCACTCCACCCAGTGTCGCCTTTTTTCTTGTAAGTTCCCATAAACTCCTATATGCTTTTCATGAAAACGCAAAAAAGGTTAGCCCAATGGATACTACAAAATGGAAAAGCGTCCTTGTACCTATTGAGGTGTACAAAGAGATCAAAGAACACTCTGTTGTTAACGGAAGAACAATTAGTGGGCAGTTAAGGATCATGTTTGATGTTTATTCTAAGAACAGAGATAAACCGCTTGACGTATCCCATAAAATCGCTTACAAATAGCGCAGACATTCTCCAAATGTTTTAATAACCAATCGTTAAAGCCCTTAGTCACATGTCCTGACTGAGGGTTTTTTCTTTTTTACAACCATTACTTGACATTCTCCCATACAATCTATACTCTATGGTTATTGGAACAGGAGAAATGTAATGAGACTTACAATAACACAAAGACATCAAAACAATTGGGAAAAAGAGCCTCGACTTAGTGAGGTAGAAATCACTGGGCAGACTACAGATGAACTATACGCCAAAGTGTTTCGTGAACATGACAATCGCTATAAATACTGCAACGGTTCAAGGTTTGAGTTCCATAATGATATCCACAAAGAGGAATATTACGAGTGGATTAGTGACGTAAGAAACTACGCCAACAACGGTGGGGATATGTGGTAAGATGTCTGATGAATTTAAAGATATGCTTCTGCGATACTTGCGAGACATGACAGAACGCGGTGACCACACCGCTAAAAATCTATTAAATTTGATTGAAGAGTACGATTTATTAGATTTGATTGAAGAGCAAGAGTCATGAACCATTGGCAAGATTATGTGATTTTTGCAATCATAACTGCAATTGTTTTAGTTTGGATAGTCGGCGTTGTTGTCGGCTGGTTTTAAAGGAGAAAGTAATGGACCACTACGAAATGCCAATTAATGATATCGAAGCATTCACGCTGGCACTGCGTTTAGCCTTAAACGCGGCAACCGATGAATTAGCGCAAAAATCGATCGCAATAGCAGAAGCCCTATCAACACGCATGACCACTGAACAGGTCGATGAGATCAAGGCAATGCTGGAAGCGGAGGCCGTGGAGATCAAGGCAATGCTGGAAGCGGAGGTTTCATAATGGCTAAATGGAACTTGGATCAGTGCCGATCAATGGAAGACGATAGAGTTAACATGCACTACATAGTTGATCGTCTGGAAAATATTTTAGATGACACCAATCAAAAAGAAGAAAAAGTTATTCGTGAGTTAGAAGAGCTTAAACGTGAGTTGATCTATAATCTAGGCGTTAACTCTAGGATTAAAAGAAAGAATACTACGGGAGTTGGTGATG
>Ga0070751_1002708_pt1 | contig 10038 bp, 5 predicted proteins | sample VirMetDEL_Aug_28_FD_78514 | JGI IMG/M metagenome (GOLD analysis project Ga0070751, IMG submission 78514) | Aqueous microbial communities from the Delaware River and Bay under freshwater to marine salinity gradient to study organic matter... | ecosystem: Environmental > Aquatic > Marine > Coastal ... | reverse complement strand
TATTTTCTCCTGAGAGTTTTTAATGGCCTATAACCATTTTTTGTTTCTTCTTTCTTGAAGCAATCCTTGGATTTCTTAGCAGGCCCAGCCATATTTACTCCGAAGCTTCCGCTACCAGTCCCCGTCATTTCAGAAAAGAGCTTGTTAGCTTTTTGAACAACTTGTTTGAACTCAACCATAAGTTCAAGCATTTCTTGCTTTAGGTCTTTTGATGATTCCTTGGCTTCAGCAACAATTTTTTTAGGAGCTTTCGGAGCACCAAATAAATTGCTGAGATCAACATCAGGAATTTCTCTGAGATCAGGCATAGAAGGATCGGAGACAGTCACAGGATCTGCCTCCGATCTAACATTACCCTCGTTTACCATGTCCTCAAAAAATTGAGAGACACTTATGCTTGGGTAGGAGTGTTTCATTTTCAGTAACCCGTCTTAGGCATATTGCCCTTCATCTGCTTCTTCATCTGCTTCATCTTCTTCATCTTAGCTTCTTCGACGACTTCACCGTCATCATCAGCTTCTTCTTCAAGAACTTCGAAGCCTTCTGCATCAACTTCTTCGAACATCAGTGAATCTTCACCTTCAAAGACTTGGTGGAGACCATAGTTTTCGTTGAAAATAAAGACTTGTTCATCTTCGTCAGTGAAGACATCAAAAATATCTTGATCTTCATTAACAAAGAAAAGCTCGCCATCGACATCGTAGAAGCCTGCTTCTAGATCATCGCTCTCATTAACTTCCTCGGAGTGGTCTTCGACTGATTCAGCAACAACCTTCTTTGGTGCGAGACCAAGGCTTTCCCAATCGCAGCCTTCTAGGAACATCTTAACATCATTTGAGTTTGACATAATACTATCCTCTATAAAAGTATGTATCTTAACTATAAAATTAACTATATAATTTTTCTCTTTTTTATGAGCCAATAAAGACTCTTGGAAAGAAAAAAGGCGATGGAACTACAACAGAACCACAACTTAATAACTTATTATTTAGTGCCGCTGGGAAGCCTGCTATAGTAACCCGAGTAGAACAAGTTGCCGGAATCACTACCGGGACGTGCGTATCCAGACCAGCGCAAGAGTGAGGCAAGAATGTGTCTCCTAAAGTTAGGGCTAGATAATTCTGACTAAAGACTCCAGTATTAGCTCTTAATGGGACAACGGGAGGAGTTCTCGGTCCACAGTTATGTCCATCATTAACGTCTCTTACCGTTATTGGTCCATATGTGCTCATGATCTTATTGTATTTCCTCTGCTTAATTCATCTAGGTATATGGGATCATCAATAGCTGAGTTAACCTCTGTTAGATTGCTTGGAGGATCTCCATATAAAACATCTTTTATTTGATAACCTAAAAAGTTTCTATTGATAGCATCAACTAGTGCTGAAGGGAAGTTAACATTTAATTTACGAAACTCTGATAAAGTTAATCTTCTATAAACATCCCACCAAGTTAAATACCTAAAATCATACTTACTCTCAAGTCTATTTATTATTCTAAACAACATATCTCCTTCTGGAGATCTAGAACTTACAGAATAAGATTGGTTAAATACACCTCTATTAAAAAGATAATAAAAGTTATTGATATCTGACAATCCAATTAATCCATATTCAAACTTCTTCTCTTCGTCCCAAGTTAAAACCCTATTTAATGCTTTATTAAATAAATCATCGGGAACTAGGTCGAAAGAGATATCAGCTATTAGTTCTCTAGTTACTGTCTGACCAAAACTTAACACATCTGAATCCGCAAATAGAGGGTTATCTTCTGGTAAGTTTGTCGGCGTAATGATGATGCCGTCAGGCAGATTCCTCGTTAGGATAGCGTCCCCAGAAGGTGTCCTCTTTTTAGGAAATTGTCTAAAGGTAATATCCCTCATATTGAGAGACATTTTTTCTGCGGTCTTTGCGTATTGAAAGAATGGATCATCATATTGCAGGGTTAATTGTATAACTTTAGATCCATAAGTTTTTCCATGATCTTTAATAGCATCTTCATCAGTTAATAAAGTATAATCTGTAAAGATACTTTCAACCATTTTATTTTTTGTTGGTTCGTTTATTATGGTTCTTAAATCAAGTTTAAAATATAAAGTTTCAGCCGTATAGTTTTGCTGATAACTAGAACCAAACTCAGAGCTGTCATATGGCAATGATGCTGAGAATTTAAACGATGGATCTTCTCCCAAAATCGTTAGAGCTAATCTTCGGGTATCAGGATCTGAGTAATAAGCACTACTTAGTTGAGTGTCTAAAATTAAAGGTAGTAAATTTCCACTAGCCGTTTCTATCTTGTAATAGTAACCATCCCCCTCCCCTGGTGGGACATAATCTGATGAAGGTTGAACTACTAATAGCTCTAAACCCCCTGGGTCAGCATATTCCACCTGGACTCCAGCATCATGTAACTCTAACTGGTATTCTGTTCCGTCGATTGTCTCTACATCAAAAGTAGATTCGATATCTGATAGTAAGAATCTAGTTCTAGCTATCTCGATATATCTCTCAGTTCCTGAGCGGTAGTAACGTGGGTCTATTGCATGAGACTTGCTCTCAAGTAAGGCTAAAACAGAATTAATTTTTGTTTGTTGGTTTTGTGATTGATTAATTACAACTTTTTCTCTTTTACTAACTGAGTCTGCTAAAGTAATATAGTATTGAGGATTGAACTCATTTATCGTTCCATTCAGTAAGTGCTTTCTTATACCTAGCAGAAAATAACTTGAGTCAACGGGTGTTCCATCAATATTAAGAATCTTATTAAAAGCTTCAAGCAATAAGCTATCTAAACTTCTAGAAATTTTTTCTAAGGTCAGTCCTGTAATATCTCTTTCGTTCCAATTTCTTTCATCATGGCTAAGTAGTAAGTATTTAACTTCTCTAGCTACCCGTGATTTAAATATATTTCTATATAAGTTATTAGAAACCAAAGTTATTGGGGACGTTGAGTGATCCATTATGTTGTAGATAGGATCATAAATTAAGTTATTATTATTACTAATACTATTAGAAAAATTAGAGTTTTCATTATTAAACTTTAAGCTAGGGAAGTTGTAAGTAATAACTTTTTTGGGATCAGGAAAATTATTCTGATTTGAGTTAGATTGTAAGATACCTCCAGAACCGCCTCCTCCTCCTTGGCTATCTTGCAGAGATAGAGTAGGAGATCCAACCACGCCTGGGTTAGTATTATTATCTACGTCTTCTAGACGTGATGTTGGTGAACTAGCGAAAGTGGTGATTGGTCCTCCACCACCTCCGTTCGGTTCGTCATCTAATCTAACTGTAGGAGATATAGCAAAAGTAAGATTTGGTGGCTCCTCGAATCGTCTTCTTGGCGGCTCTTCCTCTTCTTCTTGACCTCCTCCTCCTCCTCCACCTGTTCCTGGGCCTCCTGGTCCTGGAGTAGAGGGACCAATAGGTGAGAATCTTGGTGGTGTAGGTCCACTTGGGCCTGGGGTTGCTGGGCCTGTAGGACTTGATATTGGACCTCCTCCGCCCCCAGGGCCTGGACCTCCTGGTCCTGGAGTTACGGGACCTCCTCCTGGTCCTGGTGTTGTGGTTCCTCCTGGGCCTGTTTGACTACCTGGACCTGGAGTTGTTGGTCCGGGTCCAGGAGGAGGTGGGGGAGGAGTTGGACTTCCCGGAGTAGGAATTCCTGGAAATCCTGGGTTTGGGGATCGTGGATCTATTGGATCGTAATCTGGACCTGGGACTAATGGAGGTCCAGTGCCTGTCCTACGGTGCTTTGGTATTATTTTTCTTGGGACGGGAGGTTTAGACGTTGGTGTTCCAATAACCAACGTGCCTGGGATAAACTCACCGCACCCATACCTAGCCATAATAATATCAAACGAATGAAATTACTGGGTCATTAGAGCCTAATGTGGTTGGTGTTGATTCTCTTGGGTAACCGATCACACTAAACTTAATAGTTGGATAAATAGCTGCTCCTCCATTTGAAACGTTATCATTGCTTCGATATCTACCTAGAAGATGATCTGTAGCTACGTTAAATCCTGCTGTCAGTTCGGGAACATCTCGGAAATTCAATAAGCCGTTTTCGTAGATATCTAAGAAAGGATCATTAGATGCTTGTAGGCTTGGTCCTCCTCCGCCTCCTCCTCCAAACAAACCTCCAAAGAGTCCTCCAAAAATATAACCTAAACCACCTTGCCAGCCGGAAGATCCTCCACCACCTGACATGTAACCATTGATATTAATATTTTGAGCACCTAAGAAAGCACAATAAATAGTAAAATGATCTTTTCTGTAGTCAACCCAGATAGAGTTTGCTCCTAAGAATTCATCTTGTGAGTCTTTTTGCCCATCAGCGTTTGGGAAACATCCCATTAATTCAGCATGAACGCTGTAGTTATCTAACCAAGGAACTGCTGATTTATCAAAGTAAATCTTTTTCTTGACGTAGTAAACTAAAGTTTTTCTAGATCTAGCCAAATCTAATAGTCTTTTGGTTTGTGCAAAATCTCCTACGGAAGCTCCTGCGAAAACTCTTCCATCGGCTTGTGGGTTTCCTTCTACAGTAAATGCTCCATTATTTGAACCATAAACGGTTTGATTATTATGCAGCATTAAGAATACACAATCATTTGGATACTCTTTTACATTGTCACTCCAAAGAGATGTATCGGCATCCCAGTCTGGCAGAAACGGGATATTTCTATTAGCCGGGTAATTATAATTTGCTCTAATGTAATCATTTGATTCTGCGTAAGAGCGGTTTAGTCCTTGTAAATGGTGAATCATTGCGCCTTCAACACCAAACTTATAACCGCCACAAATAACACCACCAGCTACGACTTTAGCGATATTACCGGGGAGTCTTTGATTAATTCGATCTTCTAACTCCCTAAGTTTTGTATCATAATCTTCTACGACTTCTATGATCGTTCTATTTAATTTACTATCGGTAATTACTGGGTTTGCTATCGACAGTTGCGGTGTCGCAGCAGCAATACCTGCTCTTTCATTATAAGTTAATTCAGCGGTTCTCAAGAACGGGCGGATATCAATGATGTCATCATTAGTAAGGATAACCTCTCCATATTGATTAGTCTCGGCGTTCTTTTTTACAACAATATATGCAACTGGTAAAACGCTCTGACCTACTAGTCTTGTATCATTGGTTTCCAACTCATCTATGATTAATGGTGCTATGTTAAGCAAATCATCAGGGGATGGGAAAGAGCCTCGCACGTTCAATCCATCAAAACCTCCACGAGTAGATTCTGCATCTGCGGGAGAAGCTAGAATTGATAGATTATCATTATCATCAAATGTTGCTAAGGTGTTGCTTATATGCCCAGAGTTAGGTAGAGCTTTGTTAAGCAGGACTCCTGCACCTCTAACCAAGCCTAATTCTGGAGCACTTAAAAATTTGTAGGTCTCTAATCTTGTGCTCTTTACTCTAGTGGATGAGGCATCAATTGGCTTTGAGTAAATAAATAACAGGTCAATTCTAACAGAAGCATCATTGTTCTGTATTAGGTTATTGTTTTCGTCGTAGTAATCAAAGTCTCTTTGATTAAAGGCCGGGACTTCGATTGACAGGTCTTCGGGAATATCTACAATTGATAATCGGAATACGCCACGCCAATACTTTGTAAGTATGGTTTCGATGGCTGCGGCTCCTCTCATACCAAAACCTCTGTTGGTAGGATGATCTTGAGCCCATTGACCGGAAATACCTGCGGAATTGAATGCCCCTGCTCCGGGCCACTGGTATAACTTTAGGACAGGTCCCATTAAGTTTCCTAACGTGCTGTCTGAGTTCATGTCAGGATAAGGTTCATAGGGACCTCTCATATGCCAAGTAAAGTTTCTCTCCATCAAGCCGTTTAAGAATAAAGCATCATCTCCATCATTGGAGTTAAGCTTGTCGATAATAACAGCTAAATCAGGATCGTCATACGTAGCAAATCTCCAGACGTTTGGCTCGTTAAATACTTTACCAGCAACTCTTTCAATAATTTGTAATCTATCGCTAGAATAACCATCGTTTATTCTAGCTGTAAAGCGACCAGGCTTTACTTTGACAACATTGTCTTCGGTATCTGTGAAAGGCTTTAACTCTAAGATATCCTGTCTTTCTACACTAACTCTAAAGTTTTTAAATCCTTCTTCAATTTGATCCTTTAACCACTGATCGTTTTCTTGAAGTTGTTTTAAAGGAATATTATCAACTTCCCAATAATAAGGATCAGTAGAAGTAAAGTATCTAATAGGGTCAGTAAATCTATACTGACTCTCTGAAAAAGAAAATTCATTGTTAGCCATATCAGTTTCTCTCTATTGGATCAAAAACATTTGAACTTCTAAAGCCTACTCCATATCTTGTTGAGTTATTTCTAGCCTCACCACTATCAAATGTATCTGCACTATATATCGTGCAAATTTGAGGTCTTCCCGAGGTGCCCATGGCACCATTCTTAGCGTTTGCAAAGGTATTTCCCGCTGATTTATCTAGCATAATTGAGTTAGGATCAATCTTAACAAACTCATTGCAGTAATAGAATCCAGAAACATCAATATTGTTAGTAACCTCATCTATTCTTAGAGCCTTTCCATAAACTGCGCTGGCTGATGGAAGTGCTGACAGTGCGCCTGACGCATTATAGCCTTGTGCAAAGAGTTGAGGGATATAACCGTAATCACCATCAGAAGCAAAAAGTTGTGTGGCTAAGGAGTCTACACCAACGTAAAGTCTAAAGGGTCCCTGATTCTGAGGCGTTGGCTTACCATAGTATTCCATACTACCATTTGGTAAAGGCCATACATTATCTAAACCATAACCAAAGGCGTCTAGAACTGACAAGGATGAGGTATCAGGGGTTGAAGATGGAGCCCCATAGTTAGGACCTAAAGTCACCCCAGCCCCTGAGAACCACACAGCAGACGGGCCAAAGTATCCTACATCAGAAGGGTAAGCAGCACTTACAGAAAGGTGATCTGCGTGAAGTGTTGAGTTATTAGCTACGTTCCATATAAATAGTTTATTGCAGAAACCTTCTTCACTTAGATCAGTTCCATCATAAATTACAGAACTTGTGTTCCACCAACCACATGGGAAGTTTACGTTCCTAACTCTAACATTAGAGTTATTTAATGCTCTTAAGCAGGTTCCACCATTTGTGATTGCAGAGAAGTCGAAAGGATCTGTCGTAACATAGTTAAGACCCCAGTAGAACTTATCGGGAGTTGCCTGCTGCATTCGGTAGGTGTTCCCTCTTGTGTTGATAGCAGTAGCGAATCTAGTTTCTGAATAGAGATTTGATTCAGCATTTGGGCTTGGGTAGAACTGGAAGAATCCTGCTGAAGTATAGGTTCCATTATAATTAGGATCGTAGGAGTAACCAGTAAGATACTCATTATCCCAAGATTGTAAGAAGTTCCCTAAATCTTCCATGATAATAGAAGAACTCTTATCAGCTACGAGACACGATCTTAAAGCCTTAACCTCAACCATTGTATGGTTAGTATTTATACTTAATGGGAATGATATAGTATCGAAGGTATTAGTGCTTGTTTTGTGGGGCTCAAAAATCATGTTACTGTTATTTTGAGCTAACACGTTGACAGCGCCATCGTAGATTACGGTCGGACCTCTAAACTTAATTGTAGATCCGTTATCAGCTACCAACCCAATGAAGTTTTGGGCTTGGGCAAAAGTGTTGTTATTAGCAAAACTAAATAAGGTTATTGCACTAGAAGAACCTAAGAAAGTTACATCTGAGTTCTTATCTGCTAGAAGGTGAGCACCAATTGCATAAGTATTAGCTGCACCATCACGGATAGAAGTTGTGTGGATAAATCTAGCTGTTGAATTATTTAAATAAACTGCTGGTTTTAGGTGGGGCGAGTTACCCTCTGCTCCATGAGCATTTCTAAAAATTAATCTACCTAAGTTTTTAGCTAAAGGATAATTTAAATCTCCGTGAGTTATATGTGAATTATAGCTAATTATATGCTGACCGTTGTCCTCAAATAAGAACTGATGTCTCTTTGATGTAGATGAATCATAAATAGCTGTATCATCATAGTCGTGTCTAGGCACCGCAGCCGTGGATGATACTTGGAAAGTTCCATACTCGAAGTTTGAGGAGTCTAGCTTTAATCCATAGTGATGGTTTTTATCTATCTTAAATGAGTCTAACTTTACAGTTGATCCATTCGATCTTATTCCTCTTACATTGTGATAGACTTCTAAGTAACCTTTAAAGTCTATTAGACTGTCTCGAAGATCTATGCCATAGTTAGCATTACCCTCAATAGCTAAGTAATCTCTTCTTCTTAAAGCATCCTTCCCTGTGTAATCAGCGACACCTAAAGAGTGTCCACCTTCTAGGGTTGAGTTAACGAGACGGATTCCAGTAGAACATCTAGAAATAATTTTTGCTGTGTTCAGTCCTGGGAAGAACGTTGCTGATGTTGCTAAATCAGCAGAGTTTAATCCAAGATTATATAGGAAGAACTCTTGATTATTAAAAACAACCTGACTGTTAAAAGCTACTAACCCAGCAGACTGATCCCTTTCAGGAGCGTCAAGACTTAAAACGTTTTCAGTAAAAAGTCCTGATAGTCTTTTATTTGGATAACCCTCGATCTTCTCATAATAAGAGGTAGAAGGTATAAAAGAAGCATAAAAACCTTTTTGATAACACCGGTAAATATACAGGCTTCTCATAAAAGTAACTTTAGAATTTGTCAAGCAAATTCCATACTTTCCATAATTTGCTGCTGCGACGGATTCCAATACTAAATCTGGACAGCCGTCAACTTGGAAACCAATTGGGGTATCTCCGTTCCCACTACATAAGAAATTTCTAAAGTGAATTCTACCTGTGCTATTTATGAAGGAGGCACTCTCACAGTGACTACCATAAAAAGTTCCTTTAACAACACTACCTTCACTATCTAAACCCTTATTGAATAGAGTCACAGGGGCAGTCCTATATAATAAAGATCCTGTTGTTTGGTTGAAGGCACTAGGATCATAAGTATTTAAATCAGCTAATTCAGTAGGATCAGTTGTTGCCTCATGAGGAGTTATCGTCCCCCCAATAGAGTTAATATAGTTACCAGTTCCTACAGAGCTAAAGTTAAAGGTTGCAGGACCAGCAGTGAGTCGTCCACATTCTGCAAAAGTGGAATCTAAATCTGTGTATCCCTGAATACCTACCATAAAACCATAGTAGTTATCAAAAATTCTTGTATCCAGAGATGTAGTTGCTCCGCCTAGACTTGAGAATAAGTAAGGATCAATATCGAAATTTTGGACCCGAGGACTGAATCCTGCGACCGTCCCTAAATCATTTCTGACAAAGAAATCAGCTAAACCTCCAGACCCATAGTCATTTCCTACTGGTGCTAATTGAGCGGCTCCTGAACTGATGAATCCTGAGTATAAGCCAGCTTGGGCTAAATTATTAGTTGTTACTAATGAAGAAGCCTGCATATCATAATAATGTGGTTTTGCTCCACGGCCCCCAGTTGCCACATCGTTATTCCACGTCCCAGGCTTATCATAACAGTTTAGGTTGACAATCTCAAGAACACTACCCGGAGCAACGTTAATTCCAGCAAGCTCTACAGACCCTAAATTACCGAAAGATGCTACAGTAACTCTTACATTGTTAGTGATATACTTAGGTAGAGCATCCAAGGCTGCTTGCAGAGTAGAGAAGATATTTGAATTACAGGTAATCAATTCTTCAGGAGCATCACCAGAAACTAATAGGTGTAGTGATTGAGGCGTATTTGACGGGTATCCGAGCTTTTGCCAGTTAAAGTAAGTTCTTTCCTCTAGATCATACAGAGGTAAGTTATCTTGTTCAAAGTTATAAAAAGACCCAGCAGTGAACTTACTTACACCTTCAGGCCAACATCTGAAGATTTTATGGTCGCCTGTTACAGTCGCTCTTCTTTGAATATTATGTAAATATGCGTTTGCTGCCATGATATTACCAATTAATAGTCCATCTAAAGACTAATGCAAAATCTTCTGTTTTTAGAATAT
>Ga0070751_1002702_pt1 | contig 10048 bp, 10 predicted proteins | sample VirMetDEL_Aug_28_FD_78514 | JGI IMG/M metagenome (GOLD analysis project Ga0070751, IMG submission 78514) | Aqueous microbial communities from the Delaware River and Bay under freshwater to marine salinity gradient to study organic matter... | ecosystem: Environmental > Aquatic > Marine > Coastal... | reverse complement strand
TCAACAAGCCTAAAGCCACCGATAAGGTCATCTTCATCAGTTTCAATTGTAATGTTTACACGAATTAGTTCCCTACCAAGTTGAGCACACGCTTGTTCCACCGAGAACGTTTTACCATTACCCGACAAACCCGTAATGAACGTTGGATAGAATAGACGGGACTGAATAATTTTTTTAATATCACCAAAGTTACCAAACTTGACGAAGGTATCATCTTTATCGGGGATAAGGTTTTGACGTTCCTGTTCAGGAATAATGGGGGTACTAAACTGGTAGTTTTGTTCCAATTGTTCCCTAACGGTAAGATTCCATTTACCACGACCAGACTTGTAATCAGTAAGTTTGTTAGTGATGGTCTGATAGTTGGAACCATTCATAGCACACCAAGCACGAATGTCAGCAGAGGTGACAGTCTCTCCATATAGGGACTGAAGAGAAGTGAGGATGTAGTCAGTGGTGATTGCCATGTCGTTTGTTTGTTACTTGAATATTATAAAGGGCGAGACCCCTCTGGTGGGGGTCTTGGAGACAGTTTGAAGAGTGTCAGGATACTAGTGAAACAAACTCATTTAGCATTTTCTTATTTAGAGATTTGGCACTCAAAGATTTCATAAACGCAGATTGAATTTGACGTTTGGTGGCATCCTCTTCTACTTCAAAGTCTGTGTTGTTTGACAAAGAATTGGAAACAATCAAGAAGTAAGAAGAATAACCACATTCTTTGGTGACATAGGACTTATCTTTCTTGAATTTCTTCCTATCTACTTCAGAAAGATTGACATTATTTGAAATCAACTCTCTGACAAGACTACTGTATCCTCCAATCCTAATGCCAATCACATTTGTATCAGGATTACTATCAATCAAATCCTTCAGAAATACACTGCTGTAACTAGAAACCGAATAATAGTCATAAGTCAATTTACTTACAGTACCAGTTTTACGGTTACGCAGATAGAAGTCACCATACTGAACAGGACGAACTTGTGGTTGTTTGTTGTAACCAGTGGTTTCTAGACAACCAGCAAGTGGGTGACCTTCACCATCAGTCAGAATAATACATTGAACCTTTTGAAGTTTGTTTTGTTTCTTAAAGTTTGGAATGATTTTGTGAAGAAGAACAATGGACTCATACAAAGGTGTTCCACTCAAACACATCTTTGCAGGAATATTATAATCTGTAGATTCTCTACTAACACATTTAGTCACCATATAGATGTTCAACATATGTTTCTCAAGTTCATTCTTACTGACTCTACTACTCAGAATATTCATCAGTGAAAAGTCAGGTCCAACATAGAACTTATTCTTTTGATTGTACTTATACTCAAGTGAAAGTGACTGATAGTCTCTCTGGGTGTACATATTGGTGAATGCATACACCTCAAATGGAATATTCACTTTGTTACAGAACCAGATAAGGTTATACATCTGTTTCAATGTATCCATAATGTGTTCACTCATAGAACCAGACCAGTCCAGAACAAACACCAAACCGTGGTTCTTGCCATCAGGAAGAACAGTTACTTTCTTGAAAAGATCTTCATTGTATTTGTAGGTATGAAGTTTGGTGCAGTCAAGTACACCAGTCTTGGATACAGATGAACGTGAATATGCATCTGCCGTTTTCTTCATCTCAAACTCTTTTACCAGATAGTTCACTTCCCGTTGGGCGGTCTTTCTATAAGACGCAAACTCTTCAATATGTGGTTGAATGTTCAGTTGTTGTGTGTAAGTTCTACCAAGGTGGTCAGTCAATGTGACGGGTTCCATTTGGTTTTGGAAACACTCATCAATCAGGTTGTGAATCTCTTTCACATCAACCACAAAGTCCTCAATATCAATCTCAGGATATTCTAGATACACAGGTTCTCCAGAACTTTTACCACTTAGTGTTTGTTTTCCATCCTCAAATGCTTCATCTGTGGAAACTTTGATTTCATCACTTCCATCTTTCTCATTCTTATCTTCATCAACTTGTTGTTGGGATTGACCATTATCATTAGTTTGACTTGGTGATTCAACCTTATCCTGACCTTGTTCTTCAGGTTGGGGTTCAACCTTTTCCTTTTTCAGTTCCTCTGCACAATACTTGAATAGTGCCACCGCAGCTTCCTTGGCATCCTCAAAGGTTTCTGCATCTGCAATCATATTCACAATATCAGTTTCCTCACCCCTCTGAATAGGAATATTGACAAACTCACCAATCTTGAACCACAGGTTCACACGGTCTGCCAGGTTCATCTTGGATACATCTTCAGTCTCAATACAGAAGAAGTCCTGTTCAGAAAGTTGGGAATAACCTTGTTTGAAGGTCTTGAATAGACCAGGATACCTGCGTTTCATCAGCTTCTCAATACGTGCATCCTCAGTTACATTCAGGAATGCAGTAGGAACAGGACTATCCCAGTCTTCATTGGGTGTGAAAAGTGCATGACCCACCTCATGACTTACCAACATATCATAGACAACATTGGATGCTTTCTTCCACAATGGTAGGGTCAGCACACGATTAGCAACATCAAAGGATGCAGTCTCTACATTCCTGTTCTCCACAATCAAATCCTCAGTCGCAAGAAGTTTGGCAAGTTGGGACTTGATTTCGTAGTTGACTGGCATCGGTCTCTCTGTTGCTTATGAAAGTATTATAACCACAAAAAGGGGGGTTCATTGACCCCCTCAACCACTTTTTCAACTGTCACTTGGTTTTCATATGGGAAAACCCTTTGATTTTTTCAAATCTGATTACCTCATCAAACCTATCTTCTAATCCTTCTTTATGAGAAATGACGTGTACATTGACATCCTTCAACACATATTTCAAAATCTTCATCAGTTCTTCACTTCCACCTCCATCAAGTGAGGAATCGAAAGTTTCATCCATCAATAAAAGATTGGTGTTGACAGAATTCTTAAATCTAGCAATTTCTCTCCAAGTAAAAATTAGTGCAAGGTCAATTCTGGATTTCTCACCTTCACTGAAAGAAGAATAAGAGAAGTCTTCGTGAATAGGGGATAGGACTTCTTCTTCAAAATCAGTGTTGAATGAAAAGTTGATATAGAAATCCATCATCTGGAGGTACTTATTTACCTGTTGATTGATGAGTGGTAGATACTTTTTGATGATTAGGGACTTAACTCCACCATCTTTCAACAGTTCATAAGAAGTATCAAGATAAACTAAGTCTTCATTCTTTTGACTTAGTATTTCATATGTTTCTTGTAGATTGTCTTGAAGCTCTCCTAGCTTGTCATTTTCAGTATTTCTACTTTCAAGTTGTGTGGTAATCTTTTGAATTTCAGATTCATGTTTCTGGATTTGTTTCTGACAGAAATTGATTCTTGAATTGATTTGAGAAATGTCATTAAGGAGTTTTGAAGTTTTCTGAGACAACTTGTTGAATGTAGATTCCCTCAGTTCTTCGTCTTTAATAGCCAGTTCGAGTTCTTTGAACCCTTTCTGTAGCTCTTTTGCTTTATTTTGGGAATCTTCAATTCTATTTACACGAAACTCATCTTCAATATGTTGGTCACAGGTAGGACAAACCGTATTATCTGTGAAAAACTTATGTTCCCTTACAATTGTATTAATCTTCTCTGAAAGTTTCCCTTTGATATTTCCATATTGTTTAATCTTACTGGAAGCATCTTGGAATTCTTTCATCTTATCTTGTTCCAAGGAAACCTTTTGATTCAAATCATCAGTATCCTTAAACAAGTCTTCTACTTCACTTTGAAGTGTGATGATACTTTCTTTATTGTTATTGATATTCTCATTACTTAAATTATTGATTTCTTCAATAAAGTTTTTCTGCATCTCCACTTTATCTTTTAAAGATTCTTTCTTCAACTTAAGTGTTTTGATTTCATCTTTAATAGTCCTAATCTTTTCTTTTAGAACTACATTCATAGAAGAAAAGATTTTGATATCCAGAAGGTCTTCTACCACTTCCCTACGACTTTGTAGGGGTAGTTGCATAAAGGGAACAAATGTAGATGACCCCAGAATAACAATCTGGGTGAATGACTTATAATTCATCTTCAGAACATTCTGTTCCAACCACTTCTGTTGGTCAATAGCAGAAGCACTTTGGTCTAGTTCTTTATCATCACGATAGATTTGAAAGATGTTTGGTTTGATACCCCTTACTACTTTCCAGTTAGTACCATTGATAGAAAACTCTACTTCAACTACACAACCTTTCTCATTGGTAGTATTGATAAGTTGTGCTTTATTGATTTTCCTAAATGCCTTCCCATACAAAGAAAAACAAATGGCATCCAGGATTGTACTTTTCCCAGCACCATTTGCACCCACAATCAAAGTTGTAGAATTCTTATTCAGTTGGACTTCAGTAAATTGGTTACCAGTTGCAAGTAGATTTTTCCAGCGAATCTTTTCAAAAACAATCATCCTTTTAGTAAGTTAGTTTTCCAGGGTAGAATTTGCAGGTTTTCAACTGCAGAACATTGTTCAGGTGTGATTCCATTATCAAAACAAAATCTCACAGAAATTATGTGGTCTAATTGAAAACCACCTTCTACCCCAGCAAGTGTTCTGGGGTGTTGTTCTGGATTTATTATATCACAATATTTTTTATATGTTTTTTCTGTTAGGATATTTACCCTATTTCTATATTTTTTATATGCAGGTGTATCTGGTTTCCTTTTTGTTTTACTATATTCTTCTGTTTTCATATAAGATTTGTCTATTTTAGATGCATCATAAAAGGGTTTTCCTTTTTTAGTTTGTTTGTAACAATTGACAGAACAATATTTTCTCTCTCTATCTCTTTTTATATAAGCAACCCATTCGGTTCCACATACAGAACAACACTTTTCTACTGGTTCTGTTTTATATTTTGATTTAGCATCTCGCATCTTTTTGCGTGCTTCATCAGAATGTTTTTTTCCTATGAAGGGGGATGGTTTTCCTCTCATAGTGGCACTTTGTCTTTCTTTTACCGCAGAAGTGCGTTCATACTTACCTTTCATTTCTTCTATTGTGTCGCATTTCTATTTAGAATATACAATAAAAAGGGGGGGGATTAGTCCCCCCCTTTACTATGTTGCGACACAATAGCATCTTTATTTATTACACATAATCATGTGGGATATCAGAATGTGGGGGGATTACAAAGTCATCTGCAGTTATTATAGCATACTTTCTGTCATGCATTTCACATGTTTTTATCATCAACTCATCTTCAACTTCAAGGACTTCCATAGGTGGAAATCCCATATCTTCCAATTGCATGGAATATCTTAGTGCATCATCTTCTTGTTCAAAGATATACAAAATCTTTTCTTGTACTTCATCCAATACGGAATACGCACCATCATCAGATTTTCCTTTCTTTGTGATGATGAACATATTAGGTTACCTCACATGCCTCTTGATAGATTTCCCTCATTAGATTCTGAAGTTTGATTTTATTAAGTTCAGTATCCGTTTCTTTAATATATCTATCAAGAATAGAAAGTGTATCTTCAGACTCAATCTCTTCTGATTGTTCAGTATTCCACCCAGTGAATTCAAAGTTCTCTACTACTTTTAGGTCTGCAACACCTACAGAATAAAGTTTATCAATGAACTTCTCAAACTGAAGTACATCTGACTTCTTTTTGACTACAACCTTGACAATCTTGTTTCTGTACTCACGTGCATCAAACAACTGATGATCATCATCTTCATAGTAAATGTTATAGAACAAACGGAATGGATTGTTGATAGGTGTGTGTTCTAAGGTGTCTGTATCAAAGATTGTAAAACCTCTATTATCCAGTACATCAGTCCAGAACATTTCATAGGGATTACCCAGATAGAATACTTTTCCATCATCAGAACGGGTGTGGAAGTGACCACTGAATACCTTATCAAAGTCTTTGAACATTGATGCAGTATGCTCACATTCCATATTTACATACTTATTGACCTTGAACCCTGTCAATTCTAGGTGCCCAAAGGCAACCCTGGACTTTGTATTTGAAAGGTGCTGTAGGGTCTTCTGGTGGTTCTCAGTGTTGATCCAGGGAATGTATGTGACGTTCAAACCATCTAACATCACATCTTCAATCTCTGAAAAGGTTACAACATTGTCATATTCATTCAATAGAAGATCAACAGCATTGATGTTGTTAGTGTTCTTGTAGTAGGCATCGTGATTTCCTACCATCAGGTGCATTCTAATACCACGTGATTGAAGTTCATCAAAGACCACTCTCTTTGCCCATTGAAGGGACTTGAACTCAATACCTTTTCTTGAATCAAAACAATCACCCATATGAATGACTTGTTTGATGTTGTGTTCATCAAGATAAGGGAAGAACACTTCTTTATAGAACTTTTCAAAATAATCATGGAAAAGTTGGGAACCTTTCCTAGCGCCGTAGTGGGTGTCGCTAATCACTGCTACTTTCATTACTTCCTCAGTTTGCTGTGAACACTATCTTTGATACTGTTATACTCAGAATAGTTGGAACTGTCAAGGTCATTGGCATCAAATACTTCATCAAAGTCAGTTCTTTCAAGAATCTTATTCTTGATTTCTAGTTGTTTCTTCTCTGTTGAAATCCTACGAAGGAATGCAAAGTAGATGATTTGGGTGAAGTAAGAAAAGGGATTCTTGGACTTCTCTGGATCAAAGTTATGAATGTACCTTACACAGTTCTCAATACCATCACAAATCATGTCATCCTTGAACATGTAATTGACAAAGTTTGGTTTGTATGATAGGTGATTAGCAATCTTCAAGAAACAGTCACCAATGTACCTTGGAATAGGTGGTTTCTTCTTTCCTTGTTCTTCTGCTCTTTTGCATAGTGCAAAATAGTTCTCAAGTGCAACCAAGAACTCTTTGTTATTGACATAGTGTTCTGTTTTCTTACCTTTTGGCATGGATACAGTGTTTGTAATTAAGGACATAGACTTGATTTCACTTGAAGATATTATATCACACTTCTCTAACTTTACAAACCCTCTAAAATTCATTATAATATCTTTGTCAGAGATAAGATTATTACCTCTAGAGTTACTTAGAGATTACTTAGAGACACTTAAGGAACTCAAGATTTCTCAAAGATCTTCTCTAAGGACTTCCTTACTTCTTCTACTTTACCTATATGACCCATTCTTCTATCCAATTGAGATTCAAAAGAACCATTCAGTCTTGTAATGTAATCAGTGTAATAAGAAATCATTTCAATATCTGAGTTTTCAGAGATAGTCAAAACATCATCCAAATCAATCAGAAAGAAACCTTCAGAACAAGTCTTTAACCATGGTTCCAGTTTATATCCATTTACTTTTCCTCTAATGACTATTTCTTCAATAGTAATAGGATCACAAATTAACAAACTTGTTTTTTCTCCCTCGATAGAGGGAGAAACCTTACAGAATATTTCATCACCACATTTGAGTTTAATAGTTGCATAGAAATCATCTTCTAGCATTAAGTACCTCCTAGTCTAAATTGATAGTTGTTATTTCATAATTGAATTGTTCAGAAACGTAAATCTTAACTCTTTCAATGAAATGATTTAATGTATAATTCTTTCTTGACTTCAATGTGCAGTCATCAGCAATGTCATAAAGTTTGGCTTTTTCTTTGTCTTTGCCTTTTCTTAGAACTCTACCAATGCTCTGCAAGTTTCGGATACGAGACTTTGAAGGTGAGGCAAATATCACATTGTGAAGTTTTTTGATATTGATTCCTGTACTAAACGTTCCATAAGAAGCAACAATGATTGCGTTGTCTTCTCTTTCTGTGATTTCCCTTACCTTTTCTCTATCCTCAGCATCAACACCGCCATGAATAAAGAATACTTTTCTTGTTTCTTTTACATCATTATTTATCAGGTCAAACAATATTCTTCCATGTGTCTCCACTCTGGAATAAAGAACCAAGGTATTACCATCCAAACTTATTGCTAAGTTCTTGATGAAGTTACTTCTTTTTTCATGTGATATAAGATATTGAATTTCATCTTCATAGGTTTTGAATTTATGAGGAGAATGCTTCAATACCAAACACTGAATATCTAACTTTGCTAAGTGACCTTCGTCAATCAGTTTTTTGGTACCTGTCACCTTATATGATGGACCAAAGAGACCTTCCAATACCCATTTATGTGTCTGAGTGCCATCTAGGGTCCCCGTGAAGCCATATCTAAACTTGGCATGGTGTAGTTTCTCCATCACACCTATTAGAGACTTGCTCTTGAACAAATGAGCTTCATCTCCAATAACCACATTGTAGTCCTCAAAGAACGTCCTATCAAGGTTGTAGATACTCTGCCAGGTAGTTATGGTCACTGGGTAACTATTATCCTTTTCGCGACCACTGTAGATCCTGTGGCAGTAGTCTTCTGACCTCCATCCATAAGACTCGAAGTCCTTATACATCTGTTCTACAAGTGATGTAGTGGGAACCACCAATAGAACTTTTCTTTTCATACCTACATGAAATCTCACCAAAGAGTAAATCATAAAAGATTTACCTGAAGCTGTAGGTGAAATCAAAAGTTTTCTGTTATATCTCAGTGCATCATACACTGCATCAATCTGATAGTCTCTTGCAGACAAAGATGTAATAGATGCGATATAATCTTTTACACCTTCCTTTGAAATCATTTCATTGACTTCAAATGGAAGACCATAAAACTTATTATCTACAAATTGATATGTGTAGTTTGAACTTTCACAGAATGCAATAAGTTTGTCTAATAAACCAACATATAATCTTTTTGTTCTTAGATTGTATAAAGATAATTCACCACCCCAGTTCTTCTTACGATACTGAGGCATGAACTTTGCATTAGGTATTTCAAATGTAAATCTTTCTTTAATTTCGTATTCAATGTGTGGTTCTTTGATAGTGAGTTTTAAATAAACTTCACTAATCTTTTCAATATTAATGTCTGACATAACAGGAATCTCACCTGTTCGTATTTATTACCCAAGTCCTGCAATGAATCTCATAAATTCAATTGCATTCTTAATCTGATAGTTCCTTTGACTAATCATTTTAAGAATATCTTCAAGGTATTCTAACATAGTTGAATAGTATTCAATCTTCATACAGGATGTTGATAGTTTCTCATCTGCATCCAGGTATTTCTGCATAGTGTCTTTGTCACGAATCTTCTTAGGAAATGGATTCTCAACATATACTTCAGGATCTGATTTTCCTGAAAAGTATTCATACCTTTCGTGTCTAATATTTTTCCTTTGTTGTTCTGCTTTACTTCTCAGAAGTTTGATATTATTATATATTTCATAATACTTGGAATGAAGTATTGGGATATTCAAAGATTCAGTGTGAAGATTATCAGGATCAATTTCAGAATCTTTTTTCCACATATTCTGAAGAGTTTCAAGATCAATCATAATTAACAAATATCTGATGTTGGTTTGATGGTGTAGATAGAATACTTGAAAGTCACATCTGCTTGTAAGTATACCAGATCTGTAATGGTTGAGTCAAATTCAACAGTAGTAAGTGACACAGGGAACAGGTCTTCGAAAATTACATTGAATCTGGGTATATTTTGTCCATCCAAAATTAACAAAGTTCCATCAGAATATAAAGTTTGATCAGAACCATATACTTCTGGTCTGAATTCATCACCCTTTCTAAACTCATAGATTTCTTCTAGACTTTCTGGAAACCCAGTTCCTCTCATCCAGTTTTGAATCTGCATATAATTTTCAAGACCAGCATCCAAATAGAATCTAATATTCAAGTCACCAAATTCTAACTTGGTACCAACTAAAGGAATATTGGTCAAATAATTACTTTGTTCTGCTGGTGGAAAATTTATAGATGGGATATTAATTCTACTACCATAGAAGGCAAGTTTGGGTGCCTTTTGTATGGTAAACTTGAAAGAAGTTGGAGAAATAAAATTTCTATTTTCTATCTGACTATTAGGTGACATTCATCTAAACCTTATAGTGGTATTTATTTGATGACATAAAAAAAGGAGACCCTTTTGGGGTCTCCAATAAACTCTTGTGGACAATTATTAGTTATTTATCTTTGACCAT
>Ga0070751_1002697_pt1 | contig 10060 bp, 12 predicted proteins | sample VirMetDEL_Aug_28_FD_78514 | JGI IMG/M metagenome (GOLD analysis project Ga0070751, IMG submission 78514) | Aqueous microbial communities from the Delaware River and Bay under freshwater to marine salinity gradient to study organic matter... | ecosystem: Environmental > Aquatic > Marine > Coastal... | reverse complement strand
TATGATCGCCTAATATTTGCAGTTGGTAAATCAGGTATTGACTTTGCTCAACAACTAACCCAATATTACGAACTCCCAAATGAACCAAAATCAGTACAAATAGGCTGCAGATTCGAAGCACCACAACACCACTTTCAAAACTTAATTGACATTAGTTACGATTTTAAATTATATCATAAATTCGAAGATAAAGGTGTTTCATTACGTTCATTCTGTACTAATAATAACGCAGCTTATGTTGCGGTAGAAGAAACATATGGAGACCATAGTTACAATGGCCATGCCAAAAAAGATGAAAGTTATAGAAACAATATGACCAATTTTGGTATATTAATGGAGATCCAAGGAATTGAAAACCCATTTGAATGGTCACGTGAGGTAGTATCTAAACTACAACATAATGATACTGGTTTATATTATAGCCCCTCCCGTCAACCTTCTACTACCTCAGAAGGAAATAAAGTAACATCCCATCCCATTAATAACTTAGATTTGGTGAGAGAGGTAATGAAAGGTTACTTTAAATACATTGAAAATTTCATTGAAGATCTTAAAAAAGTATTCCCTACATTAAAAGATGATTGGGGAATCTATATTCCCGAGGTAAAATACCTATCCCCAGAACCACTTGTAAACTATAATGATCTATCACTTGTGGATTCCCCAAATGTACATTTTGTGGGAGATGCTTTATCAGCTCGTGGTATAACAGTTTCAGGAGCACAAGGAATTTATGTAGCAGAAAGTTTGTTAGCTTAAAAAAGTTTTCGTATATTTAAAAAAAATAACAAATGGCAAAACCAAAAGCTTACGAGTATAAAACAATCAATTCAAGAGGTGCTTATCTTTCTCTTTTTAGAGAACAAGGAAGTTCTCATTGGAAATTACATTCATGGGATGGACGTGCTGTAAAGATTCATGATAAAAATCATATTGATTCTACTTTTTGGGGAGATCAATATTAATTATATGGTTCTTTAATGCAAAAAGATCAATGGAATGAACTTAAATCTCAACGAGAAGGTATTCCATTCTATAAAAATCCATCCATGAAACATTTACTCTCAGAATATCGTAATTAAATATGAAAATAGGTTTTACAGGAACAATGTCTGTCGGAAAAACTACTCTGGTGAATCAAATTATAGATTTACCAGAGTTTTCTGACTACATCAAACGTACAGAACGCTCTAAATATTTAATGGAGCTAGGAATTCCTTTAAACACAGATTCTACATTAAAAGGTCAAACTGTATTTTTAGCAGAAAGATCAAGTGAACTTTTACAACCCAATATTATCACAGATAGGACTGTATTGGATGTAATGGCTTTTTCGTCCTGTTCTACTTCAATGAATAAACAAGAAAAATCCTCCTTTATCAAATTAGCCTCCCTTCTACTCCCAGAATACGATTATATATTTTATCTTTCCCCTAAAGATATTCCAATAGAGGATAATTCTGTAAGAGAAACCAATCCTATCTATAGAGATTTAATAGATAGTACAATAAATATTTTATTGATGGAATATAAATATAAAATTAAAAATTTAATTAGATTAGAAAACCCTCAAACTCGTTTGCAAGATTTTAAAGAAGCAATTTTTTCATAATATTTATAAACAAAATTTAATATTTAATATGAAAAGATCTGAATTAAGAGAAATGATTAGAGAAGAGCTTTTAAAAGAAATGGCTCTTACTGAAATGGCAAAAATTCAAGGAGACTTAAAAACTGCCATTAAAAGAGTAATTAGCGCTAATAAAAAGCTTTCAACCTCAGAATTAAAAAAGAGAATTAAATCCAACGAGAATGTTAAAAAAATTCTAGATGATTTAGATCAGGATTTATATGACAACCAGTTAGGAAGATTTATCCAGGTAACCAGAGGGGAACTTGAATTACAGAAAAGAGGAAGAAAAACTGGAAGTAAAAATAAACCCAAGGATGAAAAAGAGTGATTTAAAATCCTATATTAGGGAAAATATTATAGAGATACTTTCTGAAGAAGAAGGGACTATCACTACTAAAGATTCTACTGAGGCAGAAAAATTAGCTAAAAAAGGAATAAACGTTAATTTAACTAAAGAAGAGGTTTCTCTTAACATTCAACAAAAAAAAAAGAAACCCAACGCCTCTTAAACAGAGCTTTAAATAAATATAAAAAATCATCTTCAGAAGAGGAAAAAGAAAAGTTCTTGAAGATGGTGGAAAAATATACTAAAGTACAAAATGAATTGGACAGAATTAAGTAAAACCATTGTAACTTGGTTATTTGTATTGGTTGGGATTATTTTTCTAACCAATCATTTTTCTCCATCAAAAAAAGTTATAATTGATACCAAAATAGAATATAAATGGGATACAGTAAAAGTAGATAGTATAAGTTATGTCCCCAAACCTATTCCTTATCCTGTACCCGACATAAGATGGGATACTTTTAAAACTCCTGTGGATACTAATCTTATATTAAAAGATTATTTTACTAAAGTTTTTTATTCTGATTCTTTAATTCATGATTCAATTACTATAGCGATTCAAGATACTATTACTCGTAATAGAATTTTCTCTAGAACTTTATCTTACAGTATATTGTACCCTACTAAAATTATTACTAATGAGGTACTTGTTGTTAAAAACGAGTACTTTTATGGAGCACAGATTGTATCGGGTAGAGAAGGATTCTCGTTTATAGGACCTGAATTCACCTTAAAAACCAAAAAAAATAATTTATTTCAGTTAGGAATAGGAATTGACAATAACTTTTCACCAACAGCTTCTTTATCTACAAGCTGGCAGTTTTAAAATAATATGCAAGATGATATTAAAAAAATAATAGCTTCCGAATACATTCAATGTGCTAAAGATCCAGTACATTTTATGAGGAAATATTGTTATATTCAACATCCCCAAAGAGGGAGAATTTTATTTCATCTTTATCCTTTCCAAGAAAAAGTATTAGAGCTTTTTCAAAACCATTCCTACAATATTTTAAATAAATCCCGTCAATTAGGTATTTCTACTTTAGCAGCAGGATTTTCTTTATGGTTAATGTTATTCCATAAAGATAAAAATATTCTTTGTATAGCTACTAAACAGGAAACCGCCAAAAATATGGTAAATAAGGTAAAATTCATGTATGATAATTTACCTTCCTGGTTAAAAGTAGATTTCGCAGAAAATAACCGTTTAAATTTAAGATTAGTTAATGGTTCTCAAATTAAAGCAACCTCAGCTTCCTCGGATGCTGGTCGTTCAGAAGCCGTTTCTTTACTAATTATAGATGAGGCTGCCTTTATTGAAAATATTGGAGAAATTTGGGCTTCTGCTCAACAAACTTTAGCTACGGGTGGTGGATGTATTGCTATTTCTACCCCATATGGAACAGGAAACTGGTTTCATCAAACTTGGGTTAGAGCAGAACAACAAGACAACGAATTTTTACCCATTAGATTACCTTGGTATGTCCACCCAGAAAGAAACGAAGAATGGAGGAAAAAACAAGATGAATTATTGGGGGACCCTAAAATAGCATCACAAGAATGTGATTGTGACTTTAACACCTCAGGTGATACTGTTTTTTCAGGTGAGTTAATAGAATTTTATATAGAAACCTCTCAAAAAGACCCTTTAGAAAAACGTGGTGTAGATCAAAATTTATGGGTTTGGGAGCCCGTAGATTATTCTAGAAGCTATATGGTAATAGCAGATGTTGCTCGAGGAGATGGAAAAGACTTTTCTGCCTTCCATGTACTTGATATAGAATCCAATACTCAAGTAGCAGAATATAGGGGTCAACTTTCAACAAAAGAATTTGGTCATTTACTAGTAGGAATTGCCTCAGAATACAATGAGGCTCTCTTAGTAATAGAGAATGCAAACATTGGGTGGGCTGTTTTACAAGTAGCAATCGACAGAGATTATAGAAATATCTATCATTCACCTAAGAGTGGAGATATAACAGCTGATTCATATTTTGACCAATATAATAACAATTCATCTTTGGTTCCAGGATTTGTGATGTCTTTAAGAACACGTCCATTGGTTATACAAAAATTCAATGAATATTTTATTGATAAATCTGTAACCATAAATTCTAAAAGATTGTTACAAGAGATGAAAGTATTTATATGGAAAGCAGGTAGAGCAGAAGCTCAACAAGGATACAATGATGATTTGGTTATGAGTTTTGCAATAGGAATGTATATGAGAGATACGGCTTTTAAATTTAAACAACAAGGTTTAGATTTAACAAAGGCAGCTTTAAACAATATTTCCTCAACAAAAACAAATTACAATTTTGCATACAATCCAAACAAGTATAGTAATGTTCCAAACCCTTATGAGATCAAAACAAAAGAGGGAATGGAATCTATAAAATGGTTATTGTAATATTTATAATATATGGCACAAAAAGATATTTTTTCTAGACTCAAAAGATTATTTTCTACAGACGTAGTAATACGTAATGTAAGTGGAAATCTTAAAGTTGTAGACACAGATCATATTCAATCCTCAGGTGAATTTGCTACAAATTCTTTAATGGATAGGTATTCTAGGTTATACAAAAACCCAGCTGCTACTTCATTATATGGTCAACAATTTAATCTTAATTATCAATATTTAAGACCTCAAATATATTCTGACTATGATGCCATGGATCAGGATGCCATTATTGCTTCTGCTTTAGATATTATAGCTGATGAATCTACACTCCAAAACGAGATGGGAGAAGTTTTGAAAATTAGATCTAGCGATGAGTCTTTACAAAAAATTCTATATAATTTATTTTATGATATTTTAAACATTGAATTTAATCTTTGGAGTTGGATTCGTCAAATGTGTAAATATGGTGATTTCTTTTTAAAATTAGAGATCTCTGAAAAATTTGGAGTATATAATATAATCCCTTATTCGGCTTTCCATATGGAAAGAAAAGAAAATTTTGATCTTGAAAACCCCACAAAAGTAGAATTTGCATATAATCCTGAGGGAAATTATGGTGGTGGTTCAGGTTATTCTTATACACCAAACCAAAAAGACCCAACCAGAATAACATTTGACAACTATGAAATAGTTCATTTTAGATTATTAACGGATTTAAATTATCTTCCTTATGGAAGAAGTTATATCGAGCCTGCCCGCAGATTATTTAAACAATACACTTTGATGGAAGATGCTATGTTAATTCATAGGATTGTTAGAGCCCCTGAAAAACGTATTTTTTATGTAAATGTGGGGGGTATTCCACCCAATGAGGTAGAGAATTTTATGCAGAAAACTATCTCAACAATGAAACGTACCCCACACGTGGATCAAGAGACTGGGGAATATAATTTAAAATATAATATGCAGAATCTGTTGGAAGATTTTTATATTCCAATTAGAGGAAACGATACTACAACCAAAATAGATACTACTAAGGGTCTAGATTACGATGGTATTCAAGACGTTGTATATTTGAGAGAAAAATTATTTGCTGCTCTTAAGGTTCCAAAAGCATTCTTGGGATACGATGAAAACATAGAAGGTAAAGCCACACTAGCAGCAGAGGATATCAGGTTTGCCCGTACAATCGATAGAATCCAAAGAATTATAGTATCTGAACTATATAAGATTGCTTTTATCCATCTTTACACCCAGGGCTATGATGAGGATTCGTTAACTAACTTTGAACTTTCATTAAATACTCCTTCTATCATTTATGATCAAGAGAGAATTGCATTGATGAAAGAAAAGGTTGATTTAGCTTCCTCATTAATGGAAAATAAATTATTACCCACAGATTGGATTTACGATAATATTTTCCACCTTTCAGAAAACGAATATAACTCCTATAGAGATTTAGTTTTAGAGGATGCTAAACGTAAATTCCGTTTAACTCAATTAGAAAACGAGGGTAATGATCCAATAACAACAGGTAAATCATATGGAACACCACATGATTTAGCCTCATTATATGGAAAAGGAAGATACCAAGATAATTCAGTACCTGATGGATATGATGAAAAATCTCCATTAGGAAGACCTCAAGAAAATCCAACAGATAAAAATACCCAAGATAATGCTTTTGGAAAAGATAGGTTAGGTATTAAAGGAATGAAAGTTGATGATCAACCAGCTAATGTTAACTTAAATTTTAAAGGAAATTCTCCACTGGCTTTAGAGGTTTTAGAGAAAAATAGATCTCTAATAGAATCTTTAAAAAAAGATTACAGTAAAAATAAATTAAAAGGAGAATCTCTATTGGATGAATCTCAGATAAGAGAATAATATTTATAATAAACTGGAAAAATGTCAATAAAACATTCTAAATATAAAAATACAGGAATTTTATTTGAACTTTTAATAAGAAGAGTTACCGCGGATACTTTAAACCAAAAGAATTCTCCTTCATTAAACATAATTAAAAAATACTTTTCAAAAACTGAATTATCAAAGGAATTAAAACTTTATGAAACTATCTCTAAATCTAGTGGATTAACAGAATCCGAAGCTAATTCTTTGATTTCTCTTTTACTAGAAAATTCTAAAAAATTAAACAAAAAAGCTTTAAAAAAGGAAAAATATAACTTAATTTCAGAAATTAAACATCACTATAATTTAGATGAGTTTTTTAAAACAAAACTTTCAAATTATAAAACATTTTCCTCGTTTTACACATTACTAGAGATCTATAATAGTAATGATTATACAAACCCAAAAGAAATTATAAAAAATAAACAAACTTTATTAGAACAAATCTGTAAAGCCTCTATTTCGGAAGAATCTTTAAAACCTGATGTTATTAAAGAATTCCAAACCTATGATAAAGATTTAAGATTATTAACATATAAAATTTTATTAAATAAATTTAATGAAAAATATTCTACTCTTAATATTTATCAAAAACAAATTTTAAAGGAATTTATAACTTCTGTAGATTCTACTCCTAAACTAAGAGAAATTTATAATGATAAATCATCCCAATTAAAATCTATATTAGGAATTTTTAATAAAAGAATTACAGATCAAGTAACTAAAATTAAATTACAAGAGGTTATTTCTTTATTAGAACCTAAAACTAATAAATGTTCTATTAATTCAAATGATATTTTAAATCTCCTTCAATATTTTTCACTAGTTGAAGAATTAAACAATATTCATGGAACTAAAAAATCTAATTAAAGAATCTTTAGGAAAAAAATTTAAGTTAGTTCCTACAGGTGTAGATCCTGAAACAGGATCTTCTTCCTCTGAGGTTAAATATTTTCCTGACTTTATTTCTTTATTAGAACTCTTAGATAATCTTGTAGAAACTTTTAAAGGAATTTCTTCTTTTGAAGAATTAAAAGGAGACTCTAAATTATCAGATTTAAAAAGAAATTCGGAATTGTTAAGAAATGCTGTTAGATTACATTTGAGAAAAAATTATGCATCAGATTATCAACAGTATAAACAAAAACTCCCTGAAATATCTACCACAGGTACAGGAGCAACTTTTACCCCAGGGAAAGGTGAACAATATGCTAGCCCCAAAGCTTTTCAAAAAAAAGGTAACAAACCCGTAATATATTATTATAAGTTAGGGTTTAAACCTGTAAATAAAACAAAATTACGAAAAGCATCAAAAGGAATAGAAGTAATCGATATTTATAAATAAATGGGATACGGGTATAAACTTAAAGAAAACCAAGATCCTAAAGAATTTCATGCCCAAAGGATAGAAGGTTTTGAAAAAATAAGTGACAAACTATTTGAGATTGCTTCTTTATTAAGAAAAGCAAAATCAGATACTAAAAAATATTATGAGGAAAATCCTGACTCATATGCTGTAGTATATGGAACAGATTTAATTCAGGATTATTTAGATGATATAATAGAATTACTAAAAAAATGAAAACAATTCAAGAACATTATTTAGGTTTAAAAGAAGGAAAAACTTCTAAACAATATTTCCATAAATTAGCTAGAACTTTATTTCCTAACCTAATATCTAATCAAAATTCATTTGATGATACTGTTAAGATTTTAAGAAATAGAGGTATAATCACTGAGGCTACTAAAGCAATAGAGAAAAAACCATCCAAAGAAGTAATGGATGTTCAAGCTAAACAATTTAATTACCAAGACCCTAAAAACATTGATACAGTATATGGGGCTGAGTTTTTAAAAGGATTTTATGCTGAAGCAAAAGATCCCTCTAACAAAGAAAAAACCCCAGACCAAATTAAAGAAATAGTTAGAAAAAATCTAACAAAATCCCCTACTTATTACACAGAAAATTCTGCTTTTGGGATTAAAGGTATAGGATATGAAAAACCTAAGAAACCAAAAGAAATTACAGGAAAATATAAATCTTCTGGATATGGGAATTTGAATGAAGGTAAAGCAAAAAAAGATTCAATAGACGATAAATTAGCCGAAATTGAAAAAAATGGAGGAATTGTTACTTTAGAAACTCAAATTGAAGCTATAGAGGGAGTAATTGAATCAAAGTCTCAACGTTTAGAGATGATTTCAGAAGATGAAAATCTTTCAGAATTAGTAGATAGTAAAAAAGTTAAAGAACTACAAAAAGAAATCAAAATTCTAGAAAAAAGAAGAGACAAGATGCAAAAAACCTATGAAAAATTAACAGGAAAATCTAAAAAACCGCTAGTAGATGAAACAAGTATTGATAGAAACTAATATTTTTAAACCTATTGTTTCCATCAATGAAGGAAAAACATCCCCCTCAGGAAATCTAATAGTACAAGGTATTCTTTCTACAGCCGAAAAACAAAACGGAAATGGAAGATATTATCCAATAGAGATTCTTGAAAGAGAAATTAACAAATACATGGATATTGTTAAGGAAAATCGAGCATTAGGTGAGCTAGATCATCCTGATTCTCAAGTTATAAACCTTAAAAATGTTTCCCATAAAATCAACAATATGCATTGGGATGGACAAAAAGTAATTGGTACTATAGAAATTTTACCTACTCCTTCAGGAAATATTTTAAAAGCATTATTTACAAATAATGTACCCGTAGGAATTTCTTCTCGAGGAATGGGATCCTTAAAACAAATGGGAGAAGTAGCTGAGGTTCAAGATGACTTTGAACTCTTATGCTATGATTTTGTTTCCACCCCATCCAACCCAGGTTCTTACATGTCCCCCTTAAATGAATCTCTAACAAAATTTAACGAAATTTACAGTAAAACCAATTCTATTATAACGGATATTTTATGTTCTAATAATAGATGTCCAATTTATTAAAACTATGGCTACATTATTTGACAGTTGTTCAGCAATTCTATACGCGGGTGTTTATAAAGGAGATTCCTCTACCCAAGGGACTTTATTTTCAATAATCCCTAATTCAGGTCAAGCAGATGGAATTTATACAGGTTCCTCTTCCATTACCTCTTCCACTAGAATTGACTCTTCTTTAAACTTTGAAAAATTTACCTCTAATTTAACCCCTAAAATAGATTACTCTTATAGTAGTGAGAGTTTTTCTTTAGTGTATGGAGATGCCGTTGCTACTAGACCTGTTACCTCTTCAATCTCTCAAGGAACCTCTACAGGGGCTTTAATTTTGGAGGGGAGTATTTCAAATTATAATAGTAAAGGATTACAAATAGGAAGTAATCTTAACTCAAATTATGTTACAAGTTCTTTATCAAAATTTCCTTTATTAGGGGATCTAGATTATAATGTTATTACTTTCCAAGAAAATAATGCTGGAACAGGGGCAAAAACATTAGATATAAACTTAGAAGATTTTTCTGATAGCTCTGAAACTTTAGCTAAAGTTTCTTTATGTGTGAGTGGAGGTATTTCTTATTCTAATTCAGACTCTGATAAAGCCAGAATTCTTCAAATTACAAGTTTAAATTACAGTTTTTTGGATCCACCTGATGAATCATCTACTGGTGTGATTTTAATTAATCCTGCTGAATTTTCTAATGCTAAACAAAATTCTGATTCAGCCTCTTTATTTATTCGCACTGATTTATCTGCTGTAGAGGTTACTGATATAGGAGATGATTGGTTAAGATTATCTTATATAGGGTTAATTTCTGAGAGTGG
>Ga0070751_1002696_pt1 | contig 10066 bp, 10 predicted proteins | sample VirMetDEL_Aug_28_FD_78514 | JGI IMG/M metagenome (GOLD analysis project Ga0070751, IMG submission 78514) | Aqueous microbial communities from the Delaware River and Bay under freshwater to marine salinity gradient to study organic matter... | ecosystem: Environmental > Aquatic > Marine > Coastal... | reverse complement strand
TTCACCCATTTCAGCTTCAGGTTCTTCGTCACCTAAGTCAAAATCCATGTCCAAATCTAATTCATCACCTGCATCAACATCTAAGTCTGCTTCATCATCTACACCGTAGTCGATTTCGTCTTCTTCAAAGTTAGCTAAGATATCTTCTTTATCTTCTTCACTTAACTTATCCAAATCAATTGCTGAAATGATTGAATTCAAAACGTATTTGATATCTTCTGAAGTTAAACCTTCCTGGGAGTCGATGGTTCTTAACTTCTGACCTAATTTACCTGTTAGTTTTTGAATTACTTTGATTGATACTTCTTCTTCTTGGTCATCCATTTCTTGGTCCATTTCAGGTTCCATATCCATGTCTAAATCCAAGTCCATATCTTCTTCACCTTCAGGAGTGTCCAAACCTAAATCTAAATCTAAGTCTTCACCACCCATATCACTATCAGCAGATGCCGACAAGTCTAAATCCATTTCAGGTTCTACTGCCGGAGCTTCAGGTTTTGGTGTTTTTAGAACAAACTTCTTTTCTTGCTCTCCGAAAAGGTTCAACCCTTCTTCGTTTTCGTGAAGTCTGTTTAATTCTGCAGCCATCAAATTGAATTTCTTCAAAGCTTTTGAGTATGAACTCATATACTTTCTGTTGGCCATTGGTTCGTTGTAATCCATTTCTGATTCATTCAAACCACTTTTGATGATATATCCGTTTTTCTCAAATACAATACCGTAATATTTTCCATCGGCTAACTGTCTTTGATACTCCACAGAATTCGATTCGTTCAATTCTGAACGGTCTGTTTCGTTATAACGAGCAATTTCCATGATACGTTTTAGTTTGTCCGTACCCTGTAATTTCTCACTACCTAAAGGTCTTAAATCTCCCATTTTATATTATTTATAAAACTTTATTTTAATTAAAAACACCGCCACCACCAAGGAGGACAGAGCCACATTGTATTACTTCTTCACCATCACTATTAGTATAGATAGGATGAGGAGTTGCCGTTCCACCTGAGAACGCTTCATATTCGTTGTGCGAGTTACAAGTATTAATTGGCATAACTTTTTTTCTAATAAATATATTGAAAAATAAGATTTTTCCTTTTTACACTATAATTAGTAAAAATTATTCTTCAATCTCCTGTTCTAATGACAGGTTTTTATCCACAAGTTCGTTGGTAAAATCAAATAGTTTTTGAACGTATCCGTTTCTTCTTAAGAATTTGAATACTAAGTTCTCGTAAGAATATTCACCCTCACTCTCTAATCCACAACTACGGTATTTCTTTAGTTGGTCTTTGAATTTGTCAATCGTTTCTAAGGCTTGGTCGAGGTCTTCATCTTCAACAGTATCTAAAAGATTATCAATCTTATCCATCCAAGATTCTACTTTCTCCTGTAATCTCTCTTCGTCAATTTTAACCTCTTCTTTAGATGGTTCTTCTATCCACTCGTCAAATAATACCGAATATACCCCTGTTGAAAAGTGTGATTCATTAAGGTCCTGAACGTATAATTCTACTTCATAACCTTTTACTGTGATGTCGTGAGTAGAGTTAAATAATGTTTTCTTTAATTTAAATAATTCTTTAATAAGTTCCTTATCATCTCCTGACTCATCAAAGTCATACATAATGTGTAAATCAACATCAGAGAATTTGGACCAGTTGTAATTTGCCAAAGAACCTGTCATAGTAATATCTGAGACAAAGATAGGTAAACCTAAAAATTCAATAAATTCATTGGCTATATCGATAAGGGATTGACGCACATCAGAATGCATAGACATGTCCTCATTATCCCATATCTCAGGATTGAGTTCGTCTTGCACATAAAAACTTGATACTATTTCATCAAATTTACCCATTAACAATAAATACCACGAAGACTTACTTTGTTATTTTTTTGTATTCGTATTTCTTCGCAATCTCTTTGTTGAAGAAACTTCCTTGAGATTCTGCCATTCTAAATTGGGTATAAACTTTGTGTGGAACATCTTTGTATTCGTATTCCATGCCGTTTTTGAATGTTGCTGTTAGTTTCTTTTGGTCGAGGTCATAGATAGTCTTAGTGATGTTTGAAGACTCTACCTCATTGATGATTTGTTTACCTACGATTTTTTCACTCTTGATTGCCATTGTTTAAAGGATATTTTTCTTCTAACTTAGACAACTTTCTTGAAATGTAACTATCAAAATTCTTTTTGACATCATCATTCCACATACCGTATTTCATTAATTGTTGATTTACGTTTTGAATATTATTAAGAACTTCATCTCTTAACCTAAACACCTCAGCAGGTGCCGATGAGATACTTTTTAAGTCTTCTTCTGTAAAACCAGCATCTCTAAGTGCCATTCTAAGTTTTATGAATGACTCTTCTATAGAGCCCACATCACCAAACTTTGTAATATATTCTAACCACGGTTGTTTCATAACCATAAATATAAAAAAACCCCGATTTCTCGGGGTTTTCAGGAATTAGTCCTCCAATTTTTTTATCTCGTCACGAAGTTCGATGGCCCTTTCGAAGTTTTCTTTTGAGATTGCCAATTGGAGTTCTTCTTTTAAGTCGGTTATTTTCTTGTTATTCTTTTCTAAGTTTTTGATTTGGTCTCTTAGTTCTGCAGCTTTTTCAAACTCTTGATTTTCAACATACTTCTGTAGTTTGTTCTTTAATTCTAAAGTTTTATCACTTTCTGTTGTGGTTGTAGAATCGTTTACCCTAACGATAGATGTTACTGAATAAGTTCCGTCGTTAGAAGTAAAAGTTTCTTTGGTCCACTTTCCGTGTTCATCACTTCCTTCCTCAACCTTACTCTTACCCTGAATATAGGTAGGTGAGTTGAACATAGAGTTTAATTCATTAAACATAGAATCGAATTCTGATAACCAATTTCTTCTTCCAAACATAATTTTGTATTTTTAAAAAATTTATTTTACATTTGTTCTCTCATAGAAAAATGTGCCAAATTGAAAATCGGGTATGTTGACTGACATAATGTCAGTTGTAAATAAAATTTACTGACATTTTGAGTTAATGTGTTTTTTGTCCCGATTTTTGTTTATCTTTGTAGTGTTAAAAATTAAAAACGATTGATATATGATTGAGTCTGTAGACCCTAATGACAACCCACGTGGAGACAAGAAAAAATCCAACTCACCAACTCCGGTGTTGGACAACTTCTCTCGTGATTTGAATAAGTTAGCGGAGATGGGAAAACTCGACCCTGTGGTGGGTCGTGAACGTGAGATTGACCGAATCGCACAAATCCTTTCTCGTAGAAAGAAAAACAACCCTATCATCATTGGCGAGCCAGGCGCTGGTAAGACCGCCATTGTTGAAGGATTGGCGATGAAGATTTTCGAAGGTGATTGTCCTCGTAATCTTTGTGATAAACGCATCGTTTCTTTGGACCTCACATCCATCGTTGCAGGAACTAAGTATCGTGGACAGTTTGAGGAACGTCTAAAGGTTATTTTGGATGAACTTCACGACAATCCTGATATCATCATCTTCATCGATGAGATTCACACCATTATTGGTACTGGTAACGCATCAGGTTCATTGGATGCATCCAACATCTTCAAACCGGCACTTGCTCGTGGTGAACTACAATGTATCGGAGCAACGACTCTTGACGAATACCGTGAGAACATTGAGAAGGACGGAGCATTGGAACGTCGTTTCCAAAAAGTAGTAGTGGACGGTGCAACACCTGAAGAGACTATGATTATCCTTTCCAACCTCAAGTCTCGTTACGAGTCTCACCACAAAGTAAACTACACTGACGAATCGTTAGAAGCTTGTGTATACTTAGCTGACCGTTACATCACAGACCGTGAGTTCCCTGATAAAGCTATTGATATCATGGATGAGGTGGGTGCACGAACACAGATTTCTGTGAAACTACCTGAAGAGATTGAGGTATTGAAGGAAGAGGCACTCAAAATCAAGCAGGAGAAAATTGACGTGGTAAAACGTCAGGACTATGAGAAAGCAGCACATCTACGTGACAAAGAACGTAAGGTATTGGAAAAGTTAGAGAAGGTTAAGGAAGATTTTGAAAAGAAGCAAGATACCGAGCGTAAAGATGTCACTGAAGAAATGGTTTATGATGTGGTGGCAAACATGACCAAGATTCCAGTATCCAAACTCAACCAAAATGAGATGGATGGTTTGTTGGAGTTGGAAAACAGCCTCAATAAGACGGTCATCGGTCAAGAACCAGCGGTTAAGAAGATTGCAAAAGCTATCCGTCGTAACCGTGTGGGTATCAAAGACCCCAACCGACCAATCGGTTCTTTCATCTTCTTAGGTTCAACTGGTATTGGTAAGACTCACTTGGCAAAACAGTTGGCGAAAGAAATCTTCGGTGACGAAGACGCACTCATCCGAGTGGATATGAGTGAATACCAAGAGAAATACACCATGTCTCGTTTGATTGGTTCTCCTCCAGGATATGTGGGTCACGACCAAGGTGGTCAACTTACCGAGGCGGTGAAGAACAAACCTTACTCAGTGGTATTGTTTGATGAGATTGAAAAGGCAAACAAAGACATCTTCTCACTTCTTCTTCAGATGATGGACGATGGTCACCTAACAGACAGTTTCGGTCGCAAGATTAACTTCAAAAACTGTTTAATTATTATGACATCAAACTTGGGTGTTAAGAAACTTCAAGACTTCGGAGCGGGTGTAGGTTTTGATACCAACGCAAGAATGAGTGGTGATGAGGACCTGAAAAAGGCTCTCCTTCAAAAAGAGTTGAAGAACCACTTTACCCCTGAGTTCTTAAACCGTTTGGATGAGGTGATTGTCTTCAACCCTCTCAAAGAAACTGAAGTTCGTCAGATTGTGGACATCGAGTTATCTAAACTCAGCAAACGTTTGGATAAGTTGGGTTACAACATCGACATTACCAAAGAACTACGTGATATGTTGGCAGATATCGGTTTCGATGAGAAATACGGAGCACGTCCTATCAAACGAGCAATCCAAGAGAAGATTGAAGATTTTATCTCTGAAGAAGTTCTTCGTGGTAAGATTAAAATCGGAAACTCTTACACCTTAGAGGTTGAGGAAGAGAATGTTGTATTAAAAGAGGGGAATTAACCCCCTCTTTTTTTGGCAACTCAAAAAAAAGATGTATATTTGTAGACTAAATTAAAAACAATGAACAAAGAAACCTTAACTCGTTTTAAAGACTTGCTCTCAGTCCCCTCGAAAACATATCAAGAGGACCAGATGGTGGAATACATCTCATGGGTATTGGATACCATTCCTGGTGTTGAATACTACACCGATGAGATGAACAACATCTACGCAACCAAGAAACAAGAGGGTTTCAACGGACATTTTCCAATGTTCATTGCCCATACCGACACGGTCCACTCGTTGGTACCTGAAATTGTCGTTGAGGAGCAATATCTTCCCAAACCACCTACCTTCGGAAAAACATTCGATGACACAGAACATCATGTCCTAAAGGCATACACGCCAGATGGTAATCCGACAGGTATTGGTGGTGATGATAAAGCGGGAATATTCATTTGTCTCGAACTACTCCGCGTTCTATCAAATGTGAAAGTAGGGTTATTCGTTTCTGAAGAGACCGGATGTCACGGTTCAAGCAAATGTGATATTGACTTCCTCAACGACGTCGGTTATGCCATTCAATTCGATGCACCTGGTGACCACCTAATTACCGAGTATTGCTCGGGAGTTCAACTCTTTGAACGTGATAGTGAGTTTGGTGAACGTGCCGTTCGTGTGATTGAAAACACTATGGGTACCAAATTAGAACTACAGTCTCACCCCTATACCGATGTGTCACAAATCAAAATGAAGTCTGACTTCGTTTGTTTGAATATGTCTTGTGGGTATTACAATATGCATACATCCAATGAATTCATCTCAACTGAAGATGTGGACAAAGCAATTCGTAGTGGTATCAATTTGGTTAATGAATTGGGTTTTGAAAAGTATGAATATCACTTTAAGAAAAACAACCTAACCTATGGTTACGGAAACTTATTTGATGTGGACAGTCTTAGAGATGATGATTTTGACGATTGGGATTCTACATTAGGTGACGGTCTTTACGATGAAGAAGATACCGTAGAGTTGGACGACAACATTGTTCACAAAGAATGGTCAGGGGTGAGTATCATCTCAAAACATACGGGTGAATCTGTATGGTTGAGTGATGAAGAATGTGCTTCTCTTTACGAAATTATTCGTGAGAAGGTATTATTCAAAGGGGTCGAATAACGAATAGTTATTCATCATGTTGTAAATTGAGGAGAGCTTGGCTCTCCCTTTTTTTATCTCGTAGGCATCTTTTTCAGAGTCAAATCTCTTCAGTTTGAAGTTTACCTTATTGGTTTCAGGGTCAATTCCCTCAATACTAATAAACACACCTTCTTGAGATGGAACTTTATTATTCTTACCTAATCTACCAAACTCTTCCTTTACCTTTTCTAATAACTTCACGTATTCTTTAAAATCTACAAAGTAATCGGCATCGTCCAAATCAGAATAGATATCTTCCAATACACTTAATGTTGGACCATTAAACTCCTCATTAAAGGTTTTATCATCCTCACTTTCATACGCCATCTCATAAGGGTAATCATATGGGAAAGATATGTTTACAGTTACCAAATCTCGTATCATATCCATCACACCCATACCCATATAGTGTTCACTATTTTCGTATAAGTTAATGACTTCATCTAAGGAAATTTCATAGTTATAAAAACATTCACCGTCTTTAGTCACTCCAATGTCATCTAAGATGTTACAAAGACCTTCCGTGAATTCCTTTTTCAAACCTTCAACTATTGATTGGTTTTTGGCTTGGGTAAATTCTTCAGATAACCTCTCTAAGTCACGACTAGATAAAGTCTCGGCCATAAACTCACCAATCTTATTGGCTTCCTCACGGTCCACATCCAAACCACCTTCTGTCTCTTTAATAAGTTCGGCAATTTTAGGGTCATACACTTCAAGAATATCTTTTAGAACACTCAAATGTTCTTGATTTAAATAAAACAGGTAATACCCATCTTTTAACTCTTCATCCCAATTATATGGGTCGTAGTAATCAGCATCAAAACCATATGGTTGTTCAATGGCATATTCAATATACTTTAAGTCTTCTTCACTAACCTCGTCTTCGAAAAGGCTTAAGAACTTTTCAATACCTTCAAAGTTAATCTTAATAGTGTAGTCACCTTTACTACCATCAACACCTGTAATTAAAGGGTCTCTAAGTTTAACCATTTTTGGCTCTATCTCTCCGAGTTGTAATTTTTTCAACATCTCGTATTGATTACCACCTTTGATTAATTTTCTAATCTCAGAAGATATCGGTTCAAACTTTTCCAATAAGACATTTAATGTTCTTATGGAGTCCTTTTGGTCATAAACCTCAAGCTTACCATTATCCCTAACCAATAATGCCATCTTACCGAAAATACTATCGGGAGACTTCTTATCTATGATATAATACAAACTACCTTCTTCAGTATATTTGTCAAAGTATCTGGTGTCGTCTTTTGTAGTGGTACACCATTTGGTATTTGCACCATAATAACAGGATGCTCCGTGAGACATTGGCTCAACAATTAAAAAACGGTCATCTTCATAAATTCTGTTGACCTCTTTTTTTATTTCCTTCTCTTTTTCCTTTTCAACTTTTCTACGACGAACTGCAGTCATTAACGCTTGAAGTCCCCAAATGGAATCATATTTGTTAATGTCTTTTGGTGCCAATTTAATCTTATCACCATTTACCAATGATGATATGGATTCAGCATAGTCAACATCCTCAGGTGTAATAGATGTTGCCGATTTATGGAACTGTTCAATAAGGTCGATGAATAGATTTACGTTATCGGCAACAGAGAATGTCATTGGGTTACCCAAACTAATCATTTGTTTAATCATCCACTCGGAATATTTTTTGGTGGATGAAGGGTCACCGTCAATAAGTTTTTCCAGTAACTCAGGTGCATCGGCAAAGGTAGGACTGTCCTTGTATTTATCTATAAGGTTCTCCTTTTTACCTTCGAGTAGTATGTTCTGAAATTTAATCATAAAAGTTAACTATAAATACTTGACAGTTTGGATAATTGATAAATAACCCTTATATTTGAAGTATAAATAAACAACCTATGAAAAAACTACTTTTTTTATTCTTATTGATTCCTAATCTAATGTTCTCACAAACCAAAGAGCAAATAGATTCTGTTAATTACTACTTCGGTATCTTACTTCGTCAAGACCGTGACAGTGTAAACCAATATAGAATCGAAAACGGTATGAAACAATTGAACACCGTTGAAATTGAAACTAACCGTAAGTTATTTGTAAATCCTGATGAACATATTGATTACTGTATTCGTAAGTGTCACAATGCAGAGGTGTTCTACCCACACAAAGGTATCTACCGTGAAAACTTTTATGCTGAGACTTCTATGGAGGATGACTCCAAGGAATATCAAGACCCACAAAAAGTTGCAACTTTATTATATGATAGTTGGAAACATTCACCCAAAGGACATTTTTATCTGATGATGAGTGACCCTAACTTCTCTGAAGGGTTTGACTACGAAACATTTATTGTGAGATATAAATTTTCATTTAAGGAAAATGTCAAATGTCCATGGTTGATGATTGCCACCTTCACCGTATATACCTCAGAGGATAGAAAATAAAAAAAAGGACTCCGAGTCCTTTTTTTTATTATTTGTATGCATCACACATGATTGGGTCCGGTGTCCAACTTCCGCCACCTTGTATACTGAAATCAAAACCACCCCACTTAAAAGGTTTCCTTGGTTTTCTTGATTTTCTTTTTCTACCTCCCATTGTAACAGCAAAAGACTCGACCTCAAAAGTATCCTCTTCAGGTTCAATATTTTTAGGTTTAATTTTTGTTCTAACCGCAAATGTAAATCCAATATCTGCTCTTTGGAACTTTTGAAGTGACTTTTTATCGTCACCCTTTTTCCAAATAGGACCACGAGTACACTCATAATCACCACTGTTCCAATTATCGTATTGTGGTGCGTTTGTGGTGTTAATATTTAATTGGAAATCTGAACTCGGTTTGATGTTTACACTTGCAAACGCATTCAATACATAATCTTTAACCGCTTGAGCCCTTGCTTCTGATAATTCACAGAAAGTTGGGACTTTCCCAGGAAATGTCACTTTACTCTCCAAATTAGGTATTGTTGATGATGATGCAATAACCGTCATAGACTTTAATTCACCAACACCTCTTGAATCTGGAGTTACTTTTATTGATTCACCCGCCTTTGTTACAACATCATTGATGTATGATTTGAACTCATTAGTTAAAACCGCTTCATTATATTCGAACTGATTTTTCAAATCCGCAGATAATGAAGAAAATTTTAACCCTGGTTCTTCTACTTTACCTGGATTCTCAACTTCTTTAATTGATAATGTGTTTTCTGCAGTTATAAATTGTTTTCTGAGTTCATCAACCTTTCTATTATAAAAGTTAACACAGTAGAATTGAAATGATGCTGGCATTGAATTGAAGATATTAATACTTTCTTCATCCATCAATTCCATCATCTCATCACGCTTAGATTTATTATTTCCTCTTGACATTTTCCATTGAAGATATTCTTCAATATCTTTGTCCTTATTTTCTCCTGTACGTAATGTTGCTTGCCTTTCTACAAACTCTTTGTATTCAGAATCCTGAGGAGTCAAAAGATAAAATTTTTCTCTTGCTTTGCCCTTGATTTTAATTTCATTCAACTCTTGACCAATAATTCTATCTACAATCTTTTGTATGTCGGCTTCATTCAAACGTATTACTTTCTTTGCCATAATTAAAAATCTTTTTATATAAATATATTGTCAGAAGAAAAAAAGTATTTATATTTGTAGTCAGAAAGAAAGGTTCTTTGAAAATATGGGGGTGAATTGGAATCGATTGGCGTAGATAGTCATACGGGGCACGTAGTGAGATGTTATCTATCACTTTAATCTATGGTGACACTTTTTTTAACTGGCGAAACAATC
>Ga0070751_1002693_pt1 | contig 10069 bp, 20 predicted proteins | sample VirMetDEL_Aug_28_FD_78514 | JGI IMG/M metagenome (GOLD analysis project Ga0070751, IMG submission 78514) | Aqueous microbial communities from the Delaware River and Bay under freshwater to marine salinity gradient to study organic matter... | ecosystem: Environmental > Aquatic > Marine > Coastal... | reverse complement strand
TTCATCTTAGTATCAATTTAGTTTAGGTTGCTGAGGTCATCGCCTCAAGTGAACAAACCAATATACAATGCTTTTGGGGATTGGGTCAAGTGGCACTTTGCACTTTTTACATTTGTTTACATTTGGCTCAATTTATATGTGTGATATATGTGACATATGTACAATATATGTGCTATATGTGTGATATATGTGCAATATGTGCGATATATGTGTGAGGCGGATTTTGACTTTTTTCTCACGACCCCTACCTAGAAATTTGACCCCTACCTGAAAATTCGAACCCTACCTGAAAATCTGACTCCTACCTAGAAATTTAACCCAATAGAAAAGGGGAGCCTCCGTAACCGAACTCCCCTCTCTTGTTCACTTCTGCTCTTGAATCAACGCATCAAGTAGCAGTAATTCGGCTCCGTATACTTTGTACATATACTCTTGGTTGTCTAGCTTTTTCAGCTTGGATATTCTCTGCTCTGAGATTCCTATCCTCTCGCTGATTTGCTTTTGCTCCATTCCTTTCTCTCGAATCAGGTGCTTGATTTGGTTCATGGTTCGAAGTACTCCTCGTACACCTCCCAATCAACATCGCCTTGGGCGCTTATCAATCCATTGTCGATATACGCCTTGGCTTCCCTTCCGTAATGACCCTGCAACTGCCAAGCTAATCCTGTGGCGATAAGGTCTGCAAAGAACTGCACAATCCATTCTAGGTCATGGTGCTCTGTTTCGTACTCGATTACTCGTTCATATAGGTTCATCATTTCTACTGCTCTCATGGTTCAGTTCTCCTTTATCTCGTTAATATAACGTTGGGCACCTTCAATCATATTATCTCTTTCTTCTTGACTTGAGGCGTACCAACATATGTAGTTCTCAATTATCATTTGCTTTATTTCGTGTTCCTCAAATTTAATGTATATAATATCATTCATTTTGGTTCACTCCTCCATGGTTAGTAAGACTTCCAATATGAGAGCCTTAGATTGCTGACTGTTACCTGACAAGGCTATGTGTAAGACATTAGCCATCTCCTCAATAGCCTCCTCACGATTGTGTGGTGCTTGGTCAATTACGTCGGTTACGTACTTAGTTACTATTCGTTTATCCATTTTATCACCTCATTGATTGATTCGGTTAAATGTCTCTTTTTCTCTTCCTCATTTCTACTGCTTAGTATTTCGCTTACTAAGTATTGTATCTCGTCAACAGGGGTAGAGCATTCCGTTAATATCCAATTAGCGTATTGTTCGCTCATTTCCTCAGTTATCTTATCTTGCCCTGAACCTAACTTGCTTAGTGCTTCAATAAATGAACCGTATTCCTGTTCCATATCCTCTCCGTACATATTGTGCCATAACGTTAGCACTTCATCCAAGGATATGTTCTTGTCGTATTTTGTTTGCATGTTAATCCTCCTCATATGATGTTAAGATTTCCCAACTCGTATCAAAGCCATTCTCAAAGACTCCTGCGAATCCCATCATAGGTTCTGAATATGAAGCTTTAAACTGAAACAAGCTCCTGTGCATGTATTCATACAGTTCTGTGGGTGGAGCCCATGCTGATTCAAACATAATGACTATTTTATCCTTATGAATCTCAGATATATGAGTGTCGCAAGCATCCCACTTGGTACCCCAATTTTTTAGGTTCCAATCGTACCAATCTTCATCGTACTTTTTAGGTCTTGGTCTAAAGTACTGAAAGAAACGACCCTCGTTCTCTGCTATGTACCTTAACATGTCTTTAACCTGTTCTCTCGAAAGGTTGTTAATCGTGATTGTGTTACTGCACCAATTTGGCATAATTATGTTCTCCTTAGTATATTGATTTTTCAACTTGTTCGTAGAACCATTCTTGGTTATCCTCTTGAACCTCGTCTAGTTCTTTCTGTGTTAGTTCCCTACCCTCGTAGGTTGCGTACTCAAGGAACGCATCGCAAAAGTCGGGATAGTCTCTGAAGTCGATTCCATCCACCTGTACATCGTCAAGTTTTTTTACATCAATCATTTGTCTCTTAGTTTGTTTTAGTTGACAAGGGAATGATAGGTCTTATTCAGGTGGTAGTCAACAGTGCCACTTAAATTTTCTTAATTATTTACATTTGTTTACAATTAGGGATTCGCACATATATATTGTACATATCATATGTTCTGCACTTTTTTGGATTGACCCCTACGTGGAAATCTGAACCCCACATAGAAATTTAAACCCTTTTTGAACGACCCCTACCTAAAAATTAAATGACCCTACCCAAAAATTGAACCGAGGTTAATCCTTTATCTTTATTCTCAGGCTTAAACCAAACGGATCGTGCCTTCTGTTTCCAATTTCTCACTTTGTTACCCCTAGCATCTTCCCAGTACTTCTTCTGTGTACCCTCCACGCTTGCGTTGTAGTACTCGTACATGGTCTTACCTGCTCCCCTGCTGTAACCGTTCTGCTCAAAGTAATTGCACACCTCTTCAAGAGAAGGTATAGTATATATATTTTTTTTAAGAGTTTCTTTTGTGTGTGTAACTATTACACCAGCATGTGGTGTACTCATTACACCAGATTGTTCTTGGGGTGGTGTACTCATTACACCAGTTTGCTCATAATTGATCGTTATATCGGTTGTTTTGCGGTACTCCTTCTTGGTGTTTATAAGTTGTAATCGTTCTAGCACCTTTAACGATTCGATAACCGTTTTTTTGGTTACTCCAGTCATCTCCGTTATCTGACTAATACTAATAGAGTCGGTCTGTTTGTGCCAACCTATGGTCTTACGGCATATGGCTATCATTACCTTAAACTGTGCGTGGCTTAGTTCCCTCATCCACTTGTCTATTAACTCGTTAGGTACCTGAGTATGATTAGGTATCTGCATAATCTTTTTCATGTTTCAGTTGAATGTTATCAACTAATTTAGTAATCTATTCATGTAATTACAAACGTAATATGCACATGATAGATAATTGGGATTATAGAGTCTTACAGCAGGAATACGCTGGAGACATCATTTATTCGATACACGAGGTGTTCTATGACGCTAACGGAAGCCCAATAGACTACGTGAAGGTTCCTGTCATTATGATCGGATCCCATGAAGAAGAACTAGTGCAAGACATTCAAATTATGTTGGAAGCCTTTGAGAAGGATGTTCTTAGTATTGACAATGACTTTCCACCAAACAAAGGAGACCATTTCCTATGAAGACTTACTCGGATCTATCTAACTCTGATTACCACTCACTACATCAACACCTATCAAGCTCTTTTATTAAGGCTGTCGCAAAGCACTCCATAGACAGAGCCAGTATCAAAATGGAGCCTACCCCTGCGCTGATATTTGGTGACGCTATGCATACCTATTTCGAGAGTAGAGACCTGTTCAATCGAAGGTTTGTCGTGTTCAATGACGAGGAAATTATACAAGACATCCTAGAACGGAGACCCGACATCACTACCCCGACCATGACCAAAGACTATAAAATCTATAAGTCGGAGTTTGAGAAGTCTCTAAACGAGGATCAAACCGTTATTAGTGGTTATGACATGGAGCGAATCAAGCTCATGTACGCAAGCGCCATAAATAACCAAGCTCTTAGAGAGATTTATGATGAGCATAACCCATACGAGACGTGGGATGAGTACTCCTTTATACAGGATGAGCCTGACATTTGGGGTCTCACGTACCGAGTAAGACCTGATAGATTACTTGTTCGTGACGAACAGCCCTTAGCAGTTATAGATTGGAAGTCATGCCAAGACGCTTCCGAGAAGGCGTTTAGGTCTGATTTCTTTAGGTATAGATACGACCTTCAAGCCGTATTTTATTGTGACGTGTTAGGCATATCAGCCCAAAACTTCTACTTTGTTGCAATAGAAAAAGAATTTCCTTATAATACCGCTGTCTACTCACTTGATGGGGAGACTATGGTTGATACAGCCATTGAACTTAACCGTATCAAGGAACGTATCTCCAAATGGAAACAAAACCCGACCCCTGAAACTAGTGGGTTGGAAAACGCTAATAAAGTAACATTACTATGAGCACAGAGCAAAACACCCTAAGAGAACTTGCGGAGAGGTACAAACTCACTGGCAAGGATTTTTTCAAGCACCCTTCACAGGGCTTCATTATCATTACACGAGCTGGTGTAGAGAAGATAATGTCACAAGACAAGATTACGGTAACCTACGAGGTGTGCCCTATCCTTAGTAAAGGGCAAGACGATTGCGTAATTAAGGCTACCGCAGAGGTAGTAGACGCTGAAGGCGAGGTGTATACGGTAGAATCCTATGGATCCGCTAACTATTATAACTGCCCTGTCAAGAAAACTAAGGCAGGTCATACGCTTCCACACTACCCTGTAGAGACCGCTGAGAAGCGAGCAAAGGCGAGAGCTGTACTGCAAATTACTGGGTTCTATTCAGAGGGTGTATTCTCTGAAGACGAGTCTGAAGAATTCAAGAGACCCAAAAATTGATCCATCTATTAGTAGCGCTCATTATCATTTCGGTGATTCTGGGCGCTTCTTTTTCCTATGAGCAAAGCCAAAGGCAGAAGAACCGTAACTAAAGCTATCAAATTCTTTCACGACAAAGGAATGATCGTGGATGAGGTAGAGCTTGGTGGTAGGTTCCGAAAGAGCAAAGACCTTTTTGCAGGGTTATGCACTAAATGTTGGCTTACTGATTGTGAACACCCTGATGCATTGCGCTTTGATGGGTTTGACCTTGTAGCTTTAGACGAGGTTAACGTATGGCTCGTTCAAATAAAGACGAATAAGCCACCCACACAAAAACATTACATAGCATTTGCTAAGAAGTTTGCGAGTCGCTATATTCGTGTTGTGGCAATGACGTGGTACGACAGGAAAGGCTGGGTTATCCACACATTTAATAAAACAGGAACAGTAACTAAGAAAGATTTACGAACTTAATGAGAAGAACATTGACAATAAACGAACAAAATATCATTAAACACCTAAGAGAACATGGTCGAGCAACGTATGCCGACATAGAACCAATTATCATAAAAGGAAGCGCTGACATCTACTGGTCAACCTTTTCCACAATATGTAGCCTCGTTCAATCAGGCATCATTACGTCTACTAATTATCCAAGTGTTTATACTTTAACCAAATACGGAAGAACAAAGGCACTTGAGATAACGTTATGAGCAGACACATAGAGGAAATCATTGTAGGCACCGCACTACAAAATAGAGAACTTAGAGAATTAATCTTTGACATTACAGACGCACAGCACTTCCCCAATCTACATAACGTTTATTTGGAGGCTTGCAGGCAACACTCGGAGGGTATATTATTTGATGAGATAACCGTTTCATCAGCACTCGCTCCTCATTTTCCTGAGTCGTTTCTGCTTGAACTTCAGATGAACGCTATTGTAGACGAAGACAAGATTAAGGGCTACGCCAAAATTCTCAAGGAGGAATCCGATAAAAAGAGGATAGGCGCATTGGCTAGAGAGCTTAACATGGTAGCAACCGATCCAAACACTACTATGGATGATGTGCTCATGAAAATCTCTTCTTTGCACAGTGACGCTGAGGAAGCAACCGAAGTAAAAGCGCTAACCCCCGAACAGATATTTGATAGGGAGCGCTCCGAACCTAAAAAAGAGAAGTTGTTAACAGGTGTAAAAGTTATAGACGAAGACCTGTATCAAAACGTAGGATTGCACAAGGGTGACATCAACGTAATACTAGCAGATTCTGGTCATGGTAAAACTCAGCTTGCATCCTACATCGCATCTAACCTTGTCATAAACGATTACCAAGGTCTTTGGTTTCAGATGGAGGATTACGATGTGAACACAGCCAAACAACTAGCTATTACATCCGCATACAAGTCTAATAACATCAGGATCGTAGACTCCATAGACGATGTAGATGAAATGAAAAGACAGTGCCGAATCGTAAAGCAAGATAATGGTCTTGACTTTGTAGTGGTAGACTACATACAAGAGGTATACGCCAAGGGAAAATTTGACTCAAGAACCTTAGAGCTGAACTACGTAACAAAGGTATTGAAACAGATTGCCAAGGAGCTTAACGTGCTTATCTTAGTCTGTAGTCAGGTAACGATTAACGACAACACCCGACATGGGTGGGCTCTTGAGCCTAAGTATAAAGACGCTCAATGGGCTCAGGTAATCAAGAATGTGGCTCACTGTATGACCTCCGTATTTAGACCTAACATGGTAGAGAGTCTTATTGGGCAGGATGGGCTTGGAGACATTAACGTAAGAGGATGGAAAGAGGATCAAAGGTTCCCTTACGAATCAGTGTTCGCAAAAGTAGTCAAGTCTCGTAGAGGCATGTTAACTCATAACCGCTTGAGACTAGAGCACTTACAAGACGCAGGATTATCTTTACCTAGAGCAAAGTTTTAATTGACTGATACATTGGAAGTGACTATATTATTGAATCAAACGTTGCAATATTAACTTAACTCAAATACATTATGTCAGCAACAATCGTAGCGTCTATTGACGTAAGCAAAATACCGAAAGAAAAACTCGTAAAGGGTCAGAAAGGAACCTACTTAGATTTGGTTCTGTTTGTGAAAGATGAAGCAAACGAATACGGAAAGAATATTTCTGTTGCTGTTTCTCAGTCTAAAGAAGAGCGAGCATCAGGCTCTGAGACGCTATGGTTAGGTAGCGGAAAAGTATTAATGACCGATGGTGTCATTAAAGAGGTTCAAAGTTCTCCTGCTGCTGTAGGTGGTTCAGACACTGGATTGCCTTTCTGATTGTTGGATAGAGACCCAATGATCAGATACATAATTAACGAACTTATGTAGTTTTATTCATGTTCTCTTAGTTTCCTGTGGATGGTTGGTGTGAAAGCCTCCATCCTCTTTCGGTAGGGATACCGATAACTTAACTTAACTATATTTATAACCTTTTAGTTTTTCGCTTCAAGTTATAGGTATGGCACACTGTTAGGATGATATGAAGAGGGGTTTTGTGCGAGCAATTCCCCTTTTTTTATGGTATTGATATTTTATCGGTAACTACCTAGATTTTATCATTTAACTAACAAAATCAGTATGTACTACGATTATTTTAGCATTAAAGAATTCTTAGTGGATCGAGTAATGACCACCGTTCCTGTTCACGTAGTTGATAAGATAGAACGCTACCATAAGCCCATAATTAACAGTATACGCCACGAAATGGGTGCGCCCATACAAGTGTCTGGTAACTCAGGTTATCGCTCTGTAGAATGGGAAATAGCAAGCGGTAGAGATGGCACGAGCGAACACACCTTTGTCGGTAAGGGTGCAGTAGATTACACTTGTGAGAATATCGAGTTGTTATTAGACGAACTCAGGGCTTCTGATTACATGCGTATATGTTACTACCCTGAGCAAAGCTTTATCCATTGCGACCATAAAGGTAAAGAAAAGCTGGAATTTTTATCAAAGGGGGGTAAAGCATGGGAGTTAGTAGGAAAAAGGTAAAGGCAACCATTATAGATAACAGATCCGTTCCGAAGGGTGTGTTAAAAAGTGTAAAAGAGACTCCTGTGCCTAAAACCAAAAAGGTATTGAGTAGGTGGCGCATAGTGCCTATCATTGATTTAACCGTATTTATTATTAACAAAAGACCTATTACTATGATTTGGAATTGGCTTAAAGAACGATTACAGGAACCATCAACGTATCAGGGCGTAACCGCCATTGCTGGTGCTATTGGAGTTACCGTACAACCCGACATGTACGAGGCTATATCAGCCTTAGTATTGGCTATCATTGGTTTGATTCAGACCATTAAGAAAGAGCCTAAACAACAGGCAAAATGACCCTTGAAGAGATCAAAGAGACCGTCAAAGCAAGTGAGCACACCATCGTGGATTTCTCACGACACGTGGCTTCCTACATGGGCTTGGAATGGTCAGATAAATTCAAGGAGCGTATCTATCAGCTACTCTCACCCAAGGGTCATGGTAAGCCATCAGACGAAGAGCTGGAAGCCATGATATTTTGGTGTGAGGTTCAGATAGATCCACACGCACACGCTATAATGCACTATAAAACCAAAGACCTACCTAGGAAAGTGCTAACCCTTAGCGATTGGCTAATGGGCAGACGAAGCTACAATCGTCTACAAGCGAAAAAAATGCTTGACTATCTACGTAACCTTTTGTAGATTTTATCCACAGTCTTTTAAATGAGGTTTCAGTGAATCGCTTCCTCATTTTAAGCGAGCATCAACCCCCCAGTGCTAGACTGCTTAGTGGGGGGTATTTTTTTTTATTAACTAAGGATAGAACAATGAAAAAGACAATCTGCACAATAAAAACCCTTAAATCTGCACAATGAAAAACAACAACAACAACAGCACCAGCGGAGGCGCAGGCTTCCTCAGTATATTAACCGTTTTATTCATAGGACTCAAACTAACGGGATTTATCACGTGGTCATGGTGGTGGGTTTTCGCTCCTATGTGGGCTCCCATAGTTATTTTTTCAACCGTAGCCGTCATGATGGCGATACATTCAGCGCTAACAAAGTAAGGAACAATAAACATGTACAACGTAGCTCACGAATTTATTATTGACTGCGTGTGTAGTGACTTTGGGATTACAAACAAAGAGCTAAAAAGCCCTAGCAGAAGATCGGAACTTGTAGATGCCCGACAAACTTGTGCTATCGCACTAAGACATATGGGATATACGCTAAAATACACAGCAGAATTGCTAGGTAGAAAGGATCATAGCACCGTTATCCACTTGTTATCTACAAGACCTCATAATATGCTCACAAATCACAGTAGAGCGATGCGGATAGTTAAGGCATATAAAACCATTGCCGATAAGGGGAACGCTCGTTACAGGTCAAATATGAAAGCGTTTTTAGAGAGGGTGCAACAATTATGATCGAAATACTAGTTTACCTATCAAGCATGGTTACTTTCTTCTGGGTCGGTTACCAAACTGGGAACAAAATGCCTAGACCCGAGGCAAAAATTTCATCCGTTAACAGTGAAGAGATTTTCAAGAAGGGATACATAAAAGGATACGGTGACGCTTACACCTCCTTGAAGGGATACGACAAGTTCCCACCCATGGGTGCTAACTAATGGTCATAACCATTGGTCATTACGATGACGTTTGGTTGTATAAACAAATATACCCGACCTAGCGTAAAAAACCAGAGTCGGGTACTTTTTATATTCGACAGGGTATAAATTTATTTTTTAGACCCTTTATTGCTCGCAACCTTTTGGTTGTTCTTACCTTTCGGATTGTAGTTCGATTTTGTCGAACCCTTACTCGCTGGCTTCTGCTTCTTGTACATCTTCAGCCTCTTCTTTTTGTTGCTTGATAGTGTCTTCGTATCCCCTGATAAGCAGGCTGATTTCACTAAGTTGCATTGATAACGAGTCTCGTTGTTGTACTAATTGTTGGAGTCTTTCTTCCATTGTAAATTAAGTTTGGTTAATGTTATAACATTACTACATTATACAAAAATTATTCCTCAATGTCATCACCTGACTCTTCGACAGGTGCTTCTTCTTCTACTACTGGTTCTTCGACAGCAGGAAGCCCTGACCAAAAAGCAGTAATTGCGTCTTGATAGTGATCGGGCAATACAGATACGTCAGAATCCTTAGCAAAGTATTCTTTCTCTCTAGCAGTAGCGATTACTTCTTCCAGCTCGTTATTGAACGTAACTTCTTTACGAACCGATACGTGACCGTTTTGGTCAATCGTAAGTGAGTTGTATGTGGTTTCTATGTGTGACATAATTAATCTATGTTTGCGTTTGATTGTTGTTGAAATTCAGCCCAAGCGTCTTTAACGTCTTGAGTCCAATATGCGTTAATAACGTCTTGAACGTTCTGTGGCAAATCGGTAATGTCTTGGTCAGGGGTTCGCACCTCTCTATGATGGCTTTCGGATATGACCGTTCCATCATCAGTAATTCTTGTGGTTTTACGCAAAGACACTTGACCAAGTTCTTTGATGTCTATTGACGTATATGATTCTGTTTTTTCTAACATTATACTTTGTAAGTTAATTGAAATATTAAGTCGTTTGAGTTCGCACC
>Ga0070751_1002690_pt1 | contig 10075 bp, 13 predicted proteins | sample VirMetDEL_Aug_28_FD_78514 | JGI IMG/M metagenome (GOLD analysis project Ga0070751, IMG submission 78514) | Aqueous microbial communities from the Delaware River and Bay under freshwater to marine salinity gradient to study organic matter... | ecosystem: Environmental > Aquatic > Marine > Coastal... | reverse complement strand
TTTAGAATTATCTACATCTTCATTAGATAAAATTAAATCCATATATTCAATTAAACCTAACTTAGCAAGTACAGTTAATACTGTTTTTCTTATAGAATTAGAACAACATACTATTTTATATCCTTCATTTGATAGTCTAGATATTGTATAAAGTAAATGGGCATCTACTTTTAAATCACCTAACATTTCTAAAGTATTTTTTTGTTTATTCTCCCAAATACGTTTATGTTCTTTTGTTGGTAAACCTTTTTGTTTAGTTAACATATCTAACTTTTGATTAGTTTTTAACCCATCATAAGTTGATAAATGTTCATTCCAACTAATAGCGTATTCACCTAATGCTTTATTAAGTGCCTCATAATGGATATTTTTAGCTTCAACTAAAACTCCGTCTAAATCAAATATAATTAATTTTACCAATCGTATACTGTTTTATCTTTATACCAATCTACTAAATTTACTTCTTTTTTTAACCAATTTACTTCAACATTTTCATCTAAACATTCCTGTAAAAAGAAACTAATACCACCATCTATCATTGTTTGATAATCTAATTTAAATTCAATACCTTTGTTTGTCATATAATTCCAAGTAATAAGTGCTTCTGGAGGGATAGGAAGTATTTCATCTATTTGGAAATCAAACATTAATTTTAAATCTTTTATTTTACCATAGATAACATTATCAGCAGGGTAATCATGGCTATCATGATAATAAACTAAATCATAGGTTAAATCTTTTCTAACTCCTGTTTTACAGGTAGCCATAAATGCTAATTGTCTATTTTTTAATCTAGGTAATAACTTATCTAAATTGGTTATTATAGTATCACTTCTAACTTTTAAAGCTTCATCAACTTTACCTTCTAAGTAACTAACTCCTGCAAATGTAGATTTAACTTGCATATTAACATTTATATAACCAGGTACTTCAGGTTTAGATACAAGTATTACTTCTATTCCTTTATTACGAATATAATTTAAACGAGTTATTGATTCATCATTCCACGTAGCCCAAACTACATTTTCAAATTTAGAATAATAGTCAGCTAATTCTTTATAATATTCTGTTGGTCCTTGTATTACAATACCTTGTTTCATATACGTCTTAAAATAGTTAAACCATTATTGACAGGAATAGTTGACCATTCCCAATGATCTTTATTTAATTCAAAAACTGCTTTTGTAGGTCCTCCACCTTCCCATTCACTATTTGGGGAAGTATTTTCGGGAATATGATAGATAGGATAAGTAAATGCCATTAAATCATGTAATAATATAATAGATTCATTGGTTATCATTTGATCTATTAATTGTAGTTCACGTTTAACATGTTTATAAGCATGCCAATCATCTACATAAATCAAATCATATTTATTACCTTTTTTAGCAGCATCTTTTAAAAATTCAATGGCATCCATCATTACAAATTCCCTGTAAGGTTGTAATTCTTCTGGTGGTTGCCAAATATCCATATGTGCCATTTTATCTACAGAGGTAACTTTACCACCTGTTAATTTAGCAGCCCAAGTTAAAGGTTGACTGGTAGCACCTTTATATACTCCTAATTCAAGTATATTTTTTGCTTTTAATTGTAAAGCAATACTAAAAATAGTCATCGTATGTTGATCACTATTTCCTTCACCATTTAAAGTTCTATTGATTAAATCGTCTATAAAAGCCATTAGTACATATTATATAATTTCATTATACCTTCTTTTAAACTAGTTCTAGGTTGCCAATATTTTTCTATATATGGGTCTGGTTCGTTCATAGCATTGCGTTGTGTTTCATCTTTTCTATCTGCGGGGATAACTTCACAACTTGATAATACATCTAATATTTCTGCTATTTCATATACTTTATTCCATTTAAAACTAGTAATACAAAATTCTTCATTTTTATCTAAATTATTATATTCTTTAGATAAAGTTAATAACGCTTCACAAGCATCTTCAGCATATAAAAATTGTCTTGATTCAGTACCATCTGTTCTCATTTTTATAATACCATCTTTTTTAGCCATTTTAATAAAATCTGTTATTACATGAGACTTTTCAGGATCTGTTTCATACCCATACACATTCCAAAATCTTACTACTAAACCTCCTAAATCTCTAGTTATTTTTTCTCCTATTGCTTTTAACATACCATAACTTGAATAACCCATTTCAGACATTTGGGAAGAAGCAAATATAAATGGTTTATCATATTGTTTTAATAAATCAAATGTATTAGTCATAATACGCATATTATTATCTATAAATTCATATTTATCTTGATTTTCTTCTAGATATTTAGCTCCTCCTACATCAAATGCTAAAAAATGTACTATATCACAAACATCTATATAAGATTCTAATACTGGGTTATAAGCCATTCTTAAATCTTGTTCTTCCCTATAAGAGATATCAAATTCTGTAACTTGTTCACCTTTACTTTGAAGATATTTTACAAGATGACCACCTATTTGCCCACTAGAACCTAGTACTAAATGTTTCATTTTATTTTATTTCTATTAAAACTACTAAAAGTTAAGTTAATATTTGATCTTGTAGGAGTATCAGTTTGCATGATACCTTGGTGCGGTAAACTGCCATCAAAAATTAAAGCTCTGTTTTCAATACATTCTACTTCTATCTTTTTATTACCATTATATAAAATAGTAGATCCATTATTTGTATCAATATAATAAATTAAAACATAATGTTCAAATTCATGATCATTATGTATGCCTGAGGGTATGTTGGTTTTTTGTCTAGGGGATAAATTTAATAAAGCTCTGTGTAAATTTTTTATTTGGATTTTTTGGATTAAAGGTTCAACTATAGAGAAATATTGAGCAAATCTAATTTCTCCTTCATTATATAAAGATTGGGTAAAACATATTCCTTCTGAATTATCTCCTGGATATGCTATAAAATTTTTAAATACCCAAGAAATTTTGTCACTGTAAAAATTATTTTTTACCTCTTCAAATATGTCTTCTCTTAAAAAATTATCAATTATTTTATAATACACCTTTTTCTTGTAAACTTTTAATACCTTTGTCAAGATATACTTTCATATTTGCTTCAAATATATTTCTTTGATTTGGAACATCATTTATATGCATTAAATCTTTATACATTTTAGTATAACCCCCACTTTTAAAAGGGCCTACTGGGTATTCAAATATTGTTTGTCCTCTCATTACATATTGTTGAAAATTTACACCTCTCATTTTAACATACTCAGTAACTAATAATGAATACCAATCATGAGGCCCATATCCTTTCCAATCATCTTGTATTGGACATAGTTCTTCATACATTGCTTTATTATATAAATCAAACCAACCTGCCCATTTTGATTTATTAGTTGGATCTAAAGTAATACCCATTTCCTTAGTTTTCATTTTTGCTCTAATATCAAATAAATCAACATCATTCCAATTATCATAATCAATATGTAACCAATCTGAATTAGTAATTTCATCCCATGTATTATCCCACATTTTAGATATTTCTGGGGTAATAACAAAGTATTTGTTTTTAATCTGTTTAGAACTTTGGATCATTAAAGCAAGCAATTGCTCACTAAAGTACATATCAGGGCAAATATTAATGTAAAAATCTGTTTTAGAAGATATAGCATTTCGTTGGCTATCTAAATGCCCATATAACTCATTTTTTTCATATATAGTAGCATTTACTTTATAATCTTTTAATAATTTAAGATATTCTACAAACCTACTTTTAAGTAAATCTTTATTCAATTTACTTTTTTCCCAATTAATTAAATAAGAAGATAAATTTAAAACAACATCTATTTCGATATTATCTTCCCCACTTAAATAATATCTAGATTTTTTAAGTTGGGTAAAGGTTTGTAAACAATAATCTAATTCCCATGCCATAGCATGGTATGTGATTTTATAGTTCATTATATATTTCTTCTATACCTTTTTTTAGTCCTATTAATTCAATAGGCAAATTAATTCCAAAACTTTTGTTACCTAAATAATCTAAATCTCTAGAATTACTATCTAGTTTTATTCCAACTCTATGTCTATCTAAATTATTAATTATTACTGCTATGTCCATTAATGATAAAAGATCTTGGTAAACTAAATCCATTTCATTATCTAAATCTAAAGTAGGATTATTAATATAATATTTTATTATATTTACTAAATCTTTAATATAAATAAAATCCCAATACCTATTTTTATGAATTTCCATAGGTTGTTGGTTTTTATATCTTTTAATATTTGAAAGTATAAATCTATCTTCAGCTTCATCTACTCCAAATACCCCATATATTCTAAAATTATAACAACGAGAACAATCTTTTAATACTCTACTAATGATATTTTTAGACATATCATATGGTTTAGTAGGATAACTTTCTTTTAAATTGTGGTTATTGTTATTTACATTTTTAGTTTTATCAAAGTCAGCACCTGAAGAGAAATTAATAAATTTATCAAATCTGTTTTTATTGTTCATTAAGTTAAAGAACATTCTAAGATTATCTTGAAGTGTAAATGCAGAATCTTCTACATTTCTCCTACCACCTTTAATAGCACAATGAATTACTACATCAAAAAACTTATTACGTAAATATTCTTCTACTGATTTTTCATCAGTTAAATCTAATTGAGAAGATGTAGGAGAAAAGATATCATAATCTTTTTCTAACGCTTTTACTAAATTTCTACCTACAAAACCATTACTACCTGTTATTAATATTTTCATTTTGTTTTACAATAATCAGCAAATTCTACTAATATAGTACTTTTACCATCTTCCCTATTTAAAGCTTTTTTATAAGATGGTAATATGTCTTCGGGTTCATTTAATTGTATTATATCGAGATTTTGAGTTAAACTTTTAAAGGCTTCTGTAAAATTACCTTTGTGTTGGCATTGGGGATCAATAGGTGATTCACTTCCAACAGCTACTCTAATTATAACTTTAGGAGTTAACTTCCCATTAGACATAGTAGGAAATTTATCTAAATGATTAACAATTTGATCAGTACCCATTAATAAAAAATTCCATCTAGGAAATGTAGATACCGGAATCATCCCCTCAATTGCCATTCCATTAGCTAAACCACTTTGCAAATGTTCTGCTACAGGTAACTCTAAACGCTTACTGCTAGGAATATGTTTTAAACTATCATATAGTCCTGTTCCTTCATATTCTACAGCTTGTCCTATAAAATAAGTTTTAGGATGTTCTGCTAATAAGCTCATTGCCTTTTTTATTTCATCTAGATATTTCATATAATTAAAATTGTACTCTTACTCCTGCCCCAGCATGAGGGTATTTTTCGTTACTATATTGATAATAAATTAAATTTTTTTGTCTTAAAATACCACCTTTATATTCTGATTCAAGGTAATAAGGTTGAGTTCTACCCCATATATCTGGTGTAGGAGTACAAACTGATTTTTGGTTATCTTCGACTATAAAAGTAATTGGTAAATCATGGTTTAAACTATATTTGTATGCTTCATGGAATATTCCTGTTTCGGCACTCATATCCCCAACCCAACACCAAACATGGTTTGATTTATTTTGGAGTTTAATTGATAAGGCAATACCTGCTGCTATTGGAGGAATACCCCCTACAATTGAACTACAAATAAATTTATATTCTGGGAGGTTAGCTACCATAGATTTACCATCTATAATATTAGTTTCCATTATTTCCGCAGGTATACCTTTTAATAGGCCTTGATAATGGTTTCTCCAAGTACAACACACCCAATCATTTTTTATATCAATATCTTTAAATACTTCTATAATTTCATCTTCATTTCCACTATATAGATGTATAGGTGATTTTATTTCGGCATTGTTAAATTTATCACCTATTTTTTTTTCAAATGCAATTAAATTTTCTTTACTTACCATATAAAATTATTTTTATAATATTCAATTATAACAGGTAACTCTTTATCAAATACGGCTTTTGGTTCCCATCCTAAAGCTCTTAATTTATCATCATTTAAAGCATATCTAACATCTTGACCTTGTCTAGAATAAGATAAATCCAAATATTGGCTTATATCTTGATCATATAATGGAAAATCATTTTCAAGTACAGTATCAGGATAATATAATTTAATAATTTTACTTACTGTATCCAAATTAGTTTGCTCATAACCTCCACAAATATTGTAAATTTCATTTTTAACACCGGATTCAATTATTTTAATTACTGCTGTAGCAGTATCACTAGCGTGTAACCAATTTCTAATTGGTGTTCCATCATTATGTAATGGTATTTTTTTACCTAAAGAAAGATATTTAGTAGCTTTAGGTATTAATTTTTCTACATATTGACCAATACCATAATTATTAGTTGGTCTTAATATTATATAAGGTAAATCATAAGTACGCCCCCAAGCTGTAATTAGTTGGTCAGCTGCTGCTTTAGTTGCTGAATATGGGTTAGAAGGTTTTAATAAATCAGTTTCTAAATGTTCACCTTCGGTTATATCTCCATATACTTCATCGGTTGAAAAATGTAATAATATAGGTTTAACTTTACCTTCTGCTCTATAATTTCTAATTAATTCAAGTAAATTATGAACTCCATTTACATTTGAATGTAAAAAATCTTCACTTTTAACTATAGAATTACCAACATGTGTTTCAGCAGCTGTATTAATTATGTAATCACATTCATGTAAAAATTCTAAATCATTTATATCACTAACTTCCCATTCAAAATTAGGATGTTGTGCAAATTCTTTATATGCATCTTTAAATGAAGCATATGTCATTTTATCAACACCATAAACGTGCCATCCTTTTTCTAAACAAGCTCTAGTTACATAACTACCTATAAAACCAAAACAACCTGTTATGTATACTGATTTAGTCATAATCGTATCCAAAAAATTCTTCTATTTTATCACAAACATAATCTACATCATAAGTGTCCATCCCATGGTGGGCACCTAATAAGAAACCATTTTTCATTACTTCATCTGCTACTTTAAATTCTTGTAAATATTCTCTATATGCTGGATGTCTAGTGACATTGCCAGCAAATGTAACTCGTGTTTGTATATTGTTTTCTTCTAAGAATGTTAATAACTCTAATCTACATTCTGTTTGTAGTGGTATAGCTAACCAATTTGGTTTTCTACTATCATCAGGTAAAGTTATTTCTTTAATATTTTTTAAACGTTCTAAGTAACGTTCTATATTCTTACGTCTTACATCTTTATATGTTTGGAATTTTTCTAATTGAACTAAACCAAATGCTGCTGATGCTTCAGTGCATTTCATATTATATCCTAATACACCATATAAGAATTTATAGTCGTAAGGGATACCATCTACATCGTGTGCAAATCGCTCACTCATATCTTCGTTATTATCTCCAATACGTCCCCAATCACGATACATTAAGGCACGTTTAACGTGTTTTTCGTCATTAAACATTACCATACCTCCCATTCCACCAGCTGTAATAACGTGTGAAGCATAAAAACTAGTTGTTGCTACATCTGTTGATGGTGAATATGTAATTGTATCTGCTGAATCTTCAATTACATAGATATCTTCTCTGCCAATACGTTTTAATTCGCTACGTAATCCTTCCCAATCAGGGGTGTTACCAATTAAATTAGGTACCATGATTGCTTTAGTATAGCTACTAATAGCACGTATAATTGTAGATACACTAGGCACATAAGTAATTAATTCGCTATCTATAAATTTAGGTTTGTATCCTAATTGTAAAATAGGGGCTAATGTAGTAGAAAATGTAAGTGCGGGTGTAATTACCTCACTACCTTTTTCTAAATCTAAAGCCGCTAATGCTAATAAACATGCTGATGAACCTGAATTAACAAATACACCATATTTTTTGCCAAATTCCTTAGCAATTTTTTCTTCAAATTCTACAGTACGAGGCCCAAAACCTGCTAACCACCCATCTCTAAGTGATTCTTCTACTGCTTTAATTTCTGCTTCTCCAAACGATTCATGTTTGTAAGGAGCATACCAAACTTTTCTTCTCATATGTGTTAAATGTATATAAAGGATTATGCTTAGACAAGATATCTTTAATCCAATTTGTATCTATTCCATACTTGTCTATATCGTCTATTATTATAACATGGTCATTGCGCTCATGTTTCATTATTGCTTCTATTTCTAATTTATAAGGGCTATTAGTCTCGTGGGCATCTAACCAAAACATTGCTCTACCGTTAACCCATTCTTGTACTAATTTTTCAATATTATCCTCTGTTCTACCCAAAAATAATTTTATTTGTTCCCAAGCATCTAAAGGTTGAAAACGTTCCATACAGTGATTGTAAAAATCTTCATTTATTTCAATTGATATAATACGTTCAAAACCTAAATCATAAGCATCTTGTACTGAATCACCTTTATAAGTTCCTGTTTCAAAGAAAACTGTGCAGTCTGCTTTATATTTTTCAAATAATATATTATAAGGCCAATATCCCATTATTTAAAAGGAGTACCCCCAACCCAAAATACTAAAGCTTTTCTTTCTCCTTTAGTTATTGGAGTGACTCTATGCATTAGAAATGAAGGAAATATAATTGCATCTCCTTTATTTTTGCTTACAGTTAAAAATTGTTGATCTCCTCCCCTCCAAATTTGAAAATGACCCCCTTCGTATTCATCTCGATTTGATAATTGAACAGTCACAGCCATTTTTCTGTTATTAACTTCTCCTGTTCCTATATCCATATGCCAATCAAGATGGCCTCCATCTTTAGGGTAAACTACATAGTGAAGAGGATCAGTAATAGTTTGTATATCAAAATTATATGCTACTACATTTGCTTCAAGTGCTAAAGTAATTAATTTTTGAAATAACCATTTATTAGTGTCATTAGGATCTATATAAATAACTTTTCTATAATTACTTTCATTTATAATTTTATCGTCATCGTTTTCATCTTGACCAATAGTTAAACCTTTTTTAAAAGGTTTATCTTTAACCATATTTTCTATTTCTTTTAGTTCTTCACTATTAAATGCATTATTTTTAGTAAAGTGATGGTTCCAAGTTGTAAGTGGTTTTGGATTAAAGAAATATTGATCTGAGGAAATTTTATATTCCATTTTCTGTAAATATTTTAGTTATATAATCTACTATTCTTTGTTCATAATCGACATATTTTAATGCTAATTGGAAATTTTCTTCTATTACATCTGATATAGAATCATATAGTTGAGGAGAAAGATCATTAACTTGATAAATTATATCATCTACATTTTCAACACGTATAATTCCTGCAGTATTAAAATGTTTTTCTATATTTGAACACCCCCAATATACTGGAATTGTTTTTAGTAATAATAAATCTAGTATTTTTTCTGTAAAATATCCCCTATGTGATGTATTTTCTATTGCTACACCATATTGGCTATTACTGAATATTTCAACTTTACCCATTCTAGCATTTTCTAAATCATGTCTATTACCATAGGTGTGGTGAAATACTTTATCTATTTTTATTTCATCTTTTCTAGCTAGTAATTCATGTCTTAAACTATGACCATATGTTTTATTTAAAGCACCTGCTAAATGAGATACTTGATACTTTTTATCATAAGTTTTATTCCAAAAATGAGGTGTCATCCAAGTATGACCAAAAGGCAAAAATGCCGCTTGCTTACAATTATTCAATACTTTATTATCCCAAGTTAATATAATTGAAAATAAATCTTGGTTTTGAATTGCCCAATCGTGTAAGCCAAAATATTCATTTGGTTCTTGTAATACTAAAACATTTAAATCAGTTAATTCATCTTGGGATTGTGGTACGTCATCTACAAACAATGTAAAATCAATATCTTTAAGATGTTGCATCTTTGATTCAAATACTTTAGTATCAAAATGTTTAATTTTTAACCTCATAATATTTCCATCCAATATTCAATCATTTCATCTATCATTGTTTTAAATGTATAATCAGCTGTCCAACCTAATTCTCTTAATTTAGATGAATCACCTTTTAAATCTTTTAATTCTTCAGGGCGTAAGTATTTAGCGTCTGTTTTAACATATTGGGTCCAATCTAAATC
>Ga0070751_1002688_pt1 | contig 10081 bp, 7 predicted proteins | sample VirMetDEL_Aug_28_FD_78514 | JGI IMG/M metagenome (GOLD analysis project Ga0070751, IMG submission 78514) | Aqueous microbial communities from the Delaware River and Bay under freshwater to marine salinity gradient to study organic matter... | ecosystem: Environmental > Aquatic > Marine > Coastal ... | reverse complement strand
TTCATCGAATTCAACTCCTTGTACTAACATTTTTTTACCTGTTGGTACAGCTGCAGATGCACCACAAAATGCAAATGCACCATTATGAATTCTTATAATTTTTTCTGGTTGAGGTTCTGATTGACATCCGGTTAGTAATAGTACTAAGGATAATAATAATAACTTTTTCATTGTGTGTTTTTTAAATTTCGATTATTTTATAAATTTTTGTATTGAGTTGATTTAACTCATTATGCTGGGTAAGTAAGATACAATTTCTATAATGTTGCCATTCTACTTGATACTTAGTATCTACTACACCACCATTTAATTTTTTAATTAACTCGTTCAGAGCATTAATAGTGTAAAGAGTATTTGATTCTTTTTTTCTATGTACTAAAATAGTATTATCAGGTATAGAACCTACATTAGCTTGCTCAACATTGTAAGTAACAACATATTCGTTTTTCCCCACAATTTCTAAGACAAACATTTTATTATAGATTATACTATATCTTGATTGTATATTTTCGATAAGTGCATCAAGACCTTCTAAGTCTGTAAACGTACAAAATAGTTTGTTATTCAAATCTTTAAGATTTTCGATGCTGTTTATAACATCATATTCTGTATTATACATATTAAGTGGTCTCTCCAAAGTTGTAATCATAACCCTCTATTTCTTTTATATTTAATTTATATTTTTTGAAGACTTCTCTAATCTTCTCTAGTATATGTAATTCATTCTCATTAAAATCAAATAAAAACGAATCATAAGTATAAAGCACTAGCTTTGTCTTATATCCCCGTAATATACGAAATATATCCCACAAAACCAACACATTTACAGATGTTTCTAAATTTTGTAACACATAATTAAATAGTTTTTGTGGGTTCATTTCCCCCAAACCATCCTTTGTATATACAAAATTTGATATCAGACACTCCACAAACCCATCTCTATTAAATTTATCCCAGTTTTTTTCTACATATTTTTCAATTCTTTGAAAGAATTCCAGGTGTTTATAATTTTTAAATACGCCTCCGTAAAGTTGTTTGAAAGTAAGTTCTTTTGCTTTTTTATAATCCACCTTATATAAAGATGCAAAATGAGAGTGAATATCATTAGTGGGAAAAGTATAATCAATGAGACGAGCAGCCAAACTAGGATGGTAAGCGCTAATGTCAATTTCCACAAATTTACTATTACGTGGTATAAAACTTTTTCTACATCCGTTTTCTTTATTAAGTGCGGCATAATTTACATTTTTAAATTTGTTTGATGGTCTTGTTGTGGTTGTTTTTAAGTTGAACTGAGTGTAGACGTATTCACTATCAATGGGGTGGAAATATCTTTCGAATGTTGGTACGTGTACTCGTAATCCACTTCTCTCGATAGCGTTGAATACCACTGAGGTTTTATTGTTATAGAATTCATAATATTTATTTTTCTCTTTATTTATATTGTCTTTTAGATCCCCCCAAATCATCTCACATATTTCATAATGTTTTACAATAGGGATAATTTTATTTAATTCCGGATTATTACCGTGTTGTCTATAGAATAATTCGTGTGTTTGTGTTGTAGGTCGTATATACGTAGTAGGGGGTGGGTTGATGTCATAAAGCTCTTTTAGGCAAAAATAATGTAATACTTCCTTTTTATCTCTACAATATAGCTTATCAAACTTATTTAAAACCGCGTTTATATGCGTATTTACTTCATTTAGAGTCTCACTATGGTCAACACATAACATAAACCCTTTACTTGCAAGTAATGGTCTAATATACACCAAAGACACACTATTTTGCGCCGGGTGTATTATATCGTTAAAGGGGATTACTTCAATGAATGCTTCTTTAAAACTACTATTGCAAAAAACCTTTAACTGCTCTAAATCTTCTATTAGCCAGTACATATAACCATTTTGGGTGAATATACGAAACTATTTAGTAGCCGCCAAATGATCCTCTGCCTACTTGTTGATTATTACTAGAACCTGTTGTTGTTGTCGAAATTATAGGATCTAAATAATCGTGAGGGGTATTAACATGAGTAGCTCCTACCATAGGACCAAATTCAGGGTGAATATGATATGGTCCAGTATAAGGTTCTCCTGATCTTCTATTTCTAAATTCTGTTCCATCAGTTTCAAGATTTTCTACTATGTTAGAAGCTTTATAAAATTGATCAAATTTATTTTGAAAATAAGAAACGAATCCTGGGAGTTGTTTGTTTTGTTGAAGTAAAGTAACTGTTTTGAGATTAGTATTATAAACTTCATTTCTATCTCCACTTATTTGCCAGAATAAACTGTATACATTATATAATATATATTGAGTTAAAGGGGATCTATTTTTATATTCTTTGTATTGGTTAATATCTATTTCAATAAATTTAGGTTCATTGTTTTTACTTGCAAAAAACCTTAATATTTCTCCATTTTCATAATTTTTTTCTGTAGGACGAACATAAAATTGTTTTGGGGGTAAAGGGGCATCTTGATTAAAATTTAAAGTTGTTGAATTTAAATACCCTTCATCTAAAGTATATAAAGAACTTTCTCTATCCCAACTTCCTATAGGATCATCATCCGCATCGTATCCTTGAACTATTCTATCATTATTTAAAGGTACTAATTCTTTAACAGGAAGATCTTGTGGTGTTTTCCCCGAATAAATTTTACCTGTAGATGTGGTAAAATAGGACCCAACATATTCTTCTCCAGTAGATAAGAATTGAAATTCTCCTCCATTAGTAACTTGGTTTGTTTTTATTTGTGATTTTGGGAAATACATCTATTATTTTTTTAAAAATCAACTTGTTCTCCATTAAATACCCCTCCTAAAGCTTCCCATCCATTTTCTAAATCACTATCAAGAGTGTTAGGAGAATCATACCCATCATAGGAATCTTTTCTATATGTTCTATTATCAGCTAATTGAGATATAGCCCATTTTTTCTTCCCTTCATTTGTTTTAAACCAACCATCAGTATTATTAAACCTTTCTAAAATTCTAGAATCACTATCTGTTTTAATAGCTTGTTTTAATCTTTCAGCTGCATCAAATAATCTTCCTACTTCTGAATTTGGATTATCTTTATCTCCTCCTTCTTTAGGTACAAAAGTTCCACCAAATTCACTTGATAATGCTCTCATTTCTTGGAACACCGTATCTACCACATCAAACATTAATGTTTTGTAATCCCAAGCATTAGATGGGGATGGTTCAGATACAGCACCTGCAAAAGATGTATTTGTTGTACCAGCTGTAAAGTTTCCATTTTGACCATAAAATTGACCATTAGGTAATGGTTGAGATCCTCCTAGTTCTGTGCCTAAACGCTTAAGTAATTGTAATAATTCTAATTGGGGGAATACATCTGTTTTCTTTCTAAAAGTATTATGGGTATAAATTCCACTTCTATTTTTTAAATTTGCAGTACTACTATCATATAATGGACTACGTGGGAACATTCTATTATAATCATAGGTAAAATCTATTTGAGGATGTCTAGATTTTATTCCTCTTAATACCTGTTCTAAAGCTTGTAATTGTTCAGGAGAATACTTTTGAAAATAATTATACCCTCTAAATGTAATTTCATTTCCATTTTCATCTACAGGTTTTGAAAATAAAGCATCTACATCAATTACATCTTGGCTTGTTATACTACTTTTTATATATTTTCTAGCTCTATTTTGATCAACAGTTAAATCTCCTCTAGTATAAGAGACAGAACCATTACTTGTTTGTCTTCTACCCTTCATGTAACCTAAAGCTTGTAATTCAATCCCAATAGTATATTTATCCTGCGTTCCAATAGAACCGTGATGTGACCAAAATGCTTCATTAAATACTAATTCTATATGACCATCTTGAGTTATTACATATTGTGTAGCTACAGGATAATTTTCTTCTATTGCTCTTTCTGTCCACCCTTCTATTGAACTAGCAGCTGCATTAGGTTGACCATAAGACCAACCCGCTGTATGGTGAATAATTACACTAGTTTTCATTGTAATTTCATCAAAGAATATACGTTTTAATCCTGGTGTTTTATCTATATCTCCAACAAATCTTGCATATTTACCCCCATTTCCATTAACAATTTGATTTTGTCCTGTGTTTTTATTTTTAGTAAGAACAGGGAATCCAGATGGAGAAGTAACATCAATACTTCCTGGGTTTGTAATATCAAAAGTAGCTCCAGATGGTGAATATCCTGGTGTTGTAGTTGGTGGTGGGGGTTCTGGTAAGGATGCTTCTAATGCTTGTAAGTCTTCTAAACTTAGTTCATCTGCTAAAGTTAATCCAGTATCTGCTTCTGTTACAGGAACAGATAGGGTTTTTAAAGAAGTTATCCACCCATTACCATCAATTTTATGGTCTAAATTTTGTATTAAAAATCTTAATGCTATAGGATATTGTGGAGGTAAAAATTGTTGGTTAATTTTAATAGAATTATACAACTTAAAACCAGATATTCCATCTAAATCTAAATTAAATTCTACAGGGATAAAACCTATAGTATTAGAAGGGGTACTATCTTTTACAAATTTATTGTTAGCTTCTTTATTTATATATTCTTTAAATGCCTTTTTACCTCTAGAATAAAAATCATTACTTTCTGCAAAGTTAAAGTATTTAGAATATAATTTGCTAACATTATACGATGTTTTAGGTTGGGCCTTGGCTGTAACTTCAGTATTAGTAGTTTTTGTTTCTTTTGATGTGGTTTGGTTAACAGCAATATTTGTTCCTAGATTATTAGCTTTACTAGTTTCTCCACCAAATGCTTGTACTATCCATCCTTCAAAACTACTTTTAATTTCTTCAGCAGCATTCTTTTTAGCTTGTTCATCTGCTGCTTTTTCTAATTCTTTTTGATTAAATACTTTATAAGCAGCTATCGCAAATTTTCTAAACCCTATTTCATTATCAGGATATTGAGAGGCAGGATATACATTACCAAATTGATCGCTATAACCTAAAAATATTTTACCTACTGATGCTTCATATTCTTGACCTAGTAAATTTTTTCTTTTTTCTCTTTTATTTTTATAATTTTTATATCTGTTACTACCATTAAATGCAACTGAATTATTTGCTAATGCATTTTCTTCTGCTAATTCTCCTACTTCTCCATTTTTATTAAATCTAGCATAAGAGGCACCGTATTGTGAACTTTGGCTATTTATATAAACTATTGCTTTATTAGCTATTTGAGTATTATCTACAGGAGCAGCTTCTATGTTAGGATCATACTCAGGATCTACCATCTCTTGATTAAACCTATCACTTAACCCATCATTCCATTTTTCAAAAGCAGTCGCTTCATAATTTTTAGTATTATTTTTTCCTGCAGCTGTTGCACCTACAGTTATCATTGTAGATAAATTTGGACCTATTTTAGTGTTAAATGATATATTTTTAACAAAGTTAGAATTATCTTTACCATAACCATACACATTTAATGGAGTTATAGACTTATTAAATTCAATTCCTAAATCACTTGCAATTTTTCCAAATCCTGAAATTGGGTTTTGATCTATAAAAGTAATAGTTTTATCATCTTTTATAATAGGTTCTATATTATTTACGCCACCTAAAGATTTATTTATTTCCTTACAAATATCATTTAAAAATGGAAATAATTTAACTTCATTCTTATCAGTTTTTTTATTTTTAATAAGATTAATTAAAAAATCTGTATTAAGATATAAATTCATTAATTTAGCATATACTACTCCTTTTGTTACATAAGTGTATTCTGGAAGTTTTTGTTCTAGGAAAAATATGGGTTCAGGTTTACCTTCTAATTTAGGTAATGAATCACTAACTTTTTTACTAAATTTTGGATGAATTAAACAAACTCTAGGGTCAAAAGAGATTTGATCAAGATAAGCACTTACTAAATTAGTATCTGTATCTGTATCTATATTTAATATTGTTTCAAAATTACCTGTTCCTTTAGTTTTTGTTAAAATAGTATCTTCTAAAAATTCTAAAAAAGTCCCTAACCTTACATAAAAATTTTTAAATTCAGGAACTTGTTTAACTATGTCTTCCCCATACTGTTTATAGGCAGCAGACCTTATGTTATAAAAATCTCCCCTAAAAGAATCACTTTTTAAAGCAATACTATTTACAAAAAGATAATTAGTAATAGCATCAGTTGAAGCTACATCTATCATTAAGGCTGTATCTTCCTCAGTGTTTGGAGAAAGTTCATTTTCTGGGTCTGGGTTGTATGAAGATTGGCCTATCCCGTAATTATAAGATTCTGTAAATTTTTGGTATTGGTTTTTTAAATTGACTAAAGAAGAACCATTTAATCCCTTAAATCCAACATTAGCAACTAATGATTCTATAACATCACCAACTGTAATTAATTTTAGATCAATATCATAAGAACCATCAGGGTTATAAGTCCAGTTAAAATTTGAAACCTTTCCAAAAAACCCATCATAGTTTCCACTATATGTTTTTCTATAGGTTTCTATTGAGTTTAACATTTGCAATTGGGAAGTACCTGAGGATTTAAACCATTGTTGTTCTATAATGGTACTGCCAACATCTCTAGTTCCTAACTTTAAAGGAGATTGTTGTTCTACTACTAATTCTTTGTCCCACCCCCATTCTAACATCATACTACACCCTAATCTTAAGTAAAGTAATTCTATGATTGAAAATTGAAGTTTATTATACGCTTTAAGTTGAACTGTAGCCTCTCTAATAGATCCTCTATTTCTAGCTTTTACCGTAGCACTAACAATTCCAGGAATAGGTTGTAAACCTTGGTTGCTTCCTCCTATACCTCCATATTGTGCAAAAATATCTAGTAAATCTTGGGTATTTTTAACACCACTTCTAAAAGTATAATTTTTACCTAAAGAACTTATAGTATTAAATAAAATAAAATTTTTAGCTAATAAAGGACCAGCATAATTTCTAGCTACTGTGTCTGTAATACTTGTTCCAATTTCACCCTTAGTAATATCTTTTAATCTAGATATATTATCTAAACTAATTCCAGAAGCTAATTTGATCCATGCTTGTCTATTATTTAGATAATTTAAAACACTAGGGTTTCTAGAAACATTAACATTACCCCCAGAACCATGGGCTGCTTGCCTTAATACAATTTCTTCATTGACATATCTTTCTGTTGGTTCTCCAACTATATTCCCTACCATAACTAAAATTTATTAAGTTCATTCAAAGCATTTTTGATGGATTCTATATCACTTGGTATTCTTAATTGAGTTCCTATAGGAACATAATAAGATCCTTGAGTTAATTGAGGGTTGGCTATAGAAATAACCCACCATAAAGATGAATCACTATAATACTGTTGAGCTAAAATATCTAACCTATCTCCTTCGGTAGTATAAACGTAAATATCATTTAAACTTAAAGGGACATCTGGGTATTTTGTATTAGCTACAAAATTTATATTTTTATTATTTTTACCTTTTTGTTTTTTAGATAATATTGCTATGTCATTATATCTACTCATCGGCCAAAGTTTGGTATTTGAGAAGGAGCTCCTTCTAAATCACTACTTACTGGTGGTATACTTGTAGCAGAAGTTACGGGTTGTTGATCTGCTACTTCTGCTTCTAAAATTTCTTGGGATTCCTCTACATATATGTTACCACTTGCTCCTGCTCCTTTATAATTTTCACTATATCCATTTTTTAATGCTATATATCTTTCTGCACCATGTCCTGTAAGTATATTACCTGTTCCATTATTATCACCATACCCAAATGATCCATTTTCACTAAATAAGTTTTGTTGTACTCTTGGTACAAAATCATGGATTGGGATAAAATTAAATCCTGATACTTCTATTATATGAGGCATTTCTTTAACAGATGAATCAGTTGCTATTCTATTAGTTCCATTTTGATTAAATGAAATATTAGAATTATCTGGGATTGCTATTTCCCAAGGAGATTCATCTGGTACTGTATAAGTAATTCCCGTCATTATGCCTGTTTGTTCATATAAGTAACCTCCTACAGTTAAAGTGATTAAATTACCTCTCATGTATCCTGTTTTAGAATAATCAGGAGCACAAACTGAAGCAAGATAATTTAGTTTTTGATACATTGGAATTAACTCTTGCTTTGATTGAGCTGCTACTTTCCAAGATAATGAAATTTGTCTATCAAATCCACTATATCTATAAAGTTTTTCACCTCTACCCATAAATTTTTCTCCTTGCCAATCTGCAGTGTATGAATCACTCATACCACTAATAAATGCTCTAAAATGGATATAGGTTTTTTTAGATGGATTTTCATTATCTATTACTCCAATTCTAAATTTAACTAAATCATTTTTAGTTCTATTATTAGTAACCTTGCTACTTTTATATAAAGGAAAACCGTTTATTTTATCTAATATCTTACCTGTTCCTTTTACATAACTTGATTTATCTTTACCTGCTGTTGTACCCGGGTTCCCTAAATTAACTCTTTGTTCAATATTAAATTGAGTATAAGGTAAACTATTTGGTATCCTTTCGTTTCCATTGGGTGCAAAAGTTTTTCTAAAATCAGGTTTTGAAGATGAAGGATTATCTTTACTTGATTCTTTATCTATAATTTGTTGTTGGGTAAAAGCATCTATTTTTTGCTCATTATAGATTGATGATGGAGTTGTAAGTGTCCCTTGATTATAAACACTTAAATTAAATCTTCTTAAGCCATCTTGTTCATTTCCAGAATTATCAAAGTAAAGGGAACCATTTCCTACAAATAAATCGGTTGCAGTTAATGAACTATATAATTGGCTTACACTATTAGGATTATTAAATATACTTAACCCCTGGTATTTTATAGGTCTAAAATTTGGGAATAAAGTTTGGTAATTCCTAAATCCATTACCGGTATTAGCAAAAAATCCTATATTTCGTAATTCAGGATTATTTTCTCCTGTTCTTTCACTTGATAATTTTATTTGGGTTTTACCTACACCTACTATAGATCCAGGTCCTCCATTGTATTCATATAACACATTTACTCCCTGAGTATCTGTGTTGATTTTACTTGTAGTAAAATCTAATAATCTATTAGCATTTTTAGGTTGTCTAATAGATACAAACTCACTATAAACAGGTAATCCTAAAGGATCTTTAATATTTAATAAATCAAATAAACCATTTTGACCTGCATCTGGTCCTGTTCGTTTAGTTGGGTCTAAACCTTGTTTATTTAAATGAAGTCCAAGTGGGGTACCAGCAGCAGCTAAAAGTGTAGAAGTTGGCAAGTAAATACCTTCATTTAAAGCATTACCACTAGCTTGTGTAGCAACAGCACTTCTTGACAGAATATTTTGTTTAGCTGTAAATAATAATCCATTAGGGGATTTTAAATCAAAAAACATTTGGGCTAAACGAGACCCATCTTCAATAATTCTGCCGGGGGTTAGTGTTCCTCCTCTTAGTAAAAAATCGGGTCCTCCAGTTCTACCAACATTATCTCCCGAAGGTATAGAAGATTTGACGTAGGGTTGATTACTACTACCCCCGCCTAATCTATCCTTACCATATCTTAAGGATTTAAGATTAGTTGTTAAATTAACTAGACCCATATTTTAATTTATGAAGGTAAGTTATCAGAATACTTAGATGGTGTTATACCATCTAAATCTAAATTTGAAGGAGCTGGTTTTCCTGTTCTGCTAGGGTTACCATTAATTGAATAAGTATCATGTACTTTTGAATCTGCAAAATTTGGGATTGCAGGAGTTCCTCCGTTTAAACCTGATAGATCTGAACCTTGTTGTTGTAATTTATTTAATAAACTCATAATTTTTGTTTTATTATAAATATTAGATTATTGAACTTGATATGAACTCATAGCAAATGCAGTACCTACTTCAGTAGAATCCATAGTTACTGTTCCTTGTTTAGTTAAAATTTGACGTAATAATTCGTTTGTTTCTTTAGCTTCTTTATTTTCCATTACTACTTGATTAGTAGTTTGGTTATTATTTTGGGAAGCATTTCTAATTGCTTGGGCTGCTCCAGGAGCGGCAACTAAGTCATCATTAGGAGAAAGTTCAAATAGCCCTCCTTCTTTAG
>Ga0070751_1002685_pt1 | contig 10083 bp, 18 predicted proteins | sample VirMetDEL_Aug_28_FD_78514 | JGI IMG/M metagenome (GOLD analysis project Ga0070751, IMG submission 78514) | Aqueous microbial communities from the Delaware River and Bay under freshwater to marine salinity gradient to study organic matter... | ecosystem: Environmental > Aquatic > Marine > Coastal... | reverse complement strand
CGTTAACTGATGATGAGTTAAAGAAGATCACGTCATTTCAGAATGACTTTACTGACACTGCATTTGAGCACGGAGTATGAAACCTAACATCCGAGCCTTACTTGATCGCTGCATTCGTGAGGGCATAGATCATGCATTCCTCAATACGGATGTAGAAATTAGCGATACAGCTAGCTATAAGTTAGCTGATGAGATCGAGAGTCGCATCTGGCTCTACATTGACGATTATTTTACATTCACTGACAATGACTGACTACAAACAACAAGCGATTGAGTATTGTCTGAATACGTTTAACTTTGAACGTGTCCATAAGGTAATGACTCACATTGACTGGAAGTGGGCAACAACTGATGGTTACAAAGTACCTACATTAGTACAGCTAATCCTTGCTGCACAGAAACGTCTTAATGACTCATGGGATAGGAAGGCTACTACATCAAGTGGCGGCATTGAGGCTGTCTATGTAGAAGCATCTTATGAAAACGGGAAGCTTGAGCCCCCAGGACTTGAGCTTAGGTTTATCCTTACTGATACCCAATCTTACTAAACATCTATGACTAAATCCAAGGAGTGGCTAATCTTTAACGCTGTTAAATGTTGGCTACATTATTGTTCAACCACAACAGAATACACTGATGAGTATTACAAACTACGTGATGAGTACGAGGCTCTACTAACTCAAACCGAGGAAGTAGAAGAAACCAAGGACGCACCAACCACTACACGTACAACCCGTAAACGTCCCTACGTTAAATGATGACCCAAGAACATCTGATTACTCCGCCGCCTGAGTTGATACAGCACTGGCTAGGAAACTATTTTGGCTGCATTGTCAGCGGTGAGCTATCCCCCTCTGAGACTTTCCTTGCCACCCAAGCCGCCCAATGGGGCGCAGACCAAGAGCTGGAGGCGTGCTGTGAAGTGCTTAATGAGCACAACCCGAGCACGTATTGGGGTGAACTACTCCGCTCACGCCGCCGCCCCAAGCCGCCGAGCTTGAAGGAGCAGGCGCTTGATGCCCTCACCCTTCTATGCAAAGGGCCGGACGCAGCAGCTTTTGTGACGTGTAGAGACACCATCCGCCGCGCCCTTGAATCAATCCCTGACTAGTGCTATTTATGACCCAACCACGTCTATACGAGGTGACCCTAAGTTCAGGCACTATACATTTGTTAGCGCCCGATTCTGAAGCTGCTGCATGGATAGCTTTAGAGTTGTCCCACGAACAAGATGATGAATTAATCAATGTGAGGCAAGCTGATGAGTGGTAAGAAGTATTATGCAAACAACTGGCAAGAATACAAAGATGCACCTGATGAGATGTTTGTTCCTCATACATTTGAGGAAGTTATGTCTTGGAAGGTAGCAGGTTGGGAACTACCTAGTTCTGTATGTTGCATCATTCGTGCAAGTACGGATAAAGGTAAGATCAAAGAGTATGTCTATCAAAAGCGTCATGCTGCTGAACAAAAGGTAGCAGAGTTGATGAGAGATGGTGTAGAGTTTACTGTTTGCACCGATGAACAAATCCATTTCATTTCACCACACTACGAAGAAGATGAGTCTGATTTCGATTGAGCAATTTGAAGAGCTTAGTGAAGATTATCCTGAGCTTGCGCAACTGATTCACATTCACGACACGGAGGATTGTATTGACGACACAAGCCGAGATTGATGAACAGATCAAGTTCGAGCGAGAGGCTATTGCATTAGGGTTACAACGTCTATACAAGAACACACATGACTTAGAAGATAAGAGTTACGCATCTGCTAGTGTCTATGGTAACGCATCTATTGATGTACTACTACCTAAACTTGTTAAGTACATTGAGGACACTACACATGATAGGCTTAAGCGAGGTACTGGGCATCAATTTCAACTCATCAAAACTTATGTCGTACAGCTAGAACCATTAGCAATTGCTACCATTGCTTTGAAGATTACCTTTGATAAGGTTTTTTCATACAAAGATAAAGCTAATCAGCTTGTCAATGTGTGTGATACTATTGGAACTGGTGTAGAAAATGAGTGTCAGATGAGACACTATGAAAGGGTAGCACCTGGACTTCTCACTTCGTTAAAGAAGAACTACTGGCACAAATCCATTGGCACTCAACAGAAACTAACGGTCGTCAAGACATTGATGAACCGCCATAATAACATCCCTAAGTGGGAAGCATGGGGTAGGGATAACCGTGTTAAGTTAGGTGGTTGGCTGCTAGATTGCATCATGCAAGTTAGTGGTTGGTTTGAAAAGCACATCGAACGAGATAGAAACCGTAAGACACAGTTTGTTGTCCCTACTGCCTACTTCATGGACATCAAGGACGCACTGATGAAAGAGGCTGAACTATTTAGCCCTCTTGCATGGCCAATGCTTATACCTCCTAATGATTGGAGCAACGAGCAAGCAGGTGGCTACATGCTCAACGAGGTGATGAACGGGCATAAGCTAGTGCGTCGTGGACATGGCGGATGTATACAGGGGGAGAGACCCCTGGAGTTTCTGAACAAGATTCAGAAGGTAGCCTACTGTCTAAATCCGTTTATCGTAAGAGTAGCGGAGGAGTTAGATGAGAAGGGAATACAAATAGGTAAGTTTCTACCAGTAGTAGAACATCCCCTACCTCCTAAACCAGTAGACATAGCTGAGAATAAAGAAGCTAGGAAAGCTTATAGGAGAGAGGCAGCAGAAGTAAGGAATAGACAAGCTAATGAGTTTAGGAAGTCATGTAGAACTCGCATGACAATGGAAGCAGTAAAGAGGTTTAAAGGAAGAGAGAAGTTCTATATTCCGTGGTCTTTTGACTACAGAGGTAGAGCTTATCCAATTCCTGCCTTTCTAACTCCTCAAGATACAGACTTTGGAAAAAGTTTGTTGAGAAGTTATGAAGAAGCTTTTATGACTCCTGAAGCTGAGGAGTGGTTAGCATTTCAGGTAGCTACTACTTGGGGTCTTGATAAAGCTCCTATGTCTGAGCGATTAGCTTGGGTTAAAGATAATTCCACATTCATCAAGCGCATTGTATTAGATCCTATTGGGTGTCTTTCTGAATGGGAGGTAGCTGATGAACCTTGGCAGTTTCTTGCAGCTTGTGAGGAGTACTACCATTGTGTCTTAGCTTGTGACCGCCAATTCACCGGTCTATTTGTTGCCACAGATGCTACATGTTCAGGTCTACAAATCCTTGCAGGTCTTGCACGAGATTGTTCTACTGCTAAGCTTGTTAATGTCTTACCTAGTGATAAACCACAGGATGCTTATAAAATCGTAGCAGAGACTGCCAAGCCGTATTGTCCAGCTTCTATTAGAGAACATCTCGATAGAAAGGTGGTCAAACGTGTAGTCATGACTATACCATATAATGCTAAACCATACTCAAATCGTGGGTACATCAAGGACGCACTAAAGGAGAAAGGTATTGAGATTGAGAAAGAGGATCTAACCAAAACAGTCAAAGCTGTTAGAGATGCTATGGAGGAGGTCGTACCTGGTCCTATGGCTGTCATGTCATGGATTGAATCTGAAGTCTCCAAAGCTATTGACAGCGGTAAGACTGAGTTAACCTGGACTACACCATCTGGCTTTGTCGTCACTCAACGGCTGATGAAGAAAGAGAAGGTGACAGTTAAGCTACAGTTGTTAGGTCGTTGTGAATTACAGGTTGCTGTTGATGACTCAAAGGAGGTAGATAAGCAACACCACAAGAACGCAACAGCTCCTAACCTTATTCACAGTCTTGATGCTAGCCTTCTACATTTGAGTGTCTTACGTTTCAACGCCCCTATTGCACTCATCCACGATTCAGTATTGTGTCGTGCTACAGACATGTCTACCCTCTCCACTATTGTGAGGCAGACTTACATGCACCTATTTGCGGAGCATGATTACCTACTAGACTTCGCTTCACAGATTGGAGCGGAGACTGACCCACCGATCATCGGAGATCTGGAACCAGAATCCGTTATCGAATCCACCTATTTCTTTTGCTGAAATGCCCCAAACCATCCACGTTACCCAAGAGCCTGTGATCCTTGAAGGTTACCAGGCTATCCTCAAACCAAGTAAGTTCGGTTACTCGCTTGGTGCTATTGTTGATCAATCCCTTGTTGAGAAGCTTGAAGAAGATCGAGCTGATACTCTCAAATGGGCTGAGTCTAAACTAAAGAACCCGAAGCGTTCCACTCTGAAGCCTGAACCCTGGGAGGAGGTGTCTGATGGGAAGTACAAGGTCAAGTTCAGTTGGAATGAGGAAACGAAGCCACCTGTCGTTGATACAGAAGGAACTCCTATTGCTGACCCCAACACCCCGATCTACAGTGGCTCTACTGTCAAACTTGCGTTCCGTCAGAAGCCATATATCCTCCGTGATGGTGTCACCTATGGAACGAGTCTTAAGCTTGTCGGTGTCCAAGTCGTTACGGTTGGATCTGCTGCTGGTGTTGATACAGGCGATCTTGGTGAAACTGAAGTGGCAGCTCTCTTTGGTCAAACTAAAGGTTACAAGACTTCGGAACCGAATGTAACCTCCACACCTGAGATTGAGGAAGATGATTTCTAATGCCTAAATACCGTTCAGGTCTTGAAGAGAAGGTTGCTGATCTTCTCTCAAGCTTGAAGGTAGAGTTTGAGTACGAGTCAACCAAAGTTCCATACGTTCTTCAATGCAACTACACACCCGACTTTCTTTTACCGAATGGTGTCTTCTTAGAAACAAAGGGACGCCTGACGGAGGAAGACCGAAGGAAGATGATCGCAGTGAAGAAAGCGAATCCCGACTTAGATATTCGATTCGTCTTTCAAGCACCTTATAATAAGATCTACAAAGGATCTAAGACCACCTATGCAAAGTGGTGCGAAAAGCACGGCTTCCAATACTGTTCCTTTCACTCAATCCCACTCGAATGGCTAACCTGACTTACGGCACACCTGAGTTCTATGCAGAAGGCTTCAGTGATTACCTCGCTGATGTTGATGCTGAAAACCCTAACACAGCGCAGAACCTGATTGAAGGTTTCTACCTAGCACTTGATTCCTGGTTTGATTATCACGATGCACAAGCACGAGCATATGCAGAAATGCGAAAGCGAGTTCGTCAGGCACTTACCGTGTGATGTGTGTGGCAGTAGTGATGCAAATAGTCTCTACACTGATGGGCATACCTACTGCTTCTCTTGTAACAATTACGGACACACGGAGGAATCATTTCACATTCACACCAACAAAATGTCTATTGCAATCAGAGGTTCTGCTGTACGATTAGGTAAGCGAAATATCTCTGAGAAGGTATGCCAACAGTATAAGATCTATCGTGATGGTGATGTCTTACGGTTTCACTACTACGATGAAGATGGTATACTGATTGGATGTAAGACTAAGACCAAAGCCAAAGACTTCTATTATGAGGGACAATCACCTACCTGCCTCTTTGGACAGCATTTGTTTCCCTCCACTGGAAAACGAGTTGTCATCACTGAAGGGGAACTTGATGCAGCTTCATGTAGTGAGGCTATGCCGGGGTGGCCGATGGTATCTCTACCTAGCGGTGCCGCTGCGGCAAAGAAGTCGATTCAACGGGCTATCCCCTGGCTCCAGGGTTATGAGGAGATTATCCTGTTCTTCGACAATGACGAGGCGGGCCGTAAGGCAGCGGAGGAAGCAGCAGGGGTACTACCACCTGGCAAGTGCAAGATCGCCCGTCTGGAAGCGTACAAGGACGCGAGCGACGCGCTTCAGGCGAATGACAGTGAGTCAATACGTCGGGCTATTTGGGACGCTAAACCGTACCGGCCAGACGGAATTGTAGATGGTAAATTACTTTTAGAGTTAGTCACCACACCAACACCACCAGCAGACCATGAGTATCCTTTTCAAGGAATCCAAGACAAACTACACGGGATCAGGTTTGGAGAGCTTGTCACGATTACTGCAGGAAGTGGGATCGGAAAGTCCAGCTTCTGTCGTGAACTCGCAACTCATTTGTTACGTAAAGGCGAACGGGTCGGTTACTTGGCACTTGAGGAATCCAACCGTCGTACAGCTCTCGGACTGATGTCCGCAGCAGTTGGTAAATCACTACACATTGGAGAACATGACCGAGCTACTCTCACCCAAGCATATCAAGACACTCTTGCTAACTGGAATCTTTTTCTTTTCGACGGCTTTGGTTCTTTTGATCCTGATCTCATCTACAACCGAATTGAGTACCTGGCAACGGGTCTTGATACAAGGGTAATCTTCCTTGATCACCTCTCTATTCTGTTGAGTGGTCTTGATGGTGATGAGCGTCGAATGATTGATACCACCATGACTAAGTTGCGTTCTCTTGTAGAGCGTACTGGTGTCGCCATGTTCCTTGTCTCTCATCTACGGAGAACATCTAGTGATCAAAACCATGAAGAGGGTGCCCGCGTCACTCTGGGACAGCTGCGAGGAAGTGCAGCAATTGCACAGTTGTCTGACGGAGTTATTGCACTTGAACGAAACCAGCAGAGCACATCTGGAGGAGGTGATACGACTGTGCGAGTCCTCAAGAATCGCTATTCAGGCGAGGTTGGCGTCGCGTGTCGGCTGAGCTATGATCTAAATACCTGTAAATTCAAAGAGACTAAATCTGATGAAAGCTTCGATCCAACGACAGATTTCTGAGGACGGTTATTTTAAGTACCTCAGTATGGAAAACGATCCCTGCATTAACTCTGATCTTCCTGACATCCCGCGTGAAGATCGCATGACGGTTGTCTTTTATGAGCAAAAAAATGGCACTTGGCTAACGGCTTATAGCCCAAAACCTCCCACCACCGAGGCAATCAAACGAGCACAATTCGTTGATAAAACTTATGTCTGGCAAGGTGCTGCTCCGAAGGCTCAACCTTCTTGAGTTGATGATCTTTATCACAAACCTATTTATTGTTGCTGGTGTAATACGACACTGGAATGACGCTAATTTTTGATCTGGAATCGAACGGACTCGTTCATGATGTTACCCACATTCACTGTCTTGGCATCTATGATACGGAGACTGACAAAACCCTTGTCTACAATGATGAGGGGAATACTGAACCGATTGTCCGTGGGATACAAAGGCTTGAAGACGCTGACTGTATTGTCGGGCATAACATTATCAATTATGATATACCTGTCATTCGTAAACTTTTTCCCTGGTTTGACAGGAGTGGTCTCGTTCTTGATACTCTTGTTCTCAGCCGCATATGTCATGCTGATATTCTGAAGACCGATCAGAAAAGAAATTGGAAGAACATGCCTCTCCAACTTTATGGTCGCCATTCTCTTGAAGCCTATGGGTATCGATTAGGTGAATATAAAGGAGAGTTTGGAAAGACAGCAGATTGGAAAGAATGGAGTCAAGAGATGCAAGATTATATGGTACAAGACGTTGTTGTTACGACTAAACTTTGGAAACACTTTCAACCATTCCTAAATGGATCGCACTAGAGCATCGTGTCGCAGAAATCCTCACCGAGCAAGAATTACATGGATGGTTTTTTGATGAGCCAGCTGCATGGGAACTTGCACAAACTCTCTATACCGAGCTTGATAATCTTAATCAGCTACTACGGAAGCGGTACCCTTACGTTGCTGGACCGGAGTTTACTCCTAAACGACCTAATCGAACCCAAGGATACATCGCCGGAGCTACTTTCACTAGACTGAAGGAGTTCAGCCCTACCAGTCGTGATCACATTGCCTGGATCATGAAAACACATCATGGTTGGAAACCTGATAAAACAACCAACACTGGCAAGGCGGTGATTGATGAGACAACACTCAAGGACATAGGCACAGAGGAAGCTCTGCAGTTCTTATGTTGCTTTGAGACAACCAAAAAGCTTGGTATGTTGTCTGAAGGTAACAACGCTTGGCTAAAGCTGGTACGAAACAATCGTATCCATCACCACTGCTCTGTTGCTACGAACACATTTCGATGTGCTCACCGCAATCCAAACTTAGCACAGGTACCTAGTGATCTTGAATTTAGAAAGCTATTCCGCGCTAGCCCTGGCCATGTCATGGTTGGTGCTGATCTCGCAGGGATTGAACTACGGATGCTCGCACACTACCTTGCCCGATATGATGGAGGCAGGTACGGTGACGTTCTTCTCAACGGTGACATTCACCAAGAGAATGCAGACAAGATTGGAATCTCTCGTCGTCTAGTAAAGACTGTAACTTATGCCTTTCTGTACGGAGCCGGTGACCACAAGATCGGATTATCTTATGACCCACAACTATCGCCGCAAGCCGCTAAAAAGAAAGGGGCTGAGATACGTCAAGCTTACATGGATGCAATTCCAGGACTTGAGAAACTGGTTACTGCGGTTAAGTCCAAAGCGGAATCTGGTTACATTAACCTGTGTGACGGTCGCCGCTGCACTGTTGATGGTAGCCACAAAGCCCTTAACTACCTACTCCAAGGGAGCGCAGGTATTGTAGCTAAACAGTGGATGATTCACATTCACGATACAATCAAAACGTGTGAAATTAATGCACACCAACTAGCATTTGTGCATGATGAGGTGCAGTTTGAATGTCCACCTGAATATTCTGATACACTTTCTTCAGCACTAACATTATCTGCCCTGATGGCTGGGGAAACTTATAACCTGAGAATCCCTATCGAAGCGGAAGCTAAGGTAGGTCAGACCTGGGCAGATGTACACTAACCACCAAACATATGGCTGTTAAATCTAAAACTGCATTGGGACGAGTAGAGTTTCAGTCTCGTGCTAAATACAAACACACCCGTCAAGGTAATGGTCGTCGTAGCCTCCCTTCGCATGGGCGTAAGCTCAAGCGAGGACAGGGAAGGTGAGCCTTTTAATAGATGCGGATTATATCGTCTATAAGTGTTGTGCCGGAACAGAAACTGAAATTGATTTCGGAGAAGATGTTATCGTCGTCACCTCCCAATTCTCAGAAGCTTATAAATACGTTGAACGAGAACTCTACAACATCGCTTCTGACCTTGGATGTTTTGATGATTCTATTTTGTTCTTTTCTGATAGTATCAACTTTCGTAAATCTATTGACCCAGCTTATAAAGGACACCGTAATAGAAAGAAACCGTGCGGCTACAAAAGGGTCATCAATAAACTCAAGGAAGACTACCATGTGGTGATCATGCCTACTCTTGAAGCTGATGATGCAATGGGCATCTACGCCACTAAAGAACCAGGTCATATCATCTGCAGTCCTGATAAAGATATGCGACAGATTCCTGGTGAGTTATACGACTTCACCCAGGAAGTAGTGACCATTACTCCCGAAGAGGGTTACCGTTGGCATCTTATTCAAACAATGGCTGGTGATCAGACTGATGGTTACGCTGGTGTCCCTGGTATTGGTGTAAAACGTGCAGCAGCACTTCTAGCAGAGAAAGGTGATAACTGGAAGACTGTCGTAGATGCCTTCATGGAGAAGGGTCTCGATGAGTCAGTTGCATTGCAAAATGCACGACTAGCAAAGATCCTTCAATGTGAAGACTATGATTTCACCAATCAAGAACCAAGACTTTGGACTCCCAGCCCCGATTGTCACGCTGACAATGGAGCAAGAGTTCAAACTCAAACAGATTGAAAATGCACTACGTCATCCAGAAACAAAACTGGAAGATGTAATCACAATATTCCTTGCACTACAGCGTCAGTGCTTTGTGCTTAGTAATTCAATGTCTAACCTAGTTAAGAAATGGCCCACTCCAACCTCCAAGGTCCAAGCTACTACAAGCGAGGGGCAGTAGAAGTCTGGGATTTCATCCGAGACCAAGGACTGAACTTCCATCTTGGTAATGCCATCAAATATATCTGCCGTGCTGGTTACAAAGACAGCAAAGTAGAAGACCTCACTAAAGCAATCCACTATCTACAAAATGAGCTTGAAAGCCAAATCCTTTATCAGCGTCCAAGCAAAGGAGTTCAGGAAAAGTTTCCAGGTCAGGAACAGTACGAGTCCAGCTTCACGGACTATGCAACGGAGTTTGATCGTTGAGGAGTTTAAAGAGTTCCTAGACTCTGAGAATCAACTCATCATGGGTCTCCGTGTTAACGCAACTGAGTGTCT
>Ga0070751_1002684_pt1 | contig 10084 bp, 9 predicted proteins | sample VirMetDEL_Aug_28_FD_78514 | JGI IMG/M metagenome (GOLD analysis project Ga0070751, IMG submission 78514) | Aqueous microbial communities from the Delaware River and Bay under freshwater to marine salinity gradient to study organic matter... | ecosystem: Environmental > Aquatic > Marine > Coastal ... | reverse complement strand
GACCGGCGCCAGGGTGTCGGCGATCAGAAGTTTCTGCGCCAGGCCGATGATGAAGATCCGCATGCCCGCAGAGGCGCGCCCCAGGCTGTGGCGGCGCAGCACGAGCCGTCTGGCGATGGTCTTGTAGCGGACGATGGGCCCGGCGATCAGCTGCGGGAACAGGGCGATATAGAGCGCCACCTGGGAGAGGTTGCGATTGGCCGGAAACCGCCGTCGATAGGTGTCCATCAAGTAGGACAGGCAATGGAAGGTGAAGAAGGAAATCCCCAGCGGCAGCGGAATCTGCGGGCGCGGCACGCTCAGCCCGGCCGGCGTCAGCAGGAGATTGAGGCTGTCGGCCAGGAAGCCGGCGTACTTGAACAGACTGAGCGCCGCGAGATTGACGCCGACGGCCGCAATGAGCGCGGATTTGCGCGAAGGACCATCGCGCGCGTCGATGGCCAGGGCCGCGCCATAGTTGACCACGGTCATGGCCGCCATCAGCGCCACATAGGCTGGCTCGCCCCAGGCGTAGAAAATCAGGGAGGCGGCGATGAGGACCGCGTTGCGCGTCGCCATGGTGCGGCTGGCGAAATAGGCGGCCAGACACAGCGGCAGAAAAACGAACAGAAAGCTCGGTGACGCAAACAACATGACCGGCCCCCGCCGCGGCCCGGGACCCTAGCCAATTCGAATCTACGCGCCAAGCGCCCTCGAGCGCGCCGCGGCGCATCGCGCGCTTGCGCCCCGGCGCCGAAACGCTACCCTCCGGCCAGCAGACCGCAGGCGGAGACCCCATGGCCCAAGAGCCCCCGGCCCAAGACCAGATGCACTACGAGGCGATGGCCCAGGAGGCCCTTCGCGGCGTGGTCAAGGCTGCGCTCAAGCGGGCGGCCTCCCCGGAGGGTCTGCCCGGCGCCCACCATTTCTATGTGACCTTCAAGACCGATGCGCCGGGCGTGTCGGGGCCGGTCGATCTGCTGTCGAAATATCCCGACGAGATGACCATCGTCCTGCAGCACCAGTACTGGGACCTGGCGCCGGGCGAGACCTTCTTCTCCGTCACCCTGAAGTTCGGCGGCCAGCCCAAGCGGGTTTCGGTGCCCTATGCGGCGGTCTCGCGCTTCTATGATCCCAGTGTGCAATTCCTGCTGCAGTTTGAAGCCGCCAGCGATGGCGCAGCGCCGGGGGCCGGCGAGACGGCCGACAGCGCCCCGGCGGACGCGACGCCTGAAGCCCCGGTCGATCCGGCCGAAAAGGTCGTCTCCCTAGATCAGTTCCGCAAGAAGTAGGCCCTATGACCGACGTCGCCGCCACCGAGCCTGAAGCGCTCACCGACGAGGCCATTCTGGCCCGCTTCCTGCGCACCAAGAACCAGCCCACCGGCTCCCAGACCCTGGGCTTTCGCATGGTGGCGGTCAGTCAGGCCGAGAAGATGGTCGAGGTGGCCTTCGACGCCAAGGCCGAGCTGCTGCTCAATCCCATGAAGCAGATCCAGGGCGGCTATCTCTGCGCCATGCTGGACGAGGCCATGTCGGTGGCCTGCATGGTCGCCTCTGGCATGACCCACGTGGCGCCGACCCTTGAGATGAAGACCAGCTTCCTGCGTCCGGCCATGCCCGGCCAGATCAAAGGCGTCGGCCGCGTCGTGAAATGGGGCCGCAGCATCGCCTTCACCGAGGGCGAGCTCTACGACTCCGACGGCCGGCTGCTGGCCAAGGCGACGGGGACGGCCCTGCCCACCCCGTTCAAGTCCTACAAGACCTGACGTGCCCCGCCCGCGCGCTGGTCTGACGTTTCGGATCTGCGCCCTGGCGCTCGGCCTCGTCTGCGGCCTGTTCATCGCCCGCCCGGGCCTGGCCGCCCCATTCGACTCCTGGGCCGCTGTCGTGGTGGCCGGCGACTCCAAGGGCTCCCTCGGCGGACCCACTGAAGCGTTCGACAACGCCCGGCGCGACATCGCCAAGGCCTTTTCTGGCCTGGGCCTGGCGCCGGGTCAGATCGCGCAATTCTCCGTCCGACCGGAAGCCGAGCGCGCCCTGAAGCCTCAAAAGGCTTCGGCCAGGGCGATCTACCAGACCCTCGGCGAACTGGCGCCCGCGGCCGCAGGCTGCCTGGTCTATTTCACCTCGCACGGAGACCCGCGCGGGGTGCTGGTGGACGACCAGATCCTGCCGCCGTCGATCCTGGGTCTGATGCTCGACCGCAGCTGCGGCGCCAAGCCGACAGTGGTGGTGATCTCCGCCTGTTTTTCGGGCGTGTTCGTGCCGGCCCTGGCCAAGCCAAACCGCATGATCCTGACGGCCGCCAGGCCAGACCGCACCTCGTTCGGCTGCGGGGAGTCCGACACCTATCCGTATTTCGACGCCTGCTTCCTCTCGTCCCTGGGAGAGGTGGGCGACTTCATCGCCCTCGGCCGGGCGGTGGGGCTCTGCGTTCGCGAGCGAGAGCAGGCCGCAGGCCTGACCCCGCCCTCGGAGCCGCAGGTGTGGATCGGTCCACAGCTTCGTCCGGTCCTGCCCCTCTTGACCTTCCCCGAGCCCCCATCCCGGTGACGCCGCGCCTTGGAGGCCCCGGCGCGGCGCCCTAGAAGGAGGAGACGTGGGGAAATTCCAGACAAAGCGAGTTCCGGTGATGCGCTTCTTGCCCAAGCTTGCTGTGGCGATGCTGACGGCGGCCCTGTGCCCGACAGGCGCGGCTCAGGCCCAACCCGCCCTGCCGGACGCGCCCATTCCCTATGAGGCCCTGGCCAAGCCCGCGCCTCGCGCGCCCGCACGCCCGCGCCCCACAACGCCCCCCGCGGCGGCGGCGGCCGCCGCGGCCGAAGCCGAGGCCGGCGCCGAGGGGCTCCCCGCCGCCGGCGTGGCCGGCATCGATCCCGCCCGTCTGGAGGCCTATCTGGATGGGGTGATCGGCTCGGCCATGGTCCGCGACCGCATCGCCGGCGTCACCGTCTCGGTGGTTCAGAACGATCAGGTGATCTTCAAGAAGGGCTATGGCCACGCCAGCCTTAATCCCCTTCGGCCGGTGGACCCCGATCGGACGCTCTTCCGCATCGGCTCGATCTCCAAGACCTTCACCTGGATCCTGCTGATGAATGAGATCCAGGCCGGGCGCGTCCGCATCGACGCGCCGATCAACCTCTACCTGCCCGAGGCTCTGCAGATCCGTGACCAGGGCTTCACCCAGGCGATCCAGGTGTCGCACCTGCTGGACCACACCCCCGGCTTCGAGGACCGCGTTCTCGGCCAGCTGATGGAACGCAATTTCGACCGCGAGCGTCCCATGGCGCAGTATCTGCGTCAGGAGCGGCCGCGCCGGGTGCGCGAGCCTGGACAGTTCCCGACCTATTCCAACTACGGCGTCGGACTCGCCGGCCAGGCGCTGGTCTATGTTTCGGGCCAGCCCTTTGAGGAGTTGGTGGAACAGAAGATCACCGGGCCCCTGGGCATGACCCGCACCACCTTCCGCGAGCCCCATCCCCCGCGGCAGGGCGTTCCGGCCCCCATGGCGCCCAGCCTCGCCCGGGATCTGTCGAAGGGATTCCGCTGGTCACCGGCCAAGGGTTTTGAGGCCCGGCCGTTCGAGTATCTCGGCCATCTGGCCCCGGCCGGCTCGGCCTCGTCCACAGCGGCGGACATGGCGAAGTACATGATCGTGCTGCTCAATGACGGGGTCTATCGGCCGGCTGCGGAGGCGGCCCCGGGCGAGGCGGCGCCTCGACCGGCCCAGACCATCTTTGGTCCAGCGACCGCCCGGGCGTTCCGAACGCCTCTGCGGCCCAACGAGGCTGGGGTCAATGACTGGCCCCACGGCTTCATCGCCTATCCCCTGCCCGGCGACCGCAAGGGTTATGGCCACGCCGGCGGCACCTTGTCCTTCAGCTCGAACATGGTGGTGGCGCCCGACCTCGACCTGGGGGTCTTCATCAGCGTCAACACCGAGAACGGGGCCGAACTGGCCGCGCGGCTGCCCGCCCAACTGGTGGCCCAGTGCTCTGGACCGGCGATCGCCCCGCCCCAGGAGGGCGACCCTGAGCTCCGGACCTCGGCCCGCCTGTATGAGGGGCACTATCTCGGCACCCGGCGCGCCTATGTCGGTCTGGAACGGTTTGTCGGCTTCATCCTTTCGGGCGTCAGCGTCCAGGTGACCCGCGACGGACGGCTGATCACCCGCCGGCTGGGCGGCGCCCAGACCTGGGTCCCCGAAGGCGACCCCGCGTCAGGTCGCTTCGTCTCCACCGCCGGTCCCGACCGTCTGGTCTTCGACCTCAGCGGCGGCAAGGCTTCGGCATTCCAGGGAACCTACAACGATGTCCGCTTTCAGCGGGTCGGCCTGTGGAGCCGGCCGACGGTGCTGGCCTGGCTGGCCGGTCTGAGCGCCCTGGCGGCGATCAGCACCCTGGTCGGCCTCGCCCTGCGCAACCGCCGCGACCTGCGCCAGACCCAGATCCAAAGTCAGGCCAGCCTCGTCCAGACCATTCAGGCCGTCCTGTGGCTGCTGGCCATGGGCCTGTTCGCCACCTGGATCATGGGAGCGTCGGACACCGCCCAGGTGGTCTACGCCTGGCCTGGCGCACGTTTGATCCTGGCCTCGGCCTGCGCCTTGGTGGCCTCAGTGCTCACGGTCTTCACCCTGGCCGCGCTGCTGAGCATCTGGCGGGGCGGACGACGGCTGGACAGCTGGCCGGTGATGCGCAAGGTCGCCTTCACGGCCACCACCCTGCTCTATGCGGCCTTCGCCGTCGTTCTGTTCCACTGGGGCGCCCTGACCCCCTGGAGCAGCTGAGCCGCATCGGTTCGGTGGGGCCGGGTGCGACATCTCGCCCCGGCGCCAATCGCTCCTGCCATCGCGCCCAAGCCCAAGTCTTAAACGCGGCGTTTACCATCGACTGGGTAAATCCTGCCTAGCAGCCGGCCCAAAGTGGGCGCCGGTCGCAGGGTTTTGGGGTGGGACGCGCCTTGAATCAGTTTGTAGCCGCCTTGCAGAGGTTCGGGATCGGTCGGCTGGCCGCCATTCTCGGCATCGGCGCCGGCGTGGCCGCGGCCCTGATCGCCCTGACCATGAATCTCGGTCAGCCCAAGGCCCTGCTCTATTCCAGCCTGGACATGCGCGAGGCCGGCTCCATCACCGCAGCCCTCGATCAGGCCGGGGTGAAGTACGAGGTCAAGGGCGATGGCTCGACCATCCTGGTCAATCGCGACGAGGTGGCCTCCACCCGGCTGCTGCTGTCGGCCAAGGGCCTGCCGACCGCCGGCTCGGTGGGCTATGAGATTTTCGACGACGCCAACGCCTTGGGTCAGACCGACTTCGTCCAGCAGCTGAACCGCCAGCGGGCCCTGGAGGGCGAGCTCGCCCGCACCATCCGCAGTCTCGACGGGGTGACCTTCGCCCGCGTTCATCTGGTGCTGCCCAAGCGCCAGCTGTTCGAAGAGGCCGCCGAGGAGCCGTCAGCCTCCATCACCATGGGCGTCGGCGGCCGCGCGCCCAACGCCGACCAGGTTCGCGCCGTCCAGAACCTGGTGGCCGGCGCCGTGCCGCGTATGACTCCTGACCGCGTCACTGTGGTCGATCAGCACGGCAAGACCCTGTCGTCCGGCGGCGAGGGTTTCGCCGGCGAGGCCGCCGAAGGTCGCAAGAATGAGGTCGAGCAACGCATCGCCAAGACCGTCAAGGCTCTGGTGGAGAGCGTGGTCGGCCCCGGCAAGGCCCGGGTGAACGTCACCGCTGAACTCGATCTGGCGCGGGTCACCGTCCAACAGGAAACCTATGACCCTGATGGCCAGGTGGTGCGCTCCGAGCAGACCGTCGAGGAAAGCGCCAATGAGAATGAAGCCAACAACAACGGGGCGGTGACCGCCGACGCCAATATTCCTGGCGGCCTGGGCGGGGCTGACGCCGGGGCCCTGGCCTCGGCCAGCGGCCGCACCGAATCCACCACCAATTACGAGATCTCCAAGACCGTCCGCACCGAGGTCAATGAGCCGGGCAAGATCCAACGCCTGTCGGTCGCCGTGGCCGTCGATGGCGTCCGCCCGGTGGGCGAAGATGGGACGCCGGGGGAATACGCCGCCCGCAGCGAGGAGGAGATGGCCCGGATCGAGGAGCTGGTCCGGACGGCCGTCGGCTATGACGAGGCCCGGGGCGACCAAGTGACCGTGGTCAACATGCCCTTTGACGGGCCGGCCGTCATGGGCGGGGTGGAATCCTCCAATCCCCTGACCGATTTCGACAAGAACGACATCATGCGCGCCGTGGAGCTGGCGATCCTGGCCATCGTCGCCTTGCTGATCGTCTTCTTCGTGGTCCGGCCCCTGCTCAAGAGCGCCGGCGGCGGCGGCGGCGGCGAACTGACCGGCCCGACCCAGACCATCACCCGCCTGGTGACCACCACCCCGGACGGCCAGCCGGTGCAGATCGCCGTCGATCCGGCCACCGGTCAGCCCCTGGCCCTCCCCGGCCCCGACGCCCTGGAGCAGAAGATCGACATCGCCCGCATCGAAGGTCAGGTGAAGGCCTCCTCGGTCAAACGGGTCGCCGATTTCGTAGAATCCCATCCGGATCAGTCGGTCGCGATCCTTCGCAGCTGGCTGCATGAATCTGCATGACCGGTAGCGTGCGCGGCGGCGGCCGCAATAAAACCATCAATGATGTCAAGGAGCTGACCGGGCCGGAAAAGGCCGCCGTGGTCCTGCTGGCCCTGGGCGAAGACCACGGCGTCATCTGGCAGAGCCTGGACGAGGAGGAGATCAAGGAAGTCTCCCAGGCCATGGCCAGCCTCGGCACCGTGGCCGCCAATGTGGTTGAGTCCCTGCTGGTGGAGTTCGTCGCCGGCATGTCGGGCGCCGGCACCATCATGGGCTCGTTCGAGCAGACCCAGAAGCTGCTGCAGGCCTTCCTGCCGCCCGACAAGGTCGAGGCCTTGATGGAGGAGATCCGCGGTCCGGCGGGTCGCACCATGTGGGACAAGCTCGGCAACGTGAACGAGGCCGTCCTCGCCAACTATCTGAAGAACGAATATCCGCAGACCGTCGCCGTCATCCTGTCGAAGGTGAAGGGCGAGCACGCCGCGCGGGTCCTGGGGGCTCTGCCCGAGGACTTCGCCCTGGAATGCGTGACCCGCATGCTGCGCATGGAGCCGGTGCAGCGGGAAATCCTCGACAAGATCGAACAGACCCTGCGGACCGAGTTCATGTCCAACCTGGCGCGCACCTCCAAGCGCGACAGCCACGAGATGATGGCCGACATCTTCAACTCCTTCGACCGCCAGACCGAGTCCCGGTTCATGGCCGCCCTGGAGGAACGCAACCGCGAGAGCGCCGAGCGCATCCGCGCCCTGATGTTCGTCTTCGAAGACCTGTCCAAGCTCGATCCCGGCGGGGTCCAGACCCTGCTGCGCGGCGTGGAGAAGGATCAGCTTGGCCTGGCGCTGAAGGGCGCCTCGGACGCCCTGCGCGAAATGTTCTTCTCCAACATGTCCGAACGCGCGGCCAAGATCATGCGCGAGGACATGGAGGGCATGGGCCCGGTCCGCCTCAAGGACGTCGATCAGGCCCAGATGAAGATGGTCCAGGTCGCCAAGGACCTGGCGGCCAAGGGCGAGATCATGCTCGCCGGGGCCGGCGGCGATGATGAGCTGATCTACTGATGTCACAGCCCATTCCGCGCAAATTTGATTTCGACACCATCTTCGACGACGCCGGCGCTGTGGCCCAGGTCTCGGCCAGGCCCAAGCGCATCTATCCGCTTGAAGAGGTCGAGGTCATCCGCGCCCAGGCCTATGCCGAGGGCGAGCGGACAGCCATGGCGCGGCTGGAGGCCCAGCAGGCCGAGGCCCTCTCCGTGATCGCTCAGGCGTGCCAGGCCGCCCTGCCTCGCCTGGCCGAGGTGGCGCACGCCCACAGGGTCGGATCGGCCGAGCTCTCCCTGGCCTGCGGTCAGGCGATCGCCGATGCGGCCCTCGACGCCTTTCCCCGCGCCCCGCTTCAGGCGGCGCTGGATTCCCTGGCCCGGGAGATCGAAAGTGCGCCGCGCCTGCTGGTTTCGGTCTCTCCCAGCCTGGCCGAAGGCCTCGAACCCCTGCTGGCGCAGGCGGCCCAGGCCATCGGCTTCGCCGGCCAGATTCAGGTACGGCAGGACGCCGGCATGGCGCCGGCCGCCTTCGCCCTGGATTTCGGCGACGGGGCGGCGCGTTTCGATCCCGCCGCGGCCGCCCAGCGGGTGACCGAGGCCCTGCAGGCGGCCCTGGCGTCCGAAGGCCTGCACGCTGAACCCCTCATTCCCGGCGGCGACGCCTGACGGGTGAAAGGACCATGTCATGTCTGACGAACTGAAACTTGAGGAGCTGGGGCCGGGGGATCTTCCCGCGGTCGACTTCGGCCACGAGGGCGAGGAAAAGGCGGCCAGCGACCTGGCGCCCGTCTTCGATGTGCCGGTCAGCATCTCGGCCGTCCTCGGCCGGGCCCAGATGTCCGTCGCCCAACTGCTGCAGCTGTCGTCGGGCAGCATCCTCGAACTGGACCGCAAGGTCGGCGAGGCCATCGACATCTATGTGAACAACCGCCTGGTCGCCCGCGGCGAGGTCGTCATCGTCGACGAACGCCTCGGGGTGACGATGACCGAAATCATCAAGGACGGCGACACGGCGGCCTGAACGGGCGGCGCGTAAGGAGATTTGAAGATGCGGCTTCTGGTCGTCGGAAAACTGGACGGACAGCTCTCTGCGGCGGTGAAGATGGCGATGAGCGCCGGCGCCAAGGTGAGCCATGTGGAAACGGTCGCGGCCGCCACCCACGCCCTGCGCGCGGGCCAGGGGGCCGACCTGCTCCTGGTGGATTATGACCTCGACATCGCGGCCCTGATCGCCGCCAACGAGGCCGAGCGCATCCGGGTGCCGGTTGTGGCCTGCGGCGTCGGGGCCGACCCGACGCGGGCGGCCGCGGCGATCCGCGCCGGCGCCAAGGAGTTCATTCCCCTGCCCCCGGAGGCGGCGCTGATCGCCGCGGTGCTGGCGGCGGTCTCCGACGACAACCGCCCGATGGTGGTGCACGACCCGAACATGCAGGCGGTGCTGAAGTTGGCCGATCAGGTGGCGGGCTCGGAGGCCTCGATCCTGATCACCGGCGAGAGCGGCTCGGGTAAGGAGGTGGTCGCCCGCTATGTCCACCAGAAGTCCCGCCGGGCGGCCAAACCCTTCATCTCGGTCAACTGCGCAGCCATCCCGGAAAACCTCCTGGAGAGCGAGCTGTTCGGTCATGAGAAGGGCGCCTTCACCGGCGCCCTGGCTCGCCGGATCGGCAAGTTCGAAGAGGCCAATGGCGGCACCCTGCTGCTGGACGAAATCTCCGAGATGGACGCGCGGCTGCAGGCCAAGCTGCTGCGGGCCATTCAGGAGCGCGAGATTGACCGGGTCGGCGGCGCCAAGCCGGTGAAGGTGGATATCCGCATCCTCGCCACCTCGAACCGAGACCTGGCCCAGGCGGTCAAGGACGGGACCTTCCGCGAGGACCTCCTCTACCGCCTGAATGTGGTGAACCTTCGGCTGCCGCCTCTGCGCGACCGGCCCGGCGACATCGTCGCCCTGGCTGAGTTCTTCGTGAAGAAGTACGCCGCCGCCAACGGGGTGCCGGAAAAGCCCCTGTCGACGGAGGCCCGCCGCCGGCTGGCCGCCCACCGCTGGCCCGGCAACGTCCGGGAGCTGGAAAACGCCCTGCACCGGGCTGTGCTGCTGTCGGTGGGTGACGAGATCACCGAGGACGCCGTGCGACTGCCCGACGGTCAGCCCCTGTCCCCGGCCGACGCCGGCGCCCGGGCCGCCCAGGCCGCCAGCTTCGCCGCCGAGGCCGTCCAGCGCAGCTTCGTCGGCCAGACCGTGGCCGAGATGGAACAGCAGCTGATCATCGACACCCTGGAGCACTGCGCGGGCAACCGCACCCATGCGGCGAACATCCTGGGCATCTCGATCCGCACCCTGCGCAACAAGCTGAAGGAATACACCGAGGCTGGCGTCGCCGTGCCCGCGCCCCAGGGCGCCGGCGCTCACGCCGCCTGAGCCGGGCCTTGAGCGGGAGTTCGAGTAAGACTGATGGCTGAGAGCAACGCCGCG
>Ga0070751_1002678_pt1 | contig 10093 bp, 9 predicted proteins | sample VirMetDEL_Aug_28_FD_78514 | JGI IMG/M metagenome (GOLD analysis project Ga0070751, IMG submission 78514) | Aqueous microbial communities from the Delaware River and Bay under freshwater to marine salinity gradient to study organic matter... | ecosystem: Environmental > Aquatic > Marine > Coastal ... | reverse complement strand
TGGCGCCCTTGCCGTCGAACTGCAGGATCAACCGCCCGGCGCCGTCGTCACCGCGCTTGAAATCGATCTTGGATACCGACAGCGAAGCCGGCGCGGTGATCGGCGCGGCGCTGGCGGCAGGCTGCGGAGCCGCTGCGGCGGGCGTGGCCGCCAACAGCGTGCCATTGGCCACCATGAGCGCGACTCCCAGCGCGCACAGGTGGATCAGCTTCGGGCGCCTGTCGGGACGCTGCCGCATGGCATTGGAAAAGGTCATCGTGCTATCCCCGTAATCATTCATTGATCTTCAAGCGCAAGCGATGCAGGCCGTTCCAGCCAGCCGCCCGCGCCATCCGGCACCAGTTCAATCAGTTCGATCCGGTCTTCGAAGACCCCGGTCACCCGGCCGTCGCTCTGCCCCAGATAGACGCCCGGACGCACCCGATAGGTGACCTTGTCCGGCGCCATCACCAGTGCGACCAGCCCGCCGCCCCGGCCGAGCGAACCCACCATGTCCAAGGCATCCAGCGGGAAGGCTTCCAGCGGTTCCTTGCGACGGTTCGGGTCCGGACGCAGCCCCGACCCGCCCTGCGGATTGGTCCAGGCGTCGGTGAACGGATCCCGCATCCCCTGCGCGGAATACTCGAACGTTTCAAACTGCTGCATCACCGGCAGTGGCTCAAGCGGGGGCGCCGGGCGCGCACGCACGTCCTCCACCCACTTTTCCAGGTTCGGCGCATCGCCTGGGGTACTGCTTATCCCGCGTGCGCAACCGGCCAGCAGTGCCAGCACCAGCAACCCGCATACCCGTACGGTCATCCCCAGGCTCATGGCGTGCCTCCGGGCTTGGCGGTCTTGTCGGCGGCGGCCGCCTTTTCCTGCGCTTCCATTTCCAGCTCGTCCAGGTAACGGTAGGTCTTGACCGTGCCCGACAGCTCCAGCGCACCGCTGCGCGCGGTGATGCCGGTCTTGGGATCCTTCGGCTTCAGGTTGATGTCGTGCATGGTCAGGATGACCACGCGCGGCAGCGAGGCCACGCCACTGACGAACGCACCGAACTGGTGGTAGCTGCCCACCATGCGCAGGGCGATCGGCTTTTCGGCGTAGAACTCCTTGGGCTGCTCGGCACCGGGCTGGAACAGCTCATTGACCAGGCCGCTGGACAACGCGGTCTGCGAGATGTCGATGATCAAGTCCGGCATTTCGGTCTTGCTGGGCAGCTGGCGCAGCATCTGCTGCAACACCTGCTCCATCTGGGCCAGCTGCTGCTTGAGCGGCGCCAGGTTGACCGCACGCCCCTGCTCCTTGACGAACTCTTCCCGCAGGCTGCTTTCGGTGTTTTCCAGCGAGGCCAGCTCTTCACGCTTGCCGCTGATCAGGGCGAACCACGCCAGGAACACGATCAACAGCGAGAGCAGCGCGCAGAACACCACTTTGGCCTGTTGCGGCCAGTTGCCGATGTTGTTGAAGTCCAGCTCTTTGAGATTCATCTTCTGGCTCATGCGCCCCCCTTCTGCGGCGTACTGGACGCCGCCGGTTGTGCAGGCGCGGCGGGCGGTGCGATGCGGCTGCCCGACGGCTTGGCCGGCTCGGCGACCGGCGCCGTGGCGGGCGCAGCAGCGGGCGGGGCCGAGGTCGGCGCGGGACCGGGCGACAGCGGGGCCACCGGCGCGGCGGCCGGGTCAGCCGGGACGGCGGCGGCATCGGCCGGCACCACCACGCTGCCATCGGCATTGATCCCGTTCACCGGCTCGCTCTGGGCCGGCAGGGTGACCTTGACCTCGAACATGTACGGCAAGGCGCTGATGTCACTCAGCGTGGTCGGGCCGTCCTTGCCGGGCTCGGGCTTCTTGGCCTCGATCACCGACAGTTCCGGCTTGCTCATCCAGCCCGAACTTTCCAGGTTGCGCATGTAGGCGCTGACCCGGGCGTTGGACTGGGTGCGCCCTTCCAGGGTGAGGATGTCACCTTCCTGCTTGAGCGAGGTCAACACCACGCCGTCGGGAATGGTGCGCACCAACGCATCGAACAGGTGGACCATCTGCGAGCGCTTGGCCTGCAGTTCCTCGATCACCTTCTTGCGCGCCAGCAGGCGGTCCTTCTGGCGATCCAGGCGGTCGATCTCCTTGTTCTGCTCCTTGACCTTGGCGATCTCGGTCTGCAGGAAGGCATTGCGCTCGCCCTGCCCGCTGACCTGCCGGTCGTAGTAGAACCAGATCAACAGCGACAGCAGCACGCCGCCGATGGCCGCCACCCCGAGCATGCCGTAGAAGTCACGCTGGCGTTGCTTGCGCCGCTCGGCGCGCCACGGCAATAGATTGATTCTTGCCATCAGTCAAAGCTCCTCAGCGCCAGACCGGTGGCAATCATCAGCGCCGGGGCGTCCTGGGCCAGGGCATGTGCCTGTACCTTGGGACCCAGGGTCATCTGTGCCAGCGGGTTGGCCACCACGGTGGCCACGCCCAGCTGTTCTTCCACCATCTCCGGCAGGCCGGCCAGCGCAGCGCACCCGCCGGCCAGCACGATGTGGTCCACGCGGTTGAATTCGCTACCGGCATAGAAGAACTGCAGCAGGCGGCTGATCTGCTGGACCGTGGCCTCCTTGAACGGCTCCAGCACTTCCATCTCGTAGCTTTCCGGCAGCCCGCCCTGGCGCTTGGCCAGGCCGGCTTCCTCGTAGGTGAGGCCGTAGCGGCGCATCACTCCGTCGGTCAGCTGCTTGCCACCGAACACCTGTTCGCGGCTGTACAGGCTCCGCCCGCCACGCAGGACGTTCAGGGTGGTCATGGTGGCGCCGATGTCGACCAGGGCAACCACGCCATCACTGGCGATCGGCAGTTCGCTGGCGACCAGGGCAAAGGCGTTCTCGACCGCGAAGGCCTCCACGTCCATGACCCGGGCGGTCAGCCCGCCGAGCTCCAGCGCCGACTGGCGCAGCTCCACGTTCTCCGACCGCGACGCCGCCAACAGCACCTGGACCATTTCCGGGTTGTTGGGGATGGCACCCAGCACCTCGAAGTCGAGGTTCACTTCCTCGATCGGGTACGGGATGTAGTTGACCGCCTCGAGCTCGACCTGGGCTTCCATGTCGTTCTCGTCCAGGTCGGCCGGCATCGGGATCAGCTTGGTGATCACCGCCGAGCCGGCGACGGCTGCGGCAGCGTGCCGGGCCTTCGTACCGGAACGGTTCACGGCGCGGCGGATAGCCTCACCCACGGCCTCCACTTCCACGATGTTCTTTTCCACGACCGCATTCGGCGGAAGTGGTTCCACGGCGTAATGTTCCACGCGGAAACGATTGCCACTGCGGGAAAGCTGCAAGAGCTTTACTGCAGTCGAGCTGATGTCGACGCCAATAAGCGGCGACTGGCTTTTTGGGATAAGCCCCACGGTTTCTCCCCTGCCGACGGGCACTTGGACGCATAACCTGCGCCCGCGCATTAATAACGTTTTTTTTGCAAACCGCAACCATCACGCAGTGAAACGTGCACTACCGCACGTTTCACGGCTCCCCAGACGGTCGTCGATCTGCGCTCCCCGGGAACAACCCCAGCCGTTCCCTTGCGTAATCTATACTCTGCGGCCACGAAATTCGCAATCGGAATCTGTCACTGATGACACGCTTTCGCCGCTGGCTGCGCTGGTTGCTGGTCGCCATCCTGGTCCTGGGCCTGATCGGCGCCGCCGTCGCAGGTGGCCTGTACTACGCCATTTCCTCCAAGCTCCCGGACGTGCAGACCCTGCGCGACATCGAGATGCAGGAGCCCATGTACGTGTATGCCAGCGATGGCAAGCTGATGGCCGTGTTCGGCGAGTCGCGGCGCGTACCGATCACCATGAAGGAGGTCCCGGAACGTCTCAAGCAGGCCTTCCTGGCCACCGAGGACGCCCGCTTCTACGAACATGGCGGGGTGGACTACAAGGGCATCGGCCGCGCGGTCTGGCTGCTGGCTACTACCAACGACAAGCGCGTGCCGGGTGGGTCCACCATCACCCAGCAGGTCGCCCGCCAGTTCTTCCTGAGCTCGGAGTACAGCTACACCCGCAAGCTGGCCGAGATCCTGCTGGCGCGCAAGATCGAGTCCGAGCTGAGCAAGGACGAGATCTTCGAGCTGTACCTGAACAAGAGTTTCTTCGGCAACCGCGCCTACGGCGTGGCCGCCGCGGCCGAGTTCTACTACGGCAAGAAGCTGGGCGAACTGGACCTGGATGAAATGGCCTCACTGGCCGGCATCCCCAAGTTCCCGTCCTCGGGCAACCCGATCAGCAACCCCGAACGGGCCCGCGAGCGCCGCGACTTCTATGTGCTGCAGCGCATGGCCAGCCTGGGCTTCATCAGCCAGGCCGAGGCCGATGCCGCCAAGGCGGTGCCGATGCACGCCAGCGCGCATGAGCCGCCGGTGCAGGTGGAAGCGCCCTACGTGGCCGAACTGGTCCGCCAGGAAATGATCGCCCGCTTCGGCGGCGACGTGGTCAACAAGGGCTACCACGTCACCACCACCATCAATGCCGAGCTGCAGACCGCGGCCAACATCGCCGTGCGCGATGGCCTGCGGGTGTACGACCACCGGCATGGCTGGCACGGCGTGGAACAGCACTTCGAGGTGCCGGCCGATGCCGATGCCAAGGCGCTGGCGGCCAAGCTGGTCGGCATTCCGGCCCAGTCCGGGCTGCTGCCGGCGATCGTGGCCTCCACCGCCGCCGACGGCAGCGCCACCGTGGTGCTGGCCAACCGCAGCGAACTGGTGCTGCCCGTCGCGGCCAGCCGCTGGGTCAACAAGACCCCGGCCAAGCTGCTGACCCGGGGTGACCTGGTGCGGGTACGCGCGGGCGACAAGGAAGGCGAATGGCTGATCGACCAGATCCCGCGCGGCCAGTCCGCGCTGGTCTCGCTGGATGCTGAAAGCGGCGCCCTGAAGGCCCTGGTGGGCGGCTTCAGCTTCTCCGGCAACAAGTTCAACCGCGCCACCCAGGCGCGCCGCCAGCCGGGCTCGAGCTTCAAGCCGTTCATCTACGCGGCCGCCTTCGACAAGGGGTTCAACCCCGCCTCGATCGTGCTCGACGCCCCGGTGGTGTTCCGCGACCGCCGCGGCAAGACCTGGTCGCCGCAGAACGACGGCGGCGGTTTCCGTGGTCCGATGCGCCTGCGTGAAGCGCTGGTGCAGTCGCGCAACCTGGTCTCGGTCCGCCTGCTCGACGGCATGGGCGTGGATTACGCGCGCAAGTACATCAGCGAATTCGGCTTTGCCGAAGCCGAGCTGCCGCCCAACCTGTCGATGTCGCTGGGTACCGCGTCGGTGACCCCGTTGTCGGTGGCGCGCGGCTACGCCGTGTTCGCCAACGGTGGCTCGCGGGTGGACACCTGGGTGATCGACCAGGTGACCGACCGTGACGGCGTGGTGGTGTTCAAGGAAAACCCGGCGATGGCCTGTCGCGACTGCGCCGGCACCAGCGGCGGCGCGCCGGTGAGCCAGGTGGTGGACGGCTTCAACTTCGGCGCCCCTGCCGCCCCGGCCACCGCCGCGACGGCCAAGCCGCAGCAGGCCGCCGAACCGGTCGAACCGGCCAAGCCGGCCAACCCGGATGCCAAGGTGGCCCCGCGCGCGATCGACGCCCGCACGGCCTACCAGCTGGTCTCGATGATGCGCGACGTGGTCCAGCGCGGCACCGGTACGGCCGCCAAGGTGCTTGGCCGTGAGGACGTGGGCGGCAAGACCGGCTCGACCAACGACCACCGCGACGCCTGGTTCTCCGGCTTCGGCGGGCCCTATGCCACCACTGTGTGGGTCGGCCGCGACGACTTCCGCTCGCTGGGCTACCGCGAGTACGGTGGCAAGGCGGCCTTGCCGATCTGGATCGACTACATGCGCGCCGCGCTGAAGGACACCCCGATCGCCAAGAACGATCCGCCTTCGGGCATGGTCCAGGCCACGCTCAACGGCGCCACCGAGTGGGTCAAGGTGGAGGACATGGACAAGATCGAGGACTTCAGCTTCGACACCCATGTGCAGCAGGCGGACGACGCCGCGTTCGATATCTTCTGACCGCAGGTACCGGGTATGCCCCGGCACCGCGGACGGGCAGAGGCCGGGCATTGCCCGGCCTTTTTTTGTCTGCCGGCTGCGCATGGCCGGCTCCGCCTCCGCCTACGCGCCGTCCCCGGGTAGAGCTACCCCATGGGTGGCTGCCTCCGAATCCGGCATCACGCGCAGCCACCCATGGGGTGGCTCTACCGCCTTGTCACATCGCCGGTGTACATTGCCGTGCAGGTCGCACAGGAGTACCGGTCATGCATCGAGCCCGTCAGCATGCAGCCACCCAGACCCGCGAGCGCCGCCACCGGCTCGCCCATGAAGCGGCCCGATTGATGGCCGAGGGTGGCATCCGCGACTACCACCAGGCCAAGCTCAAGGCGGCGGCCCGGCTGGACATCCACGATGATGCCTCCCTGCCCCGCAACGCCGAGATCGAGGACGCGCTGCGCGAGTATCAGCGCCTTTTCGCCGGGCCCGACCACGGCAGCCAGCTGCGCCAGCGTCGCGAGGCGGCCCTGCGTGCGATGGAGTTCCTGGAGCGGTTCGCGCCGCGCCTGTGCGGGCCGGTGCTGGATGGCACCGCCGATGCCAACAGCCCGGTGCAGCTGCAGGTCCACAGCGACGACGCCGATGCGGTGCAGCGCCACTTCGACGAACACGGCATCCCCGCCGAACTGCGCACCCGCCGCCTGCGGCTGGACCGCGAGCGTGTGCTGGACGTGCCGGTATGGGTGTTCAGCGCCGAAGACCTGACCCACAACCTGGCGGTACTGCGCTACGACGCCTTTCGCCAGCCGCCGCTCCCGGCGGTCGACGAGAAACCGATGCGGCGTGCGTCGGTGGCGCAGCTTCGCCAGGTGTTGGCGGAGGCGGAGATTGCCGGGTACCTGGCCCCTGACCCGTGATGGGCGCAGGGGCGCTGTGTAGCTTTACCAGCCCAACAGGCCGCGCTCGAATGCACCCGGCTTGAGCTGGGTGTAGAAGGCATCGAGGAAGATGTTCGGGTTGGGCTCGCCGCGGATCTTCGCTGCCACCGCCGGAACCCGCACCGTCTCGATAACCTCCCACAGTTCCGCTGCAGGCATCGAGTACGAGCTGTCCGGCATCGCGAAGCGTGCCGTGGGCGGTAGTGCGCCGTCCATGGTCCTGGCCACCGCTTCAATGAGCGCCTCCGTCGATACCTTTTCGCGCGGCCGGCGGCGCACCGTCTGCGCGAACATCAATTCCGAGAAGATCCAGGGCGAACCGGTGTACGCCCTCCCCTCCACGTAGTCGTCGATCCGGACCGCCTTGCTGTCCAGGAACAGCAGCAACTCTGCCTCGTCGATCATGCGCTGCAGCGCGACGTTCAAGATCATGTACATGCTCGCGGCCGTTCGCGTGACACGCGCGTAGTAGAACGTATCCGGCTTGCCGGGAATGACCGAACGGATCTTGTCCACTTCATGCAGCAGCGTGTATACATCCCCCCACACGCAGGAATCGACAAAGACCTTCAATCCCAGGCTTTCCAGATGCACGGCCAGTGCAACCACCGCGTCGTGGTCCTGGTGGGTGTGCGACAGGAAGACATCGGCGGTCTCGGTCGGGAACAGATCCCTGGCGATGGCCTCGGCATCGAGCAGATTCTCATCATTGAGGATGTAGTCCCGGATCCTGACCAGGCGGTCCCGGTTGCGGGTCTTGAAGCTGTCCATCGCCACGCCATCGGCGTACAGCGTCAGTGCGTCGAAGCCGGTGATTCTTGCATCCAGAAGCATGCGCGTTCCTTCTCGTGTTTTTTGGGGAGTGGCATGGGTCCAACCGGGTGCCAGCGGAGGTCATGTCCAGCCAAGCAGCTGCTTTTCCTGCTGGCTCAGCGGCAGCTTTCCGTACAGGTGATCCAGGAAGACCGGGTGGTCGTGCCGGTAGGAGGCGGCCGGAAATCCCGTGGTATCGGCTATCGCACGCTCCAGCACCTCCCACGCCAGGATGTGGGGTGCCTCCGGCGCGCCGAACAGCGCACGTTGCCCGCCTGCGACCGCCTTCAAGGCATCCAGCGTCAGCCGCGGACGACCGCGCCGCGGCAGGTGCCGGGCAAACGTGAGTTCGGAGAACACCCACGGGGCGCCGGCATGACGGCCGTCGTCCACCCACGTCTGCCCGTGCGTCGGCTCACCTTCCAGGTGCAGGAAAAGCTCGCAGCCATCGATCAACCGCTGCAGCATGGCGTTGAGCGCCATGCAGACATTGGCCGAAGCGGGTGCTGCCTTGCCCGGATGTAGAACGTGCACGCCTGCCAAACGGCGGCGTTCGCACAGCACCTGGTCCATCTCCCGCTGCAATGCATCCACCGTGCGCCAGAGACAGGAATCCACGAACACGCTCACGCCCAACCGCTCCAGCATCACCGCCAGCTGCAGCACCTGCTGGCGATCCACCGCGCCGTGTGACAGGAACACATCGGCCTGCAGCGCGGGCAGCGCTGTCCGCTGCGCCGACGCGGTATCCAGCAGGTTGTTGCTGTTCAACAGACAGGCAGCCACGTCCTGCGCGGCCAGACTACACCGCGCCTGGAAGGCTGCCGTGGCCGCCGGGTCCACCTTCAACGCGGCGTCGGCGAAATCCCGTACCCGAAGCTTCAGCAGCATGCGCGTGCCTCCTGGACGAACAGGTACGCCAGCACGACGGCCGCCACCAAGGGCGGGTGGAACGCCAGCACCGTGGGCCGGCATAGCACCCTCAGCAACGGCTCGCGCACGGCGGCCAGCCGCGCGCCGTCGATGCGATAGGCAATCAGCTGTGCCAGCGGCGCATCGCTCGCCGCGTTGTACAGGCGCACGAAGGCGCGTTCCTGCTGCAGGAAGAACGCATGGAAGCCCATGAACAGCCCGCCCGGCAGCACGAACAGCGCCCAGTGAAAGGTCACCTGATCGCCGAGCGAGCAGGCCAGCAGCGCGGTCAGCACCGCTACGCTACCCGCCTTCATCGCCGTGGCGCTGTTCGCGAGCCTCGCAATGACACCCTGCAGGAACGCGAGATAGCCCAGACGCCACGCGATCTGGTCGCTGATGTTCTCCATCGAAATCCCCTTGTGATGCAACGGACAGGGCACCGCACGGGTGCCCTGCCCCGCCGCTTACCAGCCGATGCCCACGCCGAGGCCCACGCTCTGCTCATCGCTGTTGGTGAACGCCCCATTGAGGCTGAAGGTGGCCGAGCCGCGTTCGTTGAGCACCCGCTGGTAGCCCACCGCCATGGCCGATTCGCCATCGCTGTAGCCCACGCCCGCACCGAGGCGGTTGTAGGTGGCCAGGCCGGCGGTATTCATCGCCATCGCGGTCTGCGCGCTGCTCATCGCCGCCATGCGGTTGAAGCGCTTGTCCATCTTGTCCAAGCGGCGTTCGAACGTGCTGATCGCCCCATCGGTGTACTCGTTGGCGCGAGCCAGCATCTTTTCCAGCTCGGCGGTATCGACTTGCGGCGTCGGCGCCGGGGCGTCGGCCGGCGCAGGCGTGCCACCGCCGTCAGCGCTGGCGATGCCGCCACCGGCACGGCCTGCAGAAGCCGCCGCCGGATCACCCGACGCGCCGGCAGGGCCCTCGGCCTCCGTGGCGGCCGGCGGCGTGGGTGCACTGGCCGACGCCAGCGCGCGGCTCTCCGGCGGCGCACCGACGCGTTGCTCCAGCCCATCGATGCGACCGTCCAGGCGCTGCTCCATGGCATGCAGCTGACCGCCGTTGACCGCATCGCGGCTGCCCGGCGCGATCAGGCCGTTGGCCACGTTGCCGAGCACCATGCCGTTGGGCCCGGCGAGGTTGAGCTGGCCCAGGCCATCGCTGCGGGTGGCGGGGCTGTCCTGGAAGACCGAACGCAGTTGGCTCTCGACCTGATCCACCCGGGAGCCAGCGGTGATCACTGCACCGTCGAGCGCGTTGAGGGCATCACCCAGCGTGTGCTGCGAGCCGCCCTGCACGTTGAAGGTGGGGCCGACGATGTTGCCGTTGGCATCGACATCGCTACCGAGGGTCGCAAGTGCACCGCGGAGCTGACCGACGGTGGCGGCGTCGTTGGCGTTGCGGCCGTTGGCTACGTTTACG
>Ga0070751_1002677_pt1 | contig 10096 bp, 19 predicted proteins | sample VirMetDEL_Aug_28_FD_78514 | JGI IMG/M metagenome (GOLD analysis project Ga0070751, IMG submission 78514) | Aqueous microbial communities from the Delaware River and Bay under freshwater to marine salinity gradient to study organic matter... | ecosystem: Environmental > Aquatic > Marine > Coastal... | reverse complement strand
AGTGTTAAAGCTGCTTGTAGAGGAGCTCTGTGACCGCAACCCTGTAGTATTCTTTCCCATCGATTTTAATTCTGTAGTCTCGATTTTTTTTGAACCCCACAACGTCTCCCTTTTCCAAACCAACCTCCTTTACTCCAAACGCTACTTTTCCTTTAGTTACTGGGGATTGCTTTAGCTTAACCACCTCAATGATCTCACTATCCTTTTTTTCTTCTTCCTCGTAAGGTTCTAGCAGAGCCCATCCAAACAACTGGTGGATTTCTCCAGTCTCCTGGTCTTTATAAGCGATCGCTTGGTTGGCAGATGCCTGTTGCTCGTTATAGAACACCAGGTACTTATCTTCTTCCCCAGGCATGATCTGCCCTTTGTCCAGTACAACGTGGTGATGAAAATAAAGCGTATCTCCAGGTTTCGCTCCAGTTTCGTACCGAGCGGGAGGGTTATGTATAGGTCCTTCGTTTACCCTGTAGTCGAACTCGTTAAACCGCGTATCGACGTAAAGCTCCAGACCTGAGTCTGTAGTAATAGTATCGTTTACGTTGTTTTTGAGCTCTACAATAAAAGCTTCTAGTGCTTTCATTAAAAGTTCAAATCAAATTCAATTATGCACGGCATCTCGTCTACCGCTTTCCACAAAGATACACCTTCTTCGTCTTTGATGTAAACCAGGTACCTATTTTTTGAATACTTGTGCAAGAAAGCCATATCATGTACGATAGCTTCCACTTGGCCTCCGCCAGCTCTCATGCCGACGAAATACGCCATTCCGTCCTTCGGCTCTTTGCCGATGACGATCTTTCTAATTAATCCTTCCATATCAATTTAGGGATATACCAAGGTCGGATAGCAAGCCTCTTAAGTGATCGTCTGGGTCTTCGAACGTCTGTTCCATAATAGTTTTTATGGTTTCCAGCTCTTCAATAGACTCCAAATTGTAACTAAATAAGGATTTCATTTCCACCAGCTCTTGGTCTTCGTCTTCAATTTGTTCCATAAACCCAAACACGAAAGCGCTAAGCACCCTGTCTGAATACCCACTTTTCTCAATGAACTCCTCTATTTCGTTTATCTTTGAGTAGATTTCAGCAAGAAACTCTGCGTCTTCGTAGTTCATGATTTATTTTTTACTAAGATACGAATTAATTAATGCCTAGGTCGGTAGTAAAAAGAAAGCGGATGTTCCGCGAGGTGTCGTTTTTAGACAGAAAGTACATAAATAATAACTACCTAAAGAACTTCCGATCGTGCAGGACTTTGTTTTGCGATTCAAACGATATATCGTTCAGTCACTTAGAGTTTCTTTTGTGGGCTTACGACAAAGAGTTTTGGACCATAAACTACGCTGCCAGCGAGTACGGTTTTAACAAGCATAACTTCGGTAACAGGATCCTATACCCTATGGTAAAGGCGGGCCTGATATACAAACATTTCGATAAGCTCACGCCAAGCGGGACAGCCGACGACCATCTATTCAGAGAAGAAACCAAGTACAATTACAGGGTTAGGTACGGTATTACTCAGAAGGCTAGACTTCTGGTTCAAAGATTTTATAGCACTCTTCACGAAAAAAACCCTGATCAAGAAGCGTAAGCTCCTGGTACTTGTCCGACAGCTCCGATCTAGATTTGTATCTTGGGTATACATCGGGAGATTTCCTTATGTATGATTCATAAGAGTGAATGTCCGTACCGTCTTTTACATCAAAACAATCCTGCGGGTTAGAACTGATACACGTAGGCATTCCTTGATCCCCCCATTTTTTTACGAAAGCATCGTTTATTCTGCCGTCAAAGTTATGAGTGGTTTTATCAGGGTATATAGTAGGGAAGTTAACTGCGTTTCGCAGACTATAAGTTAAATAAAACTGACCAGAATTGCATAAGTGTTTTTTCTGCCTAGTCTTAAACACGCATGTAGGCTGGGTATTCTTGTTTGCAGACACAATAACAAACCTGTTGGTTCCAAACGATACGAGCTTGTTTCCTTTTAAAGTTTCAATACACTTGTCCCAATAAGAGAAATCATTAAAGTTATTGCTATCTACTTTGCATACATAATCAGTATCCTTCCACAAAGCGTTTGTATAGGCAACCTCAAACTTTCTTGGCAGCGGAGAATTGGATATTGATATATGTTCCAGGCCTAAAAACGCAGCATATTTTTTCTGATCCTCTTCGTCTCCAAAGACAACACCCTGAGCTTTATGCCCAGCAGCATTAAACCTGTCTATTACTTTTTTCATGTGCCACATAGACATCCGAGTAACCTCTGGACGTTTGTGATACAACATAAAGAAGCATACTGACCTATAATTCATACGTTAAGAACCTATGTATTTATAGAGAACCATATTGGTCATATAAAACTCAGAATCTGATTCAGCTCCAGTAACTTGTGTGCTGCCAAGATCCTTCAATCTTACTAGTACAGTACCGTTTGTTGGAGTGTCATTGATTTTGTCAAGAACGACGTGGCCCCATGTTCCTTTATCACTTGCCAGGTACATAGTGTTGTTTCCGTCATCATCCGTGTAGTAGTTGTCATATGAAGCGCTTGTAAAATAGTTTCGGCCAAAGAGCGTTATGTAGTTAATACCTCCGTGCTGATCGGTAGATGAAGGAACATATATGTCGAATTCAAGTTTATATCTGTCTGAAGATTCAATCCCGTTGAGAAAGTCGCTTACTATAAAGAATCCAAGCGAGTCATCATCAGTAAGGGCTTTACTGGCGAGTAAACAATTGTCCTTGCTTACCCCGTTGTTATCTGTAACTCCATCCTGATTAGAATCTAAAGCACCATAATTGGGTGATATCGAAAATCCATCCACATTACCGTTTGCATCTACAGCTACACTAAAGTCCCATTGATGGAATACTTCCCAATCTGAATTAGATGGTGCCTCAGGCGCAACGGACCTAGCTGAAGTAAACGACTTAGCAGCAGAAGTAGTTGTACCTACAGAGTTAGTTGCAAAAAACCTATAGTAATAAACCGTAGTTTCTGTTAAACCTGTTAGGTTAGCCGAAGTTGGGCTGGATCCAGAGGCGAGATTTATAGTGGTTTTAGTGCTAAAATCTTCGTTTGTATCGTACTCAAATCCTCTAGCCGTAGTAGTAGGGTTAGCGGAAAAAGCGGCTGAAAGAGTAGCTGAGCTATCTGTGATATTTGTGGCGTCATACAACGCCACAATAGGGGGTATGCTCGAAGCAGTTACTTGCCCCTTACTTGTGGTTGCTTTATTTCCTAGTCCTAGCATATCAAATTACTTTATAGTATGTTTTTCCGTCTTCGTCCCTACAAGCTTTGAGGCAACGCTTACGATTTTTATCAGGCCCCACATAGCTAACGTGAACCCAGTTAGGGTTATCGTCATCACCAAATTCCCAAACCAGCTGATCAAAGTCAATATGCTCTTTGATATAACGAAAGAGTTCACCGTTTGAGACGCCTCCGAATACATCGCAGTCAATATCGAGAGCTTGTCCGAGCATGTGTTGCGAACGCTTCGAACCGCCGATAGCAGCGTTGAGTTCAGGCGAGCGATACCCGCTCGACACGTATAAAGGAACTCCGAAATGATTACGAACAGGTTGGAAAACATGTGTGGCTATTAGTTTAAGGTTGTCGATGATCTCTGGTGGCGGTGTATTGTCTATCCCAAGTCGTTTTGCAGTGGAAGACTTAATTGCTTCATTTAAAGAGAGTTGAGGGGACAGTTGTATTTTTTTTTGATTCATTCCTTGACTTGTATTGGTTTTTCGCCGTATACTGAGATCAGCAAATCTGCTCAAAGTTACTGAATTTCAATTTAACCTTTTAAATCTTACGTTATGAAAAACATCCTTTTCATCATCGGCCTGGCGTTGGCATTCAACGCAACTGCACAAACATCCGTAACCCTCGAACTTGAAGGGTACAAGGATGCTGAATGGATGTGCGGCATTACATTCATGAAGAACAACTACTTCACTCACCAAGCTGTGCTTTGCCCTAATGGTAAGTTGTCAGTAGACGAACAGACTCTCGAAGTAGAGATCATTGAGCCTGGAGGGTACTTCTTCCGAATGGGTAGCGACAAGTTGGACAAGGTTACTCTTGTCTACGTAGAAGTAGAAGAGGGTGACGTAAAAACAATCACTCAAAAGGTTCGTAAGAAGCGAATCGAGATCTAAAAGATCACTGTTGCTCAAGCATGCGCATCATGTCACGGATATTTGGGCGTCGCACTTGATACCCATCTTCCGTGGCTGTGCCAGCTTGAATTCTTCTTAGGTCGCCTCCCACATTTACCAACGAAGTTTTAGCGGCTTCACCTGAAGGGCTAAAAATAGATCTAAACCCTGATCCTTCGAAACTAGCTGGTTCAATGCCCATGATGGCTCCTTCACCACCAGTTGGATTAAGTAAAGCCGACATTAAAGCGGCGTCACCAGTACTCAAAGCCTGGTTAATAGCTTTTCTAACGGAGGATCTGTACCCAGAAGCGTTCTGTTGATCTCCTTCCATGCTACCCATGGTGGGTGCTATATCGGAATACTTTTCGAGAAACTCGTCAAAAGCGGCATCACCAGAGCCTTCTCTAGTAACGAATCCAAGAACACCTCTAGGTATAGCCCTCTCAAGCCTCGCTGCGTCTTCCACTCTTTGTACATTTCCAGCAGGCATAACCTGGTAAAAGCCTTGAGATTCCTTGTCATAAAACACAGTTCCTTTTTCAGCACCTTCTGGGGCTGTTGGCTCTCCGTTCTTGCCACCGCCATCATACATCTTGCCACCGTTCATGTACTCCTTTAGCCTTCTCAAAAGCTCGAAGTCTTCAGCGCTGATCTTACCGTCGTTATTCTTATCAATTTCAGTTTGGCCGCCGCTCAAGTACTGCTTACCGCCATAACCATATGCTCTGTATGCTCTCATACCGCAAATATAACTGATTTATTTTTTACCTCCACGCGCCCTCCTGTCACCTGGTGAGTCCGTCTTGCTACCGCGATTGGCAGAAGCGCTCTTAAAACCTACGATCCTTCCGCCTTTATGATAAGCGTCCTTTCCGTCACCATTTCCGTCGGTTCCGTGTTCTCTATTGTACTTAAGTAGTTTCGCTCGCTTTCTCTTGGCCTTACCGCCAGAATGAAACTTCTTGTACTCCTCCTTATAGTCCCTTTTTGCTCTCATAGCGTGGTTTAAAAAAAGATAATGTTTTCGACTTCACAGCTTTTATTATCCCGCCCTTTGCGTAACTTGTAGGTTCTTCATCTTCCGATCCCATCCTGGTGGCGGCTACTGCTCCTGTCCCCGCTACTGGTAATAAAGAATATACCTTTTTGAGGTAATTCTTGACTTCGTTTGCGTCAAAAAGATCGAGAAGGTTTCTTAATCCTTTAGGGGTAGATTCTGTTAGCTTAAAAAGATAAATTGAGGCGTTTCTTTCGTCAGGGGTCAGGTTTCCAAAGCCTCTACTTTCTATGTTTGGTGCCTTTTTTAGAGCGCTCGACATGACGTCTACCATATCGTCGGTAGAAACACCTATCTTTTTGGCGGCGTCAATTACCTCAAAAGCTCTAGCCCGTATCTCGTCTGGGTTAGAATAATAATCCTTTGCGGTGAGACGACCAACAAACTTACCTTCTAGTTCTTTTTTAGCCGATTCTTTGAGTTTAGGGGTCTCTATAGATGCTGCTGCTTTTTCTATATTCCGCTCATTCATGCTTGTATGAGCAAACTCGTGAGCTACGGTACCGCGTCTACTAGTAGACTCATCAAGCAAAATTTTTGGATATGGAGTTGTACCAAAAGGGGCTTGATAACCGTCTCTATACGCCATCCCATCCCAATACCTCTTAGTAAATGGCTCTATTTTTTCAGAGTGAAACTTGTCGGCATCTAAAATAAAAGTTTCGGTTCGTTCAAGATTTTTTCCTGTGGCACCAATAAGTCTATTTGCCTCATCCGACATGTATGTTGAGGGATCGTGGAACATAGAAGGTACGTGTCCCTGCAAGGGAAGAGCATTTAATATCCTGTCTCTATATTCCTCTGAATTAACAAACTCCATGAGGTTTTTTCTGGTGTCCTCTACTACCGATTCGTCAACTGGAGAACCATAATGCTCTCTGCCATGGCGTAATATTTTTTCTTCAGGGGAAATAACCTCACTTTCTTTCAGAACAATGGCTCTTTCGTCTGGTATTTCATCTAATAGTCGGGTAGGCTTGATTTTTCCGTAGCCTTTCTTAAGGGCTTTAAAACCAGCTTTCAATGGTCTCTCAATAATATTGGGTATTAAATACCCTGCTGCTGTTATCCCTCCTAAAAGTCCTGGGGATATCTCATTTCCATAGTAGTCTGTTCCGTATTTTGCTGCGTGGGCTACCTCGGATGCATCAAGCATTTCACCAACCGCAGGAAGCATACCTAGCCCCTCTCTCGCCGCTACCCCAAGTACATTAAGCGCGTCAGCAGAGAGATCCCTATCTTTATTTCCTAACGTCTCTACTTCAGCTTCATTAAGCATTTGAACAATAGGTCTACCGTAAGGGTCTAAGTAGTAATCCTCAATAGGATCTTTCTGAATATCCCCAGACTGGACAGCTTTCCTGATAAGTCTAGCTTCTTTACTCCGCCTCTTCTTAGCTTTCATCTTTCTTGACGATCATACTGCAAATATAACAAAACAGTCTTTGCGCCTTCACAGCAGTGACAGTTACAGACTTCTCACTAATACAAAAAAACCTACTCAAGAAGCTTAGTGACCGCTTAGCAGCTTAATCTCGCTGAGCTGCTTGGCGAAGTTACAGCAAAAAACTTAAAAAGTCAAGTGGTTTAAGCAGATTGTTAGCAAAACATGCTAATTACTTGATATAGAACAGCGTAACCCGCTTAGAAAAGGGGTGAGTAATATAGATCTTGGGGATTATACGTACCTACTACCACCGCGCACACGCAACCAAAACGGATTCCACGACCCCGTAGGGGTCGAAACGCAACGAAGTCGCCAAAACATTTGCACCTTCGGTGTGCTGCCATCACGTAGCATGACGTGGTATCATGCAGGTAGCATCACAGATGCTGGATTGTACATCGTTAGTCCAAGACCTAAGACAATGACACCCCCTAACCTTTGGTTAATATCCAATCATCAACCAAGACGTCACACTGCAACCTCACGCCACATCACCTCACCCATTGCACATCACCGACCAGTATCCAAATTTCGCCTGTTTCCGCAGGCATTATGCGTAGGAGAAAGGCGCGGGAAATTAGTTAGCCAAAAATTTGGTATTTCGATTCTCTTCCCCTTAACTTTGCCGAAAATCGTCAACGGTTGGCGGTTATCAACTTCCCCTTTAGGGGACTCAAAAATCCTTAGTCATGCCAAAGGCAACTAACACATCACGAATCGACCTCCTCAAGGAGGTAAAGTCCAACGTCAATGCTGTTGCATTCTCTCCAACGGAGAGTCGCAAAGCAAATGCTCTGAAGAGCATTGATGCCCTCCGTAGCTTCGTAGAAGCTATCGAGATGCCGAAGCCAAAGGCTTCTAAGTCAAACTCAAAGCCGAAGGCTTCCAAGGCGGATGACGTCATGGCAGAGCTGCTAAAGCAGATGCTGTTGGCTAATCCTTCGCTGTTAGCGAAGCTAACTGACGGCGATGACGAGCCACCTTTCGAGCCAGACCCAAAGCCGAAGGCTTCTAAGAAGGCTTCAAAGAAGCCTCGTAAGCCCGTCACATCACCACGTCGTTCTTCGAACGATGGAGTGGAGTTGGCTCAAGCCAAAACCGCTACTTCCAACAAAGTTGGCTCGGTCAAGAAGACCAAGGTTGTCAATGCCATCACAGGTGGTGAGGCTCAACCTTTAGAGCCTCGAAAGGAGGTCGAGGTTGTGACTCCTGTCAAGCGTGTCACGTCATCCAAGTCACCCGTACCGTTCTCCGAACTCCGTGACATGGGGTTGACGGATGTAGGTGACGCTATCCGCTTCGTAGCGATGACGGACATGATGGATGACGGCATCACTTTCGATGACATCCTGTAAGGATGAAAAAATAAATTTGGAATTTGGAAAACTCTGTTGTAACTTTGGTGCCGTCGTTGGCACTGAAGCTACGACATCATAAACATCACATCACATGAATAGCAAGCTAATTGCCCTGATTGACCTCATGGAGGTTACATCACCCGATGCAGTTTTCAACTGCGAACTCTTCGAATCATTAACCTGTGACGAGCAGATGGTCGTCATGCAACACATCACATCATGAGCAATGACAAGCTTTTCGAGATTCATCTCGACGAAATCATCGACGTATACCGTCGAGAGGGTTACACCATCTCACGGGAGGAGGCTATCTCCATCAGCGAGGCAATCGACTTCGCATATGACACTTGGGTTAAATCAAACTAATACATCACATCATGAACTACGAAATCAAAATTGGAACTTGCGTTCTTTACAGAACGGGATTTGGACACGGCAACCAACGTGTAGGTCGTGTGACACGAATCGAGCAGACGGACGAGCCTCACGTCAAGTACGGCACGGAGGTCACGTCAGTACCCTCGAATGCACATTACATCATCGACCTCGACAGCGGTCACTGGGCTTACTCACACCAAGTTGATTGCGTCCTAGACTAACGTCTAAAAAAATAAATTTGGATTTTCGAAATCTGTCCTTTATCTTTGTAGGGCAGTTGGCAACAAAGCCACCTCATCATAAAAAACATCACATCATGACACATCATGCTTTCTTTTCGAGCCTCGTCCCTGTTCTGACGAGAGTTATCATGGACAACAAGCAGTCCTTCTACGTTCACGACCCCATCCTCGACATGGGTATCGTCTTCGACCTCACCCTCATCACACCACAGAAAACAGGTGGGATGTATGCTCAGACATCATATGCCAAGCGTAAGGCGTATGACGTGATTGCTGACCAATACGGAATCGACCTGCGATGATGGAATACAATCACTTCCTCGACTGTTCGCTTGACGAGTTGGAACTTGCATACGAACACTTCACATTATGTCACGACTACGAAGGCTGCCGCCTTGTAGGTGACGCCTTCTCTCACCACGTCATCATTGACCTCAAAGGATTTGGAATATGAAAATCACAATTGACATCCCCGAAACGCATATGCTTAATATGCTATGTAACGCTGACTACCGCGATTACACCGCCCTTGACGGAGAACTTCAAAAAGCCTACGATTGGGTCAAGAAAAACCCTGACTCCGTGTCTGAATTCGACTTCCCTGACTGTTGGGAGCCTCAGGTGTTTGCCTACCTCAAGGGTGACGCGAAGCACTTCATACTGATACGTGACGAGTACTCAGATGATGTATATCCGCTCAGTTTTACATCTATGTGCAAAGGGATGGAACTCATGGCACAGGACTACTCACGTCACTTTGATGACCTTATTCAGCAGAATGACGATGCCATCACAGCCGATGTATTTCTTCAACTCTCCCTCTTCGGGGATGTTATTTACGGATAATTAAAACCACATCATATGAAAACACAAGACAACATCGACCGTCTGTATGAACGACGGAAATTTGCAGGTGGCTTCGAGAGCGCGTTGATCGATGCGTACATGAAAGCCGACAGCGGTAACGCTAAACGATTAGAGGATGCCTTCAAGGGTACAATGTTTGACTTAACACCACGGGGCAATGTATGTGAGTGATTCGAAATATAACGTCAGGCAAGTACCTGACAGGGATTGGAATATCAGGTCTGCTCCACGGGTTAGTGCTACAATCAAATTCAGCAACGAAGGTGGAGATACCAGTACAATAGTGAAGCTGTTTAATGACGCTATACACATGAAGCACTTCATATCCTATATGAAACGCAAGAAAGAATGGACTTCACACGAAGTGTTGTCTGAAGTAGAAATTGAAAAAACTAATTAAACACATGGCATTACCTACACTTACCGACTTCCTGACTTCTTGGGAAAAACTCATCGTTACTGGCATGACTCCTGAGCGTAGCGACTCAGTGATGACTACCACCACGAACAACATACCCGTGGCTATCGAATACCGCCACCAAATCAACTCATCGACGGGTGAGTGCAGT
>Ga0070751_1002673_pt1 | contig 10108 bp, 10 predicted proteins | sample VirMetDEL_Aug_28_FD_78514 | JGI IMG/M metagenome (GOLD analysis project Ga0070751, IMG submission 78514) | Aqueous microbial communities from the Delaware River and Bay under freshwater to marine salinity gradient to study organic matter... | ecosystem: Environmental > Aquatic > Marine > Coastal... | reverse complement strand
CAAATTTCTTCTAAAGAATTTGTTTCCGTACAACCTATGAATTTACCTTCTGGTCTAGTATTCTACCTTGACTTCCAGTATGGTGGAGCAGGTGGTGCTAACAAAACTCCATTCAACATCGGTGATTCAATGTATGGTGACCAAGGTGGAAACACTCCATTTGGTAACACTAACACTGGTGGTTTATATGGAGCAGGTCGTTTTGGTTACTCAATCAACAACACCTCTTCAGTTGTAGCTATTGCTTCAACTTCATCAGCTGACTGGTTTAGAGATTTCAATGCTGACGGAGCTTACTCAGCTTCTGTAGATAATTTCTCTACTTACCAAATCGCTCTTACTGGTCTTGGTTCAAACTATGACGCAGAAGCAATCCGTGGTTTCTATATCTCAGGTTCAGGTATTTTGCCTTCAGATATTCTACCTGCCTTTACTAAAGTTACTGGTTCAAACTTAATGTTTGTAGCTCCTGACAACTTATCTACTCCAACTAGTAATGTTACTGTAACATTTACTCTACAACCAGTAGATAACAAGAGAGGTGACTTTGAACAAGGTAATACTGATCTTAACTCAAATAACACTACTATCAACATCCCAGAAATCAACGTTAAGTTGAAATCAGATGCTATCGTAGCTAAAACTAGAAAACTGAAAGCTGTTTGGACTCCTGAGTTCGCTCAAGACTTGAACGCTTACCATGCTCTAGATGCAGAAGCAGAACTTACCTCTATCATGAGTGAGTATATTGCTCTTGAAATTGACTTAGAGATCCTAGATATGTTGATTGACTCAGCTGCTGCTGGTACTGAATACTGGACTGCTGAAAACAACAAATCATTAGATGGTACTCAATACCTAAACACCAACTTAGGTTTCTTGAACTCACAAGGTCAATGGTTCCAAACTTTAGGAACTAAAATGCAGAAATTAAGCAACTTGATCCACCAGAAAACTCTACGTGGAGGTGCTAACTTCATGATCTTGTCTCCAAGTGTAGCTACTGTTTTAGAATCAATCCCAGGATTTGCTTCTACTTCAGACGGTGATGCTGCTAAAGCTAAATATGCGTTTGGTATTCAGAAAGCTGGTCAGTTAAACAACCGCTATGACGTTTACAAAAACCCATATATGAACGAGAATGTGATCTTAATGGGTTACAGAGGTGGTCAGTTCCTAGAAGCAGGTGCTGTATTTGCCCCATACATCCCATTGATCATGACTCCATTGGTATACGACCCAGATACTTTCGTACCAAGAAAAGGTCTATTGACTAGATACGCGAAGAAAATGGTTCGTCCGGAATTTTACGGAAAAATCTATGTTAGTGGATTGAACACTATCTAATAGATACAAAACCAACAAGAAGAAGAGCCACCAAAAGTGGCTCTTTTTTTTCTATTTTATTTAATACCATATATATAATAAAACAATGGAAGTTACAGACAATCAACCCCCAAAGAGAAAACCAAAAGGTCCAATCAAGTTTAATATTCAACTTAACGAAGAACAAAAACAAGCCAAAGATATTATTATAGATAATCCTATAACAGTATTAAGAGGTCAAGCGGGTTCAGGAAAAACTTTAGTTGCCTGTCAGGTAGCTTTAGATATGTTATTTAAAAGAGATATCGAGAAAATTGTTATCACAAGACCTACAGTAGCTAAAGAAGAAATAGGTTTCCTACCAGGAAACATGAAAGACAAATTAGATCCTTGGTTAGCACCAATTTACGCAAATCTTTATATGTTGTATAATAAAGAAAAAATAAATAAATTATTAGAAGAAGGTGTTATCGAAATCTTACCTTTTGCTTTTATGAGAGGAAGAACATTAGTTGATACTTTTGTCATTGTTGATGAAGCACAAAACGTGACCCACACTCAAATGGAAATGGTCATTGGTCGTTTAGGTATGAACTCTAAAATGGTAATATGTGGAGATGTATCCCAAATTGACTTAAAAAGTAAAAAAGAATCTGGTTTTGGATTTTTAAACACAGTAGAGGCAAATGTTAAAGGTTTTAAAATATTTACATTAAAACAAAATCATAGACATCCTATTGTTCCTCCAATCCTAGAAATTTATAAAAATTATAATGATTAAATGAAAAATTCTCATATAACTATATCTCTTGTATTAGCGATCATATTAGGAATATTTATAGGTTCCACGTTTAAAGGGTGTAATCCAGCAGACCCCTGTACAGTCACAACAGATACCGTGATCCTAACTAAAACGCGTATAGACACTGTTCTTCTAGAAAGAAAACCTACAATAACTAAAGGAGGAAATGTAAAAATTGATACATCAAAACCTATATCTAATATACCTTGTGATACAGCTTATTTCACTCAAGAGTACAAGGATACACTTATAGAAGGTACTCTATCAGCTGTAGTTAAAGGAGAATTATTATCCACAGAACTAAATTATACTCCAAAATTTCCTAAGTATATCTTTAGAACAGACTCAGTATTTACTACTATTACTAATACTGTAACTAAAACTGAATATAAACAACCTTTTGGTTTAATATTAGGGGGAGGATTTGGAGCATCTCCTTTAGGAGATTTTACAGTTATGCCCCATATAGGTATTCAACTTAAACAACATCTAAATTTTATATACGGATATAATGTAACTAATCAGTCACATGTTATAATGGTTCAAAAAGTATTCCCTCTAAGCAAGTAATACATACGTATAATAAAACCATATGGCTATATTTGGCTCATCTCGTGACATTTCAATGTTTAGAAAAATCAACCGTGAGTTGTTAGGGGATGTTATTACCCAACAATGTGCTGTCTATAAATTTAGGTTAGAGGAAACAAATGTTAATATATATGGAGAGGCCGCTGAAGAAAAGTATTATGAAGGTCCAACCCTAGTTAACTGTCTGATTGAAAGACTAGAACCAGCATATAATGAGTCTGATATGGGTCCTGATTATAATCGTCAGGTTAATTTTAGATTCTTTAGGGATGATCTAGTGGATGCTAATTTAGTATTGGAGGTAGGTGATATCTTCTTGTATCAAGAACTATATTTTGAAGTTCATAATGTAGTAGACAATCAGCTATTTGTAGGTAAAGATCCAGATTATCCAAACGAATCCAACCCATTAAATCCAGGCCTAGCAAACTTTGGTACAAGTGTTTCTATCATTTGTTCAACCCACTTAGTACCTGCTGATCGTGTAGGTATTACTAAAGAAAGATACAATGGCTAAGAAAGGAAAAACACCAACACCCAAAACACAACGGGAAATAAGCATATCTCAGCATCAAGCATATGATACCACTAGAGGTAATCCTAATGTTGTAGACCCAACTAATAGAGCAGAGGAATTATCATTTAAAGGTGATACTACAAAACCATTTAGTGTTGGACTAGAAGATATTGATGGAGCAATAATTTATTACTTTGAAAATATTATTCGCCCTACAGTAATACAAAATGGTACAAGAATTCCTGTACCTATAGTTTATGGTTCTCCTGAAAGATGGAAAGCAGTTCAAAAAGATGGTTTCTATAGAGATAAAAAAGGAAAAATTATGATGCCTTTGATTGTCTTTAAACGAACTAATATAGAAAAAAATCGTTCAATAGCCAATAAACTTGACGCTAATAATCCTAATAATTATAAAGTATTTACTAAAGCATATTCCCCTAAAAATGCTTATGATAAATTCAATATTCTGAATAACCGAAAACCACAAAAACAATATTATGCTGTGGTTATGCCTGATTATGTTACTTTAACTTATGAATGCATAGTTTCAACATATTATGTTGAACAGATGAATAAAATAGTTGAAGCAATAAATTATGCTTCAGATTCATATTGGGGAAATCCAGAACAATTTAAGTTTCAAGCTAGAATTGATTCATTTGCTAATACTACTGAATTACCACAAGGTGAACAAAGAGTAGTAAAAACTAATTTCTCTTTACGTTTATATGGATATATTATTCCTGATACTACAAATAAAGAATTATCAGCCCAAAATAAATTCTCAGATAAAACCAAAGTAGTATTTAACTTTGAAACTCAAATTGGGCCAGATAATACTCTCCCAAATTTCTAACATACATATAATAAAATAGTAAATGGCATTAATATTATCAAATAGTGGTATAAACAACACCTCAACAATTGAGGCGGCTCATGTATCACAATCAATAGATGCATTAACTGGGGCAGCAGCTTATGATATAACTATAAGCGGTAGCTTAATTATCACAGGTTCATTATCAATGGATTCTGGAGGTTTAACTGGATCTATACAAGGAACAGCCTCATATGCCAATCAAGCTTTAACAGCATCATATGCTTTAACGGCCTCATTCATACAACAAGCAGAATCAGCCTCATATGCTTTAACTGCCTCATATGTAGAGAATGCTCAAACTGCCTCCTTTACTATTTCATCATCTTATGCTCTTACCTCAACTTCAGCCTCCTACGCGGTAAATTCAACCACTTCTAGTTTAGCTTTAAGTGTAGTAAGTGCCTCTTATGCTGTAACTGCTAGTCATGCAACCACAGCTTTAACCTCTTCATATGCTCTAAATTCAGCTTTAGCGGATTTAGCCACTATAGCAAACTCAGCTTCAATAGCAACCACAGCAACTTCTGCTTCATATGCTGCCACAGCTTCCTTATTATTAGGAACAGTACAAAGCGCCTCATATGCAGCTACTGCTTCTTTGGCTAATACATCTTCTCTTGCTATATTAGCAGTAAATGCTACTACAGCAACAACAGCAACAACAGCTTCATATGTTTTAAACGCAGTTAGTTCATCTTTTGCTACTTTAGCGGCAACTGCCACTACAGCAACAACAGCAAATTCAGCTAATGTAGCTACAACAGCAGTATCAGCAACCTCAGCTACTACAGCAACTTCAGCTTCATATGCTGCTACAGCCTCTTTATTATTAGGAACTGTAGTTAGTGCCTCTTATGCAGTTACAGCTGGTTCAGCAACAACAGCAACAACAGCAACAACAGCAACCTCCGCAACAACTGCTGCAAGTGCTTTAACATCAACTTCAGCATCTTTTGCATCAACAGCTTTATCTTCCTCTTATGCTGCTACTGCTTCTTTATTATTAGGAAGTGTAGTTAGTGCCTCTTATGCTAGTAAAGCAACAGATGCAGATTATGTTTATGGATATTATCAAGTAAGTTCCTCAGCAGTACCTACAGTCCAAAGTGGCTCAAAATTCCAGATGATAGCGGGAAGTGGTACTATGACATCAGGTTTGTTTACCTCAGCAGCTTTTCCTATATTAGTAGGAAAACATTTAGGAGATACTGCTTTTATAACTGCTAATACTGTTTTAACTAGTTATAGTAATGGCTTAAATATCACTTTAGATAGTTCAACTGGAGTCATAGAAGTAAATAACAATTTAGGAACAGGAACAGCTTATGTAGTATTCACAGGTTTTGTATTATTAACTTAAAAATAAATAAATTATGGAAAAAAAGGTTTTAACAGAAGAAGAAATGAAACAAATTGGAAGTTTACGAACCCAATTTGATGAGTTAGTTTTTAAATTAGGAATGAACGAAGTTCAGCAAATTAATTTAAATGTTCAAAAAGAACAACTAGAAAAAGAATTAAGTGAAATTCAACAACACGAACAAAATTTAATTAAAGAAATTGAAACCAAGTATGGTAAAGGAAATATTTCACTAGAAACGGGAGAATTTATCCCTGTTTCTTAACTTTGAAATATCTATGCCATACATATAATAAAACAAATACTAATATAATATGGCAGAAATTTTACTATCACCCGGTGTACTAGCTAGAGAAAATGACCAATCTCAAGTTACTAGCTTACCTATTCAAGCTGGAGCCGCTCTTGTTGGTCCAACTGTAAAAGGTAAAGTAGGAGTACCTAAACTTATTACTACTTATAGTGAGTATCAAGCTTATTTTGGTACTACTTTTAACAGTGGATCAGTAACAGATGCTCAAACATATACTTATTTTACCTCTATTTCAGCTTACAACTATTTCCAAAATGGTGGAACTAGTTTAATTGTAACTAGAGTAGCCTCAGGTTCATATACTCCAGCAGTATCTCAACCTATTTCTTCAAGCGCAGATATTGGTTCATTAAATGCCTTTACTTTAGAAACTCTAAGTGACGGTGAAATTATGAACAGTATAGGTCCAGAAGATGCTCAAGGTGTATTAGCAAGCGGTTCAAAAGATAATTTAAGATGGGAAATTGTTTCTCCTAATACTTCCTCAGGTACTTTTGGTTTATTAATTAGAAGAGGTGATGATAGAACAAATAACAAAACTGTTCTAGAAACATGGACTAACTTATCTTTAGATCCTAATTCCTCAAATTACGTAGCTAGAATTATTGGTGATCAAACCTTAACTACTCGTAACGCGGGTACAACTGATATTTATCTACAACCATCTGGTTCATATCGTAACTCTTCTCGCTATGTGAGAGTAAGCAATGTGGCTTTGACTACTGTAGATTATCTTGATAGTAATGGTGATGTTAGAATTAATGCCTATACTTCTTCTATTCCAATTGCACAAAGTGGTGCTTTTGAAAATGCCACTGGTAATATCGGAGGAAATAACAAATATTACCAAGATATTACTAACACTAACTCACAAGGTTTAGTAGGAGCCAATTATACTGATGTATTTAATTTATTAGCAAATAGAGATGAATACAGATACAACATTATCTCAGCTCCTGGTTTGATTAATGCTTTTGCAGGTCATTCAACAGTATTAAGTACTTTAATTACAAATATTGAAAATAGAGGAGATGCTATTGCTCCTATTGACCTAGTAGGATATGGTTCTTCAATTGGTGCTGTAACTAGTCAAGCTGTTTCTCGTGATACTTCATATGCTGCTGCTTACTGGCCTTGGTTACAAACCACAGACCCCGACTCAGGTAAAAATGTATGGGTTCCAGCTTCTACTATGATCCCTGGAGTTTACGCTAATAACGATAGAATTGCTGAAGCATGGTTTGCCCCTGCAGGTATTAACAGAGGTGGATTAGGTCAAGTAATTCAAGCTGAACGTAAATTAATCAACGCAGACAGAGATACTTTATATCAAGGAAAAGTAAACCCAATTGCTACATTCCCTAATACTGGTGTAGTAGTATTTGGACAGAAAACACTACAAAAACAAGCATCAGCTCTTGATAGAGTAAATGTTAGAAGATTGTTAATTGAGTTAAAAGGATATATTTCTCAAGTAGCAGACAACTTAGTATTTGAACAAAACACTACTGCCACTAGAAATCAATTCCTAGCCCAAGTTAATCCATATCTTGAATCTGTACAACAAAGACAAGGTTTATTTGCATTTAGAGTAGTAATGGATGATTCAAATAATACTCCAGATGTGATTGACAGAAATGAGTTAAGAGGTGGTATTTATTTACAGCCTACCAAAACTGCTGAATTTGTTTATTTAGATTTTAACATTCTACCTACTGGAGTAACATTTGCATAAACTTTGTAAAAATAACATAAAGAGCCCTCATTATGAGGGCTTTTTTAGTCTCCATTTGGTATTACCACAATCCCATACTCTTCTATAACCATTCATCTTCATATTCTCATACTCAGATAATTCTGGAGTAAAGTTATCTAACAGTTTATGTAGTTTATGTTTTTGACATGACATTCTATTGAGAATCCTATTATCTTTCCAATAAATATAAGAAGGGGAAGTATATGATTCAAAATCAAATCCTAATACAGAGTATAAATCTCCATTAAAAAATCTCCTATCAGAAAAACTTATAACATCATTGTTTTCTTTATTATAATTTTTTAAAAAATATTTAAATAATTTAGAAGCTCCCCCAATAACATTAGTATTTAATTTATTACAAAAACGTACTAATTCAAATTCATTAGAATTCTTTTTAAATCTATTTTTTCCAAAAGTCATTATAGATACTAATTCATCTCTATAATATAACCCTAAATTAATAGGGGAATGGGTATAACCTTGAATATGATTTTTATTTAAAAATAGTCTTAATTGTTCTTTAGGAACCGGTTTTATTATGCATTTTCGAGCATATATCTTACTCTCAATAAGATTTAATTGAGATAATAATATGGATTGAATTATAGGTTTTTTAAACAGCCATTCATAATCTAAAATATGAATTAACCTAATTCCTTTTTCTAAGCATTTATTAGTTTTAAATAAATGATAGTTTTTATACTTCCCTAGAGACTCAGAATGCCAATATACTCCATTTACTTCTACAGCTATATTATACTTTTCTAAAAATATATCTAATTCTTTCCCTTTCAATACACTTCTATCATTTAATTTTATATGGTTCCTTTCTATATAATGTAATAAAAAATTTAAAATTTCATCCTCTATCAAAGAATATCCTTTAAACTCAGTACAACATAAACAAGAAGGTAAATATCCGTTACTTAAAAATACTTCTGTTGTATTATTGCATTTATTACATTTAAAAACAAACTTATTTTTATACTGATGTTTAACTTTATTTTCTATCAAGTATTGCTTATCAAACATAGGTTCCATCCCAGTTTCTTTGAAATAAGCCATAAGTTTATCCCATTTAATATCTACAAAATTCTCCCTATCAATTACTCTATTCTTTAATTTATTTGATATTTTATTTGCTATATCTTGATGCTGGGAAGCGACCTCAACCCCATATTTATCTTTAATACTTTTTTTAGCTTTATTTCTTATTTCTTTTGATTCAAAGGGTGATTCAACTCCATATTTATCTTTTAAACTTTGTTTATATTTATCTTTTACTTCATCTGATAAAATAGCTATTTCTGTCCCATATTTATCTAAGCATGTTTTTTTTCTTTTATCTAACCAAGATTTATCTTTTCCTTTCTGTTGTTGGGCACAGGATCTTGAACAAAAATCTCTCCCATGAGATGGTCTTGTATAAAAAATTCCATCACAATTTTTACATATATTTTCTTTTGGTGTTTTTTTAGGTCTAGCCATGATTTTTAGGTTTAAACGATTATACGTTTATATATATTACATAAAGGATTAAAGAACATATTTTATAACATATGTATCATAGAACAAATAAATATACTAAAATGGCAGTACTAAACCCAAACGAAATATTCTTTACCGCTTTTGAGCCTAAACTACAGAATCGTTTTATTATGTATATTGACGGAATCCCCGCTTATACAATTAAAGGAATCAGTGGTCTAGGATTTGCTCAAGACGAAATCAAACTTAACCACATCAATGTTTACCGTAAAGTAAAAGGTAAATTAACCTGGAATGATGTTACTTTGACATTATTTGACCCAATTACTCCTTCAGGTGCTCAAGCTTGTATGGAATGGGTTCGTCTACATCATGAATCAGTAACAGGTAGAGATGGTTATTCTGATTTCTATAAAAAAGATATTACTTTAAACATTCTAGGTCCAGTAGGTGATATTGTTTCTGAATGGATCATCAAAGGTGCTTTTATTAAGAACTTTGCTCAAGGTGATTTTTCATGGGATAATGAATCAGTAGCTCAAAACTTGACTCTAACTCTAGGAATGGATTATTGTATTTTGAACTTCTAATTTGGCTTTCTAAAATATTATTCTTATATTTATATCATGAAATTACAAGAATTAAGACAACTAATCAGAGAGGAATTAGAATTAGAAGCAGATGAAAGTACTCGTATGTACAATCAAATACTTAAACGTGGAGTTACAAATCCTCCAACGGAACCAGATGAATTTATGGCTTACTATAATTTAAATAAACATCATTTCGAAGAATTATTTTATGGTATTACCAAGGATTTAAAGGCTCTTCCGAAAGATCCATCTCTAATTTCAAACATTAAATCTAATTTACGTAAAATGCAATCAGTTGCTACTGATCTTTTGAGTAAGGCAGAAGCCCATGAAAAGGGAGAAAATTCTATTAAATATTAACAATAACTATGAAACTAAATCAACTAAGAAAATTAATCAGAGAGGAATTAGAATTAGAAGCAGATGAAAGTACTCGTATGTACAATCAAATACTTAAACGTGGAGTTACAAATCCT
>Ga0070751_1002668_pt1 | contig 10116 bp, 9 predicted proteins | sample VirMetDEL_Aug_28_FD_78514 | JGI IMG/M metagenome (GOLD analysis project Ga0070751, IMG submission 78514) | Aqueous microbial communities from the Delaware River and Bay under freshwater to marine salinity gradient to study organic matter... | ecosystem: Environmental > Aquatic > Marine > Coastal ... | reverse complement strand
TTTTTTTTTATCCTCCTAGACTTGCGTTTTCAATTTTGTTCCTATCTAAACTCTGTTGTGTTGTTACCTCACTACCTACTACATACGCTTGTACTGGTTGTTGCCCTCCTAAACTCTCCGCTAGTTGATTATTACCGTCATTGCCTACTACGTTAAAGTTGGCAGGGTTTGGAATACTTGGCGCTCTTGGTGCAGAACCACCGCCTCCACCACCGCCACCTTCATATTTGGTACGTGCTATCTTTGCAATGTTTACTCCTGCCGTTACCGCTGCTAAAGCTGCCATTAAAGGACCCATGACAACACCTGCTGGACCCATGCTAGAACCCGCCGTAAATGCTGCCATTACTCCTTGTATTCCCGTGATAACTGCCATTGTTAATTGTAGCTTTTTAGAACGCTCAAAACCTTTCTTACGTGCTGCCTCTTCCGCTGCTTCTTTTTGATTCTCTAAACTCTTTGTAGCCTCTGCGTTTCCTTCCGCTGCTTTAAGTCTTGACTCGTACTCTAAATCTATATTAGTTAAGGCTAATTCTGTGGAGGCATTGCTTAAGTCCATTATTGCCTGTAACCCCTGCATAACATTATTTAAGTGTGACTGCCCCATATCGTTTAACCTATTGATATATTCTTCATTACTCTCTTCGTCTTTCTTTCTCCACTTCTCTCTAACCCCTAACCAAAACTCACCTTTCAACTCTTCGGCTACTACCTCTACGTCTTCCTCTGGTAACGGCATTTCGGGAGGTGGTAAAATCGCCTGCGCTTTAAGTTCTTTAATCTTATCCTGTTGCTCCTGTTCTTTAACTAAATACTCGTCTCTTATCCTTTGTTCCTCTGCTACTCGAATTGCCTCATAACCTTTTATAAGTTTCTCTTTCTCTTCCTCTGTGTAGCTAGTACTTGAAAGTATATCTTGCTCTTTAATTCTCGCTGCTGCATTTAAAACCTCTATTGCCTTAAATTCGGTATCTTGTAGTAACGCTAATTCTATCGCCTCTATCTCTCTTGTCGCTGCTAACCTCTTCGCTTCATAGTCTTTTTTGTTTTGTAAAAAGGTATCATACTTCGCTTTATTCTCCGATTTCTCTTGCTCTATCCTTGCCTTTTCTTCTTTGGCAAATGTCTCGTTTTGTAATGTCTTTTTATTATTATACTCCTTATTTCGTTTCTCTAATTCCTTATACTTCTCTCTATTAGCTTCTATCTCTTTAGTTATCTCATTTGCTAAGTCTATATCCCCTTGCTTTCTTGCTCTTTCTTTTGAAGCAAACAACTCTTTCTCTCCTTTTGTCAAAGCTATCATTTGCCTTAACCTTTCTTGTTCTTCAATCTTTAATAGTTTTAACTTCTCTTCATGTACCTCTTTCTCTTTACCCTTCTCTAATTGGAGTAAGGCAATTTTTTGATTACTTGATTCTTTTGCTTTCCTTGCCGTTTCGTCTATAAGTTCCTCAGTCCTTTGCATTGCTGCATTAAGTTGCTCTTGCTTCTCTGCTGCATCATGAGATTGAGTTGCAAAGTATGCTATCGCTGCTCCTAACGCTGCAAATGCAGTAACCATTAAAAACACAGGGTTTAAGTTCATAACAGCGTTAAGTATTTTCATACCTATTGCCCCCGCTGCTTGTGCTACATTCAATGCCTTTTGTCCTATTGCCGTTTTTGCAATAACAGTACCCAACGCTTTAAAGCTCGGTATAGCCTCTCTAATACTTTGAATACCCTGTGAGATAGCCATAGCACTTTGGACTCGTAAAAGCATCTCTTCCACTTTCTCACTCTCTACACCCATTGCGCCCATTGCACCCGTACCTAAAGCAAAAGCACCCGTAACACCGTTCAATGCACCCCCTAAGTTTTGTGCTACCGTTTGGCTCATACCATCTACGGCTAAATCCGTATCAATGATAACCTTCTTCATTCGCCCTACCTCTTGGGTAAGGTTCTTGAACTCAGCACTAGAAGTGTCTCCAGCACCAGCCATCTCATAAAGACGGTCTTCCATTTCACTTATCTTAGTCGATAACGGGTCTATTTCTCCGTAAACATACTCGAAAGAGCCTCCCAGCTCTTCCATAGATTTAACCGCCTTTTTAGTGTCTATGTTTATTTCTACTTCTTTCTTAATTGCCATTGCTTCTCTCGTTTCTTTTGTTCTCTTACTCCCTTAACCGTTGTGTTAAGTTGATATTTTCCTTTTGCTATCTCAATGAGTTCACTCTCTCCGTAGTAATCTCCCGTGCTTAACATTTCTATTATCTTCTCTATCATTCTAATATTATTCTATCTAGTGACTCTGTTAATATGTAACTACTAGACTCGGTTAATAAATACTCTACGTCTGCCTCCTGATAAACAGGGAAGTAAAGCGTTTTCTCTACCGTTCCATCTGGGTAATAATAAACTATCTCAAAAGTGTTTGTTCTTGCTAACCCCGTAGTGTTTGCAGGTATTGTTATCTCTAACTCCGAATCGGTATAATATTTAAAAGGTGGTGTACCCGTATAACTTACAAACTTAGAACCTATCAAAGAGTTAATCCATACACTACCCCCTAGCTCTGGCTTGCTCGGTCTAACGGGTAATACTATCGTTGCTCCCGTTGCGGGTATCGGAGGTGAAGGAGGTAACGCTCCCCTATCTTTAATCCAATCACTTATTAAAACCAAATCAACAACCCCCGTACTAAGGTTGGTTTTCATGTTGTTTATTCTATAAGCCTTATCTCTTACTATTACTTTATCGTCTAATGTTAATGCCGTTAACATAGGTAAGGGTAGAATACAACTCAATGACACCTTTCTACTTTTAGGTGAGAATAAGTTTTGTAGCATTGGAGAGTAGTATATTTGATAAAGTGAATTACTAACTCCAACCCCTAATAAACTACTTTGCTCGTCACCCCAATTAATAGAGTAGTTATCAGCGTTATAATAACCATCTTGACCCATAGGAACGTATGAGGTAATTTGTGTTGCTGAGCCGTTATCTAAATAAAAGTCACACGCCGTGTCTTCATGTAGATACAATTTTACAGGTTTAGGTACATAAGGCTTGTAATTGGGTGCAGCGTCTAAACAGTATGATACTTGTAAAGCCTCCGAACCCGATTGACCTGAGAAGTTCTGAAAGAGTAAATTCTCAAAGGGTAGCTTAACCTCATACTTACTTCCGTCGTATGGGAATGTATTTTTTAAGTCTCCGTATCTCTTACCGTTTATTTCCTCGTAAGCCTCATTTAAAAACGCTTTAGATTTCTCCCACTCGAAATTGATTTCTTTGTGTAGTGACAATCTATCTATTTTTATACTGTCGGTATCTACGTAAGGTGTAATGTCTACTGTGCCACCTGCACTATACCAATCTTCTAAAGGCTCTAATTGATAAGTTAAATCATCATCCAAAGGATAGCAAGTTAAATTAAACTGCTTCAATAAACCACTAAACCAATCCGCTACTTTAATATCGGGTGCTGAACTATTAAAGTCTATGTAATTATCGAATGTAATCGTGCTTATATTTGCTGTTGTTGTAGTTGATTGAGTATTTGTTGTCGTTCCTCCTGTTATTATGTCTGATTCTGTCCAGTTCACAATATGCTTAATAGTACCTGTCATTGTACCACTTTGTTGTGTTGATATTTTAAAACTCCAATCGTCATCCATTGCAAAATTAGAGGCATAACCAATCAAACCAATCACTCCAGAAGTTCCAAAAGTATTAGCATAACTCTGCTGTCCTACATGAATACCGTTTTTGTACTTATGTACTGTAAACTCCCCTGAGAAACTAGGATTATATTGTAACTGTATGTACTGACTGACATGACTAATTGTAGGTACTACTATCCATGAAGCATTAGGCACTAAGTCTGAGTTTATATATTCGGGTGTGGTTATTACATTTGTACCTATTGGAGCAGAACCCGTAAATAAAACATCTTGCTTAGTGTTTGTAAAGTTTGTAGTAGTTCTATTCTTCCACCATGTAAACGACTTTAAAAACCTTCCGTTAGTTCTAAACGCTGCCGTAAATGTAACCCCATACTTTGCCTCGATAGCATCTAAGATAACATCGTCTTTTAAAGCTGGGAACAACTCGGTATAATCAATAGCGTTTCCAATTACACTAATATCCGTTGCTGCTGCATCTCCATAACTCCAAACCCTACTCGAAGAGATTAAAGGATAACGTACATCTATATCACTTGTGCTTGTTATTCCCGTTTGAACATTCGCCCCCGTGTATTCATGGCTTAACCCTGAGTAATCTAAATCGCTTAATTTATCGTCACTAAACAAATCTTTCAAGCTAACTACGTCTCCGTAAAAAGTAACTTTATAGCTTTCTGGGTTATTGTTTTTAATCTCTGCTCCCTCTAGTTGTATCTTCCCCTCTCTAAATTTAGCGTGGTTTATTTCCAACCTTGCTGCTACCCTTGTTTGTGCTTGGTACGTTCCATCTACATCGTTATTATAATAGAAATCAAATATCTTATTATTATTTACTGAGGCGGGTACGGTAAACGTTTGAGAGTAATCCGTAAATACTTTGGCAATATCGTTAACGTCCTGTATTGAAGAGTCTACTTTTATTTCCTCATCCTCGAATAAATCTACTAATTGATTCTCTATGTATAATTGTACCTTTCGCATCTACTGAATGTTATTAATCATTGGGTTAGCATACTCGAATTTCATTTCGTAGTTTATAGTCTTATCGTTTAGGTGAGTCATTAGGTCTATATTCTTTTGTGCTAACTTCACGGGTTTACCGTCTAGTAAAATCTTCTCACTAAACAATAGTTGTTTCATTACTTCGCTATACTCTTCGTCTACCCAACCCGTATTGCAAGTAATCATTTGCTTACCGTTAGTGTTAAAAGATTGTCTAATATTAGAAGAGGTATCGTAATTAATCGAGGGAGGCATAAGATTAAACTCCTTATTCTCCATGCTCATAGATTTCTTATTCGCTTTAAAGAATACCAACCTCTGCCAATGACCGTATCTATTTACAAAGTCACAATCTATCACCGAGTACTTACCCTCACAAACTGGAGTAAATTCATAGTAACCTTTATTTACTGAGTTTCTTATAATCTGTATTGAGTTACCGTTAGTAGTGTATGATGAATGTAAGTAAGGAATATAACCCACTTCATTAGCTAGGGTAATTGTAGTTGTTCCACCCGTTACTAAATCCGTGTATTTTGCTTCCCATGTTACTACTTGGTCATCGTGATAAAACAATCCACCACACCCCCCCGTGTCACTTACTTGGTAATTACCTTGCTCTAAGAAAGTAGGTGTACTAGATACCATTGTAAGGTTAGCGTTATAATCATCCTCGAAATACCCGTACCCATTAAACCCTATAAAGTATGCCGTAGTTTGTAATAACCCGTCTAGGTACATTTCAACCGCACATTTACAATACTCTCCTACTGGTGCTGCCGTATCACTTGTAATCTCCGTGAAACTTGTATGTGTTATGTACTCCCTCAAATAAGGCGATATATCATAAGCACATGAAGTAATTAAAGTACTCGGTATTGGCTTACTTAGTGTATAAGTAGGTGTACTAGGCTGAGCGTCTGGGTCGTTATGTATGTATATCTTACAACTTGTGTCCTGTCCTGCCGTTCCTGCTTGTGTTACAAATCTTGGGCTTCTTACGAATGCTGGTGTATATGTTGGCATTATCTATTTTTTGCTATGTTATCTATTGTTCTCTCTAATTGCTTTTCCATGTCTAAAGCATAATCCTCTAACAATTCATCGGGTAAACTATTAAAGTACTTCTCGAAGGGTTTAGTAAAAAACAAACTCGGCTTTATCCCGTGTTGGTATATGCTTCTACTAATTAAAAAAGTAAGGCTCTTATCACTAATGAACTTTCCATCCTTACCTCTTCCCTTAATTCCTTTACGCTTTATCCATGTGCTAATAGAGTTTGTTAATCCTCCCTTCTTGCCCGTTCCACTTCCAAACTTAAAAGGGCTTCGTGGCGCTCTTGAACTTGAACGCTTACCCTTTACCCCTTGGTCAACAAAAGCACCGTAATCCTCCATCTCAAAAGATAATTGAAACGAGTTCTTGCTTATCCTTAGATTGTATGTAATAGAGTTTTGTAGCTTCTTAGTATCTGTTCTATTGAACTTGTTTAAGTTAGCTTTAGACTCCTTAACTACTCTCTTAGCGAATTTATTTAGTGCCTTGTCGATTAGCATTTACTCATGTCGTTAGGAATAAGTAAATCAAAGGTACACGCCCAACCCGCTAGGTAGTTCTCGAATCTCTCAGTAAATGGTTCACACGTTGGGTTACCATCCATTTGAAACGTACCCGCATTAGCGCCCCTTACTAATACCTCATGTACCCTATTGAATACCGCTAGTTGAGTGTTGAGTACGTCCATTTCATTATCGTTACCTACAAACTCATCCGTAGTAGAGATAGGTGACTTATCTACAATATCCATACAGAAGATAGTTATTGAATACCTCCATACGCTACCCTCAATAGTTGCTTGGTTTATCATTATATGCGATAAGGGAAACATTGTTTGTTTAATGTTGTCTATATCGTCAATAGAACCTTGTGATACTGTGTTAACAAAATCGTCTGCCTCTAATTGAGTTTTTAATGTTGTTAGTACCTCGTAAACTTTACTCATTTTTTAAACTGTTTTTTAATTTGTTCCCTCTCTACCTTTAACCTCTCCGCTTCAAAACTTAAATAAGTAAGGCATTGGGTAAGTCCATAGGTAGTAACTGCATTAATTCTCTCAAATTTTCCTGCTGCGAGAGCATAGACGCTTGAGTACCAACCCCACTTTTTACTAAATTGCTCTGCTCCTGTGTAGCCTCCTGTACTAGTTCCTCCACCAAAGAGGATTGGATAGCTTTCAATAATGCGTTGCTTAAATTCCAAAAAAAAACAACTGCACCAAACACAACCCCTAATGGTGCAAACTGCATTATCTCCTGATACTTATCCGTTCCCTCGTACTCTTCTATCTCGTACTTATCCCCAACCTCGTCTATTATAGGTCGGTATAGTGTAGCCATTGCTCGGTTCATTAGTTGCCAGTCACCTAGATTAGTATCGAGGTCTATAAACTCCCCAAAACTCATATCTTGTAGATTAGGTATAAACCCAAACTCTACCTTACCAATAAAGAATCTTTGTTGAAATGGTTTCTCAGCTTCAAAGAGTGTGTTAATGTCGTTTACTATCTCCCTTACAGAAGTTAGTTTAATCATTAGAGACTCCTTTAATGTCATACCACAAAAGAGGCTAATCATTTTATGGTTGAGTAGTTCCCCCTCTAGTGTTTCCGAAGCTGTTAGAAACTTTTGATACTGTTTGAGGCTTATCTCGTTTAAGCTCTCAGGTTGTAATATCGTTGCTGTTTGTGTACTCATACCTACTTAACTAAAATAGTAGGTAATTGTTATACATGAAAAAAGGGCAACCGTTAAGCTGCCCTCTAAACTATGCTTTAAGCAAGTATATTGAGATAATGTTTATTATACTGTGCTATTTTACTAAATCGTTTAATGCACTATATCCACTTGTTACCTGTAATTGTTTAAAAAAGGGCACTCACTCTTGCGTAAATAATATCGCAGTACTCTTTTGAAATTTCACTACCTATCCAATTACGATTACTTATTTTTGCCATCTTTGCAGTAGTTCCAGAACCCATAAAAGGGTCGTAAACAATATCATTTTCATTAGACCAACTTACTATATGGTCGTTTGCTAAATCACTTGGAAAACTTGCTGGATGCTTTTTACAAATTTTTCCGTTTGAGTATTTCCATATATTAGTTAGTGGTTTTTCATCTTTAACAACTTTCCCTTTTCTTTTTTCTTTCCTATCTGTTCTTATGTCCCCATTTTGTTTTCTTGCTGTTCCTGTTCCTGCATCAATCCCAGCCATTAAGCAAGGTGTTTTTAAATAGTTGCAAGTTTTAGGTTTTCCTTTACTTAAAACATACATAAATTCAAAACCTTGTATATATCTGTTTTGTCTTGGGTCGTTAGGTATTGGGTTTTTCTTTTCCCATATCATTGTGTCGTGTAAGTTAAAACCACATTCAATAAAATATAAGGCTTGTTTAAATCCTGTTCCAGTTTCACTTCCTTTATGTGTTTTATCATTTACTATCCAAACTAACACACCACCATCTTTAGTAACTCTATAAAGTTCTTTAGCTATACTTTTAAAATCAAAACTATAACCATTATAAGTTCTTAAATCATCGTAAGGTGGTGAAGTAACAGTTAAATCAATAAAGTTATCTTCCATTCTTGCCATAGTATCAAGGCAATTTTCATTGTAATTATTATTTATTTCTATCATATCTTTGTGTTTATTTTGCTTCCTATCGTCAGCAATGCCCTTTTTTAAAAAACTACAGGTAACACCGTATATAGTTCATTTGCGAAAAGCAAACGAAACCATATACAAGTCCGTTACCCCTCTTCTTTGTTTTGGTGGTTACTAAATCGTTTAATGCACTATATCCGCTTGTTAGCCACAATAAATAAATAAGCGTTCGGTGCTTACCTTGTTACCACCTATAACGCCATTTGCTTTTAAACTACTTTTTGCTTCCTTTTCCCATACGCAAACGAAATCTTCGGGTGCTTTGTACTCACTTACAAACACTTTGTTTCCATCAAGTGTAGTTTTTCTTACCCAATCCCAAAATTGACTATAATCAAAGCCTTTGCTTGTCGAGTATTGTTTAGTTCCCTCATAAGGTATGTCGCAATATAGAATACTATCTTTAGGTATTTCTAATTGTCTATAATCACCAAATCTAAAGTCAACGTCTTTTAAGTTTGGTATTTGCTTTTCTATATTCCTAATACTTTCAGCAATATAATCTCGTACTGTGCCAATTTTAGTATTGCTTTTTCCACTATAACCACCCTCAAAGAACCGTCCGTTTGCACTACCCATAAAGCCAATCCACCCAACTAAATCGTCAGTCATGTTCATTGTATGTTCAAATCTTGTTTCCTTGCCATTAAATACATCTCTAGCTAAAGAGTATAGGCTTTTGCCAATTTCTTTCGGGTAAATAATACCTTTCTGAATACCTTTCCACATTGCAATTAAGTACTTATTATTATCGTTTGCTATTCGGTTTCCTGTTACTTTATCAATTAAGTTCATACCACCAGAAAATGGCTCAACATAGTACTGTCCTTTAGTTCTGTCTTTTAATATTATAGGTAGCAATTCTTTTGCAAACCTATTTTTACTTCCCATATATTTCATAATTCTGTTCTTTTAAATCTTATTTATTAACTGTGGGTAACAATGTATATAAGCCATAGAAAAAACGGCTCATATACTAAACGTTGTTTAGACAAATATAATAAAATTATTTAATAAATATGATACTCTCCCCTGTGAGGGTTCTCTAATTGACTTGTTAACCCATATCTAGCTGCGTCAATAGCATGGTTAAAAGCGTCAATAGGCTTGTTTACTTTGTTGCCCTCCCTATCCTTAATCCAAATATAGTTTTGTAATTCGTTAATTAGATTCTTACTTCTGTTGGTTACGTATATCTCATTTTGGTTCATTAGGTTTAACCCGTAGACAATACTATCCTTACCCTTTGTGCATGGTAATACGTTATGACCGTAGTGGTTTAACTCAGCTATTGACTTAGGCTCTGCACTATCAGCGTATATTATCTCTTTAACCTCGTATGTTTTTAGTAAGTCGCTTATGTCGGAGTTGAGTAATCCTTTCTTGTAGATAACCTCGTCAAAGATATATGCGTTATTGTATTTATAGATAGCTACTAAAGAAGTAGGGTCGTTACTATATCCAAAGTCCATACCATAACAAAGTAACCTCGCTTCTGGAGGCAAGTCAATAGGTTTCCAATCAGGAACACACACACCCTCTAAACTTCCTATCTGTCCTAGCCCGTAAACCTTCCACCAATTCTGCCAGTACTCGCTAGTTTTATCTCTAGCACTTTCAATCATGTCTATTGTACCTTGGTCTAGTGCCTCGTTATCTTTGTAGGTTAATGTAATGAAGTCTACATCGGGTTGTCCTATAATCTCTCTATCT
>Ga0070751_1002665_pt1 | contig 10121 bp, 14 predicted proteins | sample VirMetDEL_Aug_28_FD_78514 | JGI IMG/M metagenome (GOLD analysis project Ga0070751, IMG submission 78514) | Aqueous microbial communities from the Delaware River and Bay under freshwater to marine salinity gradient to study organic matter... | ecosystem: Environmental > Aquatic > Marine > Coastal... | reverse complement strand
GTTCTTTGATAGATGTTCGTAAAGATTCCCAATCATAGTTTAATTTATGCGGAACAACTGTGTCCACATCCTTCTTGTATGTGTCAATTGGCAAGATGCCATCACTGTATTTAGTGCGGTTGAAATAGTCACATGCACCTCGTTCTTTTGCAAGTTGATTACTTGCTTTTAAAAGATAGTATTGGAATGCTTCACTTAGATTGTGTGTTAGTTTCCATGCCTTTTTATGTTCGTACTTGGCATGATTTTTTGCGAGATAATGTGCAAGTCCAATGTAGCCAATGCCTAGTGAACGTCTTGCCTTTGTGCTAATCTCTGCCGCTTTAATTGGATAGCGTTGATAGTCAATAATTTCTTCAAGTGCTCTTACAGCCAAATCACATAGGTCTTCTAAATCGTCTAGTTCTTTAATCACACCTACATTAATTGCACTGAGAATACACAGGGCAATTTCTCCGTTCTCGTCATCAATATGCTGTAGAGGTTTTGTAGGTAGTGTTATTTCTTGACATAAGTTGCTCATGTAAACTGTGTCTTTGAATGAACTGTGAGTGTTTGCGTGATCTACATTCATAATATAGATACGTCCTGTTTCTGCACGTTCTTTGATCAGTGCTGAAAACAATTCCATAGCAGGAATTTTTTTCTTTTTGATTGAAGTTTTACGCTCATAGGATTCATATAGTTCTTGAAACTTTTCTGCATTGCCAAAATAGGCTTCATACAATCCAGGCACATCATGTGGTGAGAAAAGAGTTATTTCTCCTCCGGCTAATAGTCTTTCATACATCACTTTGTTAATTTGTATAGAATAATCTAACTTACGCACACGATTGTCTTCTGTGCCTTTGTTGTTCTTAAGCACAAGAATGTCTTCAATCTCTTGATGCCACAAAGGGAAGTGTGTGGTTGCACTACCACCGCGTACACCATTTTGTGTACAACAACGTACTGTTGCTTCAAACTTCTTTAGAAACGGAACAACACCTGTATGTGCTACTTCTCCGCCTCTGATTTTTGAGTTAACTCCTCTGATACGTCCTGCGTTAATGCCGATACCAGCTCTTTGAGCTGTGTATCTACCGATGGACATGTCTGACGCAAAGATCGAATCAAGTGTGTCGTCACTGTCAACGAGAACACAAGAGGCAAACTGCCTAACTGGAGTACGCACTCCGGCCATGACGGGCGTTGGGATATTGATTTTAAAAAGTGAGGTCGCATCGTAGTATCTCCTTACATAATATAATCTATCTTCTTTTGGATAGTTTGCGAATAGTGTTGCGGCAATCATCATATACATATATTGTGGAGTTTCGAAAAGAGTGTCTGTGCTTCTATCTTGGCAAAGGTATTTGTCTACAACCTGTCTAAGTCCTGCATAGGTAAAATTTTCATCACGTTTATGATGCATATAGGTATCTAACCGTGTAAGTTCTTCATCTGTGTATGCATCAAGAATAGCAGGATCATATACGCCTCTGTCTATGTTTAACTTTATCATTTCTTTGAGAGGAAGAGTTTTATAATCGCCAAACACATCTTTGTATGTTCCATACAACAACAATCGTGCCGCGGCAAATTGATAGTTAGGATTGTCTAAACTGATTAAATCATTTGCAGAACGTATTAAAATACTTTGAATCTCATCCGTTCCCATGCCGTCGTAAAATTGTATATTTGCATTCATTTCAATTTGACTTGCACTTACACCTGCTAAGCCTTCGCAAGCAAACATAACCACTTTATGAATTTTATCTATGTTAAGTGCTTCTTTTTTACCGTCTCGTTTAATGATGTTAATATAGTTACCGTTCGACATGTTTTTCCTCTTTCGTTTTTAGTGTTCAGTATTTATTGGAGTGGAGGCATTGGATATATTTTTTCGATTTTCAGAGCTGTGGATAACTCTGATCGTTTTATCAAGCCTTCATTCCAACCAATGACGATATCGTCTATCATCAACAAAAATACAGTGCGAGACCTTTCTCGGTCTATACCAATATGTATCTCAAAGTTCGACTCCTTAAAGCGTTCTGTTAACTGTAAGGAATAGCATATACCTAACACGATACAAAACTTACAATACTGGTTAGCATGTACAAGTTCCCAAGGTCCTGGCCAAGTAGCATTATCCCAAGGATCTGTGTTTATACTTACACGAGGTGCTTGATCATAGTAATCAAGAACGTGTTGCAGAGGATTTTCGACGATTTCAATAGAATCACGAAACTCTTGCCACGCGGCTAACCTATTTTCATACTTCAAAATGTGAAACATTTAGATAGCGTCTGTTTTTTTGTTTTTAATCTTAAATTTCATTTCTGTATTATCGTCACCTGGCATTGTACTAGTAACATTAACAGAAATTGTTTCGTTTGTCAAGTCCCCATTTTCATCTAAAATGCTTGCATCAAAGGAAATTGAGGTTTCATATGCAACATCACCTGCATAATCATATGAATCACTTACAGATACAGTTGCAGTTCCGTAAGCATCCATAGTAATATTTAAAACACCTGAGCGTATCATCTCATAATTATTGCTAACCATTAGGTAATCTATATCAAAACTTTGGTTGGCTACAGCAGGAAGTCTAAATGTTTTGATTGCACTACCTTGTCCTATACTTACTTTATGTTCAAAACCATTAACATAATTACATAAACCTTCTACTTCAGGAATGTAAGGTGTACCGTTAATGTAAGATTGATTATATGAAAGTGCAGCAGTTCTTGCAAAGTAATCATTGATTGATTCGTTACCTAATTTTGCATAATTAATCACACTGTACTGAGGTTGACCTTCAGTGCCTGCTTCGTTTCCTACACCAATAAAACTATTACCACTACTTGTATTATAAGTTCCGTTTTCTATCCAAATACCGTGTCTATTGATATCTATAAATTTACATTTTGTAATTTGAGTATTAGTTGGACCTGTGCTTGTTCCAGCAGCGGCACTACCTAAAGCCATGTCTACTCCAAAAGCAAAACCGTTGCCAAGTGTGTTAAATTCACATCTTTCAAAAATATTGTGATCAATATCCCAGTTACTCATTACTCCGTAAGCAAAGCCTAATACCTTACAGTTTACAAATTTATTATTACTACTTTCAACACTTCCGCTTAAACTATTAATCAAAATTCCAATGTCGGTGCTAAAGTCTGTAGGAATAGTATCTCCTGCGGTAAATGTACCAACAACATCTATATTTTCAAAATGGCTGTCTCTACAACTGTCTAACTGTAATCCAATACCTGTTTGAGTAGTTTCAAGTGTCATGCCTTTGATATGAATATTAGTTGCTTGAGTATTGTATGTTGGTGTTAATTCATCACTGTTAACAGTTTTAAATATAGGATTAGCAGTGCTTTGTTTGATAACTGTTTTCTCAGGTCCTGCTCCTACTAGAGTTGCGTGTGGAGGAATTTCAATAGCAGTATTGATATTATAAACTCCAGGTTCTAGGTGTAAAATTACTCTACCACGTTCACCAACAATTCCATCATTTAAAAATAATTGATTGATTGCACGTTGTAGACCGGCTGTTGCATCTTGCGAAGTTTCACCAGTCAATCCAAAACTTCTTACACTGACTCTATCATCTAGTCTGTCTTGCAAACTTCTTTGTATAGGACTGCTACTGCTTGCACCAGTTTGTATAAATTCATCTTCTGATCTGTAAGAATAGGTGTCTGCTAGGGTAAAAATATTATCGTACTGTGTTAAAACTTTGGTGTTTCCAACTTCAGGTGCACCTTCCGATACACTGCCATTTCCAATATATAATTCTCTAGTATCTACAGCCCAGCCAAGTTCACCACTAGCAAGTTGAGGTAAACCTGTTCCTTGGTTCTTTTGTCCTCTTCTTATTTGGATGCGTGATATTTGTACAACTGCCACCGATTTCTCCTACATTAATAATAGTATTTATGCTAGTTTATCATAATACTGATATACACGTTCATACCATTCGTGGCGCCATTCTTCGTACTCATCAGGCCAAATATCAAACTGTTGATACTCTCCTGCACGACTGCACATAAACACATGTCCTTCGCGTATGTTAGTACCGTAGATTTCATTGTGTGCTTCAGCATAGGCTACAAGTTGTAAGAAATAGTCAACTACCCATTCTACTTTCTTGGGCTTGTTGGTTTGCTTGAAGTCCATAATAGAGGGTTGACCTTTGTATTGTCCTACCAAATCAGTAGTGCCTGCATACATCTGTGGCATATACAGATTTACTTCAGACCCCCATATTTCATCTACATGGTCAAGTGCTTGGGTCTTGATTTTTTCTGCCATGCTGTGTGCTTGTTGTGCATACGGGTTAGACCCTGGGTCTGGCCATTCACCTGTATCAATGTAATCCTCAAGGTATTTGTGCATACGGGTACCGACCCCTGCGGCTTCAGTTACAATCTCTTGTGCTTTAGCTTCACCCACCCTCTTCTTCCAAGCGATGAGGTGTGTCTTATCTTTGGTAGCGTCGAGGATAGTTGTGACAGAGGCCACAGCATTGCCGTCGGGGGTGGCATATAATCGTCTACCGTCGACTTGTTTTCTTTCAATGGGTTGATAATCGTAGCGTTTAGTTATTAGGCTCATTATGACCCTCTCCTTTTTCTTGTACTTCCCAGTCATTAAACATGGAAGGGTCTGTGTAATATGGATCTACTGTAGATGTAGGATCGTTTTGAGCTTCTACTGTTTTTACTTCAGGAACATAATGTTTAATCATATTTTCTACACCCATCTTCAGGGTCATTGTACTTCCAGCACATCCTGAACATGCACCTCCTAATTCCAATAATAATTTTCCTTCATCAAAACTTATAAAATTTATGACTCCGCCATGACTTGCTACTGCTGGCTTAACATTTGTTTCTATAAGATGTTTAATGTGCTTTATAATTTCTTCTTTAGTTCTTTCCTCAACCATAAAGATATCGTCTCCTAATTTTCATTAGTTTAACATAAAAATTGAACTATGTCAAGTAATTATAATTTATCACCTAGGTTTGTTGCACTTTTAGCCATTTGGCCTACAACATCACCTTGCGTATCCTGTTGAGGTACACCTGTGTTTATAGTTTGTTGTGTTTTTGGTTCAACACCGTCTTGTGAAAAGTTTTGCACCATAGTTTTGATTCTTGGATCTGTATCATAGGCGGCTTTGAATGTACCATAGTCAAACTGTTCGCCGCCTATGTTAGCCATAATTTTATTAAGGTCTAAATTCTTAGCGCCTTGTTTAATTGTTTCTGGTGTAGGTTGTTTAAAATGTAGATATACCGCAGTGCCGTTTTGATCTGCAGATGCTATTATCGTACGCAAGATGTTTACTAACTTGCCTGTACTGCCAGCGTCTACTTCACTTATTCTCACTTTTTTTTTGAACTTAGAATTGTTCCTAATCTGCGAGACAAATCTATTGATTCTCGTTTAGCTCTGCCTGCTTCATCTGCTCCACCTGCAGCTGGTTCAGCGGCTACAAAATCATCACCTGCTTCAGCATCAACTGTTGGTTCCATTTCTGGTTCTGCTGTGTCATCTGCTGGCATTTCATTTTGTGCGCCCATGTCGACTGCTGGTTCAGCTTCGCCTGTCAGTTGGCCTACGCCACCTGTTAGTGCGCCACGTGTGCTTTCAAGTGCTGTAAATAATGATTCTAGTGCTGGTTTGACTACTTGAATAAATGATTCAGACTGTGCTTGACCCATTTCATCACGTATAGCATCGCCTAGTTCTAGCATACTTTCAGTTTGCATTTCTGCTGTGTCTTCCATCCAGCCTGTGATTCTGTCCACCATATCTTTAGCAGCCATAACAATTTCTGCTTTGTCTTCTTCGCCTTCAACAAGTTTTGTTGCATATGCAAAATAGTTTTCAATAATTTGTGTTTCTTTTGATTTAGACTGTTTAGATTCTAGAGTTGTAGCGGCATTCATTGCTGCCTTCTTCAACTTGCCTGGTTCCATATCAATACCAGCGGCATTAAGAGCAGTGTACATGCCTTTGTAAATTACTTTCATTAGCTCGCCTGTTGGGCTAAAACCTAGTTTGTCTTTGATTGCTCCGTCATAGTAATCATCAATGCCTTTGATACCTGCATCAAGGTTAGGTGTGTCTGATCTGTTTGGCTCTTGTCCACCTCTAGTTCCATCATCGGGACCTACTTCATTTGTCTTTTTATCTTCTTTGTCTTTAACAGCTTTTTTCATTGGTTCTTCTTTGTCACCATCACCGTCTATGTCAATGTAATCAGGCTTTGCTTTTTCAGACATGTTTTCACGTTCTGCAATAGCAGCATTAAGAACATCAAGGAAGAGTTTGTTCTTTTGATAATCGCTGCTAGTATGAACTGCGTCAAAACTTTCAGTAGTTTCAGTTTGACTTAATTGTGTTCTAATTTTGTTACGAGCATCTTCTAATTGCTCTGTTGTAAATTTATCGACGTCGATCGTTGTGCCGAATTTTTTAGCAAGGCTTTCGTTCAAGCTCTTTACTGTAATTGGTTTTGCTAGTTCTCTTATGTTCATATCACTCTTCCTAATGATTGTGTTATATTTATTTATCACTTTATACAAATACGAAACGCATTAGATTGGCTTTAGCTTCTTGTGTTTTCGCTATTGCTATATCTAATCTAAACTCTGCTGTTTCTCTTTTTATGTAATTATCTGTTTTTTCTATGGTATTTTTAAAAAAAAGACTGTCTGTGTGGTGTTTTGCAATGGTATCATCGAATTTTTTGATTTGATCAAAGTGTTTTTTTTCTTTTAGCACACATTTTGCCCATGCAACTGCACCTGTTTTTGAATAGGTTTCCGCTATTTTTTTATTTTGTTGACAGTCATAAACCAAATATCCGTGCTTGCTTTTGCGTATTACTATATGGGCAATACGTATGCTATTGCCTTTTTCATAGGGAAAGGCAGTAATATCTACTTTGTCTACTAGTTCCTGTAACTGTTTTTGTAATAACGTGTCAATCATTTCGCATAACCAAAAAGAGTCCTTCGTTGCGTATCTTACTTACTAAACTTTTCTTAACTAAGTTGTCAATTATGACTTGTTCTCTTTCTGAATATGCGTTTAATGGGTGCGGTGTAGCACCTATTTTGGGCAGAAGTCCTGCCTCTTCGTTGGTTGTGTAAATCTCAAAATCTTGTATAAGTTCGTTGATTTTCATTACGTTGGTTGTTTCATTACTACTTTAGCACCAGGCTGTATGCCTTTGTCTACTTCACCTGCGGCGCCTGTGTCTATTACAAAACGCTTGCCAGTAGCATCACTTGGGTCTTTACTTATCATACCTGGTTTGTTAGGGTCTCTTGGTATTTTAGTTTCAATACCACTTCGTGGATCTTTAAGCACCACTTCTTTGTCATCAGCTGACATTACATCAAGTTCTTGTTCGTTAAGTGTTATTTCATATATTTTCATTTGAACTTCTTCCTTCCGAAAGGTGACTTTCTTGGTTTGTTTAATCGTGTAAGTCTTTTACTAGCAGGATTTGCTCTGCGAGTTATAGCACTTTTTACTTTCATTTGGCCACTGCGCTTGGCTTTTGTTGCTTTTAGTCCAACACTCTTTTTAACATTTATAGGCGCATTACATGCCGCTGGACTGGCTCTGACCTGTCCTTTGCGAGCACCGTGTAAACAGCGGAACTTGCGAGTTTGTTTACCGCCTGAGCGACTCCAAACTCTTGCTGATCCTGCTTCTACTATCTCACTAACAATCATCTTGCCATCCTGTTGAGAGCAGCTACTCTACGACTAGTAGGGTTAACTCTTTTGGTACGTTTTGCTTTGCGAGACATTCTTGCACCCATACGTGCTTTCGTTTGTTTTAATTTAATTCTTTTTTTAACGTCAGGTGCTCTAAAACACTGCGCTGGTTCTTTTACTACTCTGCCTTTGCGTGAACCAGATGTGCAACGATATTTACGTACTACCTTTTGTCCTGATCTTGCCCATACCTGTTTTTCTTCTAAACTTTCGTTATCTAATGAGTCCAATGCATCACTTGCAATTTTTGCAATTTCATCATCTGAAGAGTCAGGTTGCTCTGGCATAGGCATGCCTGATCCATCTAAAATAGGACCTTCTGGATTAGCTGGAGGTGTTTGATTGTTTGGAAAAGGAACAATTGGAGCAAGATATAGCGTTTCTCTTCTAAACCTCACATAAACAACTTCATGTGTGTCTTTTAGTTCTTCATATTTTTCAGGAGTAAATTTAAAAATATGATCGTTTAACTGTCCGAGCAGTAGTCTGTTTACTTCTCTTGGATTATCTGGTGTACCTTCTCCTTCGGTACCATAATATATTTCTCCAACTACTTCTATCATTTTTGCGATTGTATTTCGTCCAGGGTCGCCGTCAACAGTTAAATCATGATCTTGTTGGAATTGCATAACAGCTCTTGCTGTGCGTCTACCAAACCAACCATCTGCCTTGCCTGCATTGTATCCTAATTGATTGAGTATTTCTTGTAAATCTTCTAGTTCTTGAGTTTTGATAGAACCTCTTTTGGTTTTACGCCATTGGCTTGAAGACGTGTCAATTGCCTGCAGAACCGCCAAAGAGGCACGGGCTACTTCTGGGTCCATTTCTTCTGTAATAGTTGGTAAGGTCAGTTCTCTCAAATACATTGCATACTCCTATGCAGTATTTATATAAGTTTAATTGAAGTTTATTAATAGAACGACTATGGTGGAGAGTAGGCCTGCAACAATAGTTCCTGTTGCACCTATGATCACTTTGATCATGCTCTTGTTGCCTAGTTGAATATCTTGGTGTACATGCTCCAGTTTCTTCTCAACTGCTGTTAAACGTGACTCAAGATTCTCATAACGTTGCTGACATAAGTCAACATGTGCTTCAAGATTTTCTCTTTCTAAATCTGTTGTTCTGGCTCTTGCCATTAAACTCTCTCCATTTTACCCTTACTCTCGGGCAATTAGTAAACTCTTAGTTGGCCTAATGAATGGATGCCTTGTGTGCTTTGCCTTAATTATAAAGTTATTTATTGTCTAGCCTAGTGTTAATTATCAGATAGTTTAAAAATAATATTGCACTCAGTGTTGTCTTTGGTTCTAAACGCCCGATTATTTATATGCACTGTTTCTGTTAGTTCAGTTATGACAGGCACAAGATCAAAATCTTCTGTAAGAGTTTGTTCTGTTACGGCACCTTTATAGTCATGTTCAAACGTAAATTCCCAATATCTCTGCTTGCCTGTGATAGCACTGCCAAATCCAAATTCTGATACATCACCTACATGTGTAACACATTTTAATGGTATAGCATTTACCCTAAGTCCAACTGTCTGCAACATGGTAAGATAATTTGCCTGCTGGTTGCGAGCAAGTTTGTCATCTTCTTTGCGAGCGTTGGTTTCAGTAATATCTACTACAGTGGTCAAGGTGACTCTCATGACAGTATTTAACGGTCATAAAAAAAGCGCCACCCTAAAGTGGCGCTTTGTGTTTAGGTTAAAACCTATTATGCTACAGCGAAGCTTGATGCTGCCGCAACAGTTGTATCAGTTCCGATACCGTCTTGTGCTTCAAGACGTGCCGCAATTGAAGCTGCTGTGTTTGAGTGTGAATCAACTACTACAGACATAACACCTGATGTGTCATCTACTGCGTGTAATAGGTGTGGTTGTAATTCACGAATAATTAAATCGTAAATAGAACCATTTGCACCGTCATTAGCTGTTTTAAGGTCTAATGCTGTGTTAGCACCGTTTGATGTTGATTTTAGGGAAATAAGAAACATGCTTAAAGCACCTGTTGTTTCTAGTGTTCCTACTGTGTTTGCTCCACCATTAACTGGTGTAAAGTCATAAGTTACTGCCATTTTCTTCTCCTTTATCGTAAATAGCACACTACGCTCAGTAGTGTTTGTATAATATTATTTAGTCGTTATAGGAAAATTAGCTACTTTAAGGTCTTTTTTGCCCGATTTTGGATAGATCTAAACATAGATATGTAACTAGGGCCTGCTCTTACAACATCATCAAGTGCTTTAATGGCTGGTAAATAGGCCTTTACCATTTGACTTGGAATAGGTTTACCTGCCGCGGCAAGTTCTAAAAAT
>Ga0070751_1002664_pt1 | contig 10122 bp, 18 predicted proteins | sample VirMetDEL_Aug_28_FD_78514 | JGI IMG/M metagenome (GOLD analysis project Ga0070751, IMG submission 78514) | Aqueous microbial communities from the Delaware River and Bay under freshwater to marine salinity gradient to study organic matter... | ecosystem: Environmental > Aquatic > Marine > Coastal... | reverse complement strand
CGATACCTGAACAAAAAGATGACACAGAGAACGGCTAAGCTCCGGCGTCGATAGTCATCTTACATAGGGCCCACGCCCCACGTATAATTCCTGTACCAGCAGGTGCGGTTCTCACGGAACACCGTCATACTTCGGCTCACAAGGTCGTTGGATCGGGTAGAGATAAGTCCGTGAGACATGGCGGTTGTAATGCGATGAGCGCATTGGCCCTTGCAATTTCGAGCCTACCCCGCAACCATCCCAGCCACGGCCCAGGTTCTAGACGCCCTGGTTAATGTTTGATGCGGTAGCCATAAGGCTATCATTCTAAATTGCAGGAAGGGGGCCGATCTTCTTTCACAAACAGTTCATAATAAAACTGGAACCTAAATAGCACAAAACGTCGCTCACCAGTGGCGTTACAAATAGGAAATGTGAAGATTTGACTAACCGGGAACTCGAAGATTGCGTGAACCTGCTGTAATTAACACAATTTTCACACCCCTCGGGAAAAAAAGCTCAAAATGTGAATATCACGCGCATATTCAGAGTGGGTTATCCCCTTACTCACGGAAAATTCACCCCCCGCACCCCCCTCGGGGAGGGAAAAAGGAAAAATCCGGGCGTCTCTGGCTCGCGAGCGGAAAGAAAATGGGGAGGGGGTTGCCATCAATCCCTCAATCCATTGCGCAACGCGAGAAAGTTCACAGGATGCGTCAGATCGTCCTACCGTTACTACTTACTGTCAGTATACCGGTCTCAATAGATCGTGCGGCAGAGGGCAACACAGGGCCTTACGGGGCGGCTGGTGTTGGTTAGTTGCTCAAGCGTAGTGCGTCTGCTTCGTCAAGAATCATGTGCCGATAGTGTGCATTGTTGCCGAACAGTTTCGATCCTGCTTCGAGTACGTCGGCTGCCTCGCGTCGCGTCATTTCTCCGTTATCAACGGACAGGTTGGCTACTCGGATCATTTCTTTGGCGAGGTCTTTCGTGGTGATGGTCATTGTTCCGTGCGGTTGCGTTGTTGATTAGTGACACCCAATAATACGGCGCCGGGATTTAGTATCCAACAGGTGGCGAATATTTTTTTACCCATTCACAGTATCTTCACGAACCAGGGGAAGGACGCCGGAAAGCGAGCGCAGTCCTCGTAGCAAGTTTGTGCCGCTCATGATACGGTAATGCGTGTAGGACGTTCGACCGTACTGTGTAGCCATCTCATGCGCGTACTGGTGCCAAGATTCCAGTCTCTCGCGCCCGTCGATAATTACCACAGACCTATCGCCTGTCGCTGGTACTGTTTTGTTTGAGTCTACTGCCGATGGTCTGTAATATTCGATAAAATACATTGTTCTCTCCGGTTTATGTTGCGAAGCGTTACGGCGCCCCACGTGGTGGCTAGTTGGCTGGCTCGAACAGATCGTAAATATCCAGCAGTTTCTTGTCAAGGTACAGAGTCAGGGATACCACGGTGCCAAACGAAAGGATATGGAGGTGGTCGACGCTGGATAGGTCTTCAACGATGCGCTGGTAAGAGGATGGGTATTCATCCTTCACAACTTCGAGTCCTGCGGCGGCTTCTTTGGTGAGTCTGTCGAGAAGTGTCATTTTTTTGTCCGGTTGAGTTGCTGTTGCGATCTGATGCCATTATAACACACGCATGGTATACAGGTCAACACATTTTCTGTCTATTAACGCGGTCTTCATATTCCGTACAAGATGCCGATGGCGAAGCGGGCGAGCATGTAAGAGGCTGCCAGGACTAGACCGGCGTACATGATTTTTTCGGATGTTTTCATGGTATTAAAAGCCTACAAACAGGACCTTGTTGTCTTCAGTCGGACCTAGCGAGGTCGTGTAATCCGTGAGACACCAATGGATATCTTCAGCATCCGCGCATGGATCCGCGCCGACAAACTTGTCGTAGTCCACGGAGATCTCCACGGCGTCGTGCTCCCACCACTCGCAACGAATCGCGATAGGATCGAACTGGATCGACTCTCCGAGGTCGCTCTCCAGTTCCTCGTAGTAATCCCAAAGGAGCTCGAGGGCGGTTTCTGTGTAGTTTGCGTGGTCACGCATTGCGGACTTGAACTGTTCTTTGTTGACTGTGGTGTGCATTGTTCCGTTGGTATGTGCCCCGTGGGGCGTTTGCTGTTGTGATCTGGTGCAATAATAAGACGCCGGGCGTATACGGGTCAAGCCCGGGTTTATGAAAGAACTGTTAATACGCCTTCCAGTAATGCCATCGCCTCGTAGTACGAGTGGTTGGAGTGTTCATCTTCAAAAGGTCCTGCGTTGGATACATGATCCAGTGCGCCCTCCAGATCGGCAACAACAGCCTTGACCTCGGACGGGTGCAGGTCCGTGGTGCGCTCGAGGTAGACATTTTTTATTACGTCTTCCAGCAGGTAGTATGCTCTGTTGAGGCTCTGCGCTTCAAAATATCTTCCCCTGCCATCGATTTCACACACGGCATGCTGCGCATTTAATAGTGTCGTTAAGATCGCTTTGTTTTCGTTCATGGTCTGTTGACGCCGTGGCGCCGTTGTGTTGTTGAGTGACGCCCATATAATAAGGTGCAGTGTCAACACGGCGCAAGCCATAGTTTTCCACATTCTCGGATAGTTTTCCACATTCCAGAATGTGGATAAATTGTAGCGCGGGAGCCTTGACATTCCGGGCGCGGCGGGGTACCTTGACCCGATGCACCCGACCCGGACCGGGTCAGGCCCAAAACCAGCACCTACCCCCCCGGGAAAAAAGACCCCAATGTGAAGATGCCATGAATCGCGAGAAAAAAATAATTTTGCTCTTGACCCCCGCAGAAAAAAGCCATATTATTGCACTGCAACAAACGCGCAGGGGCGCAGAAAAAAATGGAAAACAAAACATGTGCATTTAGAATGGTGACAATGCTCATCATAGTTACAATATACTCTGTACTCGCATACGAGGCAGGAAAAAGATCCGGCATTGATACAGGATGGAGACTAGCAACGCAGAATCACGACTTTCCAACAACAACACAAATCGCCAATATGGCGGAGGTATGCAAATGAGCAACACGAACGCATTTGAGGCAGCAGCCCTGGATCGCATACGCGAGCTGGTTCAGAACATTAGACCACTGGCCGAGACGCAGGATGTGGTTGTGATCTCGCCCGAAAGCATGGAGGCAATCCTTGAGGTACAAGAAATCGTTTTCGACGACTTTGCGTCGATAGACGACGACGCGGACCTTGATATTGAGTTCTAATGGACCCGATAGACTACCTAAGAAAAAGACTTAACGCAATGGAGGTTGACATGATTGAGCGCAAGCCAACAAAGACTATCGCAGAAATACAGGCAGGCCTAGCAAAGGCGTATCCCTCACGGGAAAAGACCAAGACGCTAAAGGGCAACCGCATTTCATACATTCCATGGTATGAAGCCGTAAGCATTATGAATGCAGTGACGGATGGGCACTGGGAGTACGAGGTTGTTCACGCGGCGCACTCTCCCATATCGCAGAAGTTTGAGATGCGGGTCAAGGTGACGGTTCACGCTACCGACGGATCATTCTCTCGCGAGGGTACTGGCTCGGAGGACTCGGCTACCGACAACTACGGAGACTACCAGAGCATTGCCGAGAGCATGGCGTTGCGCCGTGCAATGACAAAGTTCCAACTAGGCATTTACATGTACCGATAAAAAAATGACACTAGATCAAGCAACAAATACCATCTGGGCACTAAGGGATTGCACGTTTTGGGTTTTGCGCCTGAAGTGCCTGGATGGTGAGCTTGGCTGGCAAGTCGAGCGCAACGTGGATGGCCTGTGGGCAGTCCTCGGGGAAAAAGATATTCAGGGGGCACTCAATGAAGGCTGACGCCAAATTATTCTATACGCATGAGGCTATGGAGTATGGTGTCGATAGGGCGATCCTGATTAACTACCTGCGACTGTTCATCTCCGGCAACAAGGCACGTGGAGAAAATATCCACGAGGGCGCGACGTACACACACAATACGTACGACGAGATTGTTGCCAGGCACCCGTTCTGGAGCAAGCAGAAGGTTGGGCGAATAGTCCGATCGCTGATTGATGATGGCGTCCTGCTGGTGTCATGTTTGGCGGAGAATCCGTGGGACCGCAGGTCCTACTACGCCTTTGCTGACGAGGGTAAATTCTTGGCTTCCCATGTTATCAAAAGTGAATCATCAGAAGGTATCAAAAGTGAACCTTGTACAAAGTTCAAAACTGAACCTTCTTATACTAAAGAGTCACTAAAGAGTCCTAAAGAATTTATAGGCTTGATTGAGGAGTACTTCGTAGGGCGGGGTCTAGACCCAGTGCAATCGGAGCACATGGCAAACGAGTTCTATGAGTACTGGACCAGCACCAAACCTGACGCTATAAGCCCAGAAAACTTCAAGCGCCGGGCGGCAACGTGGCTCAAGAATGCTGAGAGATTCGGGCAGGTTGCCAAGACCAGCAGCAAGCTGACCAAGAGCGAGTTCGCAGAGTTGCAGGCTCGTGCACGCATAGAGAACAAAACATTTGACCCCTCCGGGTGGATGCTCGAGGGGGACTACTGGATAAAGAGGGACTAGTATGTACACAGACTTTGAGCGGCACAACGTGTCACAGGAGGAGTACTTCGAGATGGATGGCATCAGCAACAGCGATGTATCATTATTCGAGCGATCTCCGCTGCTCTACAAGAGCAAGGTTGATGGCATGTGGGAGAACAACACGTCCACACCGATGCGCATCGGAAGCGCCTTCGACTGCCTGCTTCTTGAGCCAAGCCTTTTCGACGATCGTTACTATGTGATGCCATCGGGTGTGCAGGAGCCGACCACAGACCTCCAGCATCTCCTAGTTGAGGCCATCCTTCTAGATATGGAGCCAGCAGAGGGGTTTGCATACGCAGGATATAAGCGACCAGACCCAAAGTCATGGGAAAGACTCAAGCCCTGGGCCGCTGCGCTTACAGAAAGGGGTTCTAGAGAGGCGATCTCGTGGAGGGAGTACGAAGGCCTCAAAAATATGCTAGACTCGACTACGGGCAATCCTGCGGCCTCTGAGACGATCAACGAGACTGAGCATCAGGTCGTATTTACGGCAACGCACGTCGCGAGCGGTCTTCGAGTGAAGGGAATGCTGGATATGCTGGGCGAGGACTACGTGTGCGACCTCAAGACCACGGGGGAGGATGTCTACAAGTTTCCTTCTAAGCTGTACCGATATAACTATGACCGCCAGATAGCCCATTACTGCGCCTTGGCTGGTGTGGATTATGCCCGGTTTATTGTTGTGGAGCGAGAGGGGCTGAACGAGTGCGACTGCTTTGAGTTGACGCACGACCGCCTTGAGGCAGGCAAGAAAAAAATGGATGCGGCACTCATGGACATAAAGCGATCCCAGGCTGACGGCTTTAAGTATCGCGGGCATCACTACACAAACCACGGATGGAGGCTTATCTGATGGGGACTAAAAACAAGGCGCGCGGGAATACCGCCGAGTATTATGTTCGTGATCGCTGTGAGCACTACGGTGTAAAGTGCGATCGCGCCTGGGGCTCGGACGGGAGAAGCATGGGGCTGGACTACGAGGACGACGGCACAATAGGGCGCTACCGCTGGCAGTCCAAGCGCTTTAAGTTTGACAATGTGGTTAAGTGGTTTTATGTAAATTGCATGAAGTACTTGACAGGAGATCAGGACTTGGTTACCTTCTACATCGATCGCGCCAAGGGCCACCCGCGCAAGGTGTACGCGATCATGGACCTTGAGGATTTGCTATCACTAATAGCGGAGGCAAAAAATGGCCAAGCTAAAGATAGTTGACGGGCCCAGAGCCGGTGGCGACTATCACACGCCAGGCGGATACCGAGAGATCGGGTATGTCGGAGAGATCCTGATTCCATACGTTCCAAAAAATTCGGTCACAACCAAGATTGCCCTATACACCAGAAAGGACACGCCGCACAGTCGCGGCAAGAAAAAACCAACACACGACGGAGAACTGCATTATGTCAAAGACATTAAATAGGTCAGACGACCTCAGGAAAAAAGCCGATTCGTCCATGCGTTATCAGATGGCGATAAAGATACTTGAGTACATCGTCGATGCTCTGGAGCCCATGAAAAAGCACTCGCTAGAGGCGCGAGAGTTCTGGCTTGACTACATGGAGAAAAACGGAACTGTTGACATAGAGGAGCAAAGAAAAAAGACCGGGTATACTGTTGAGGACCATCCAATGTTTTGGCTCGGGCACGCCTATGGCATAGAGTCACTGATTGGCTACAATGCAGCTAAGATGGCAGAGGAGTTAACCGCTGAGACAATGGGGGCTATTAATGAAGCGATTAAAAACCAGGGCTAGGGATAGGATAAAATCCATTATTGCAGGCCCTCAGAGAAAAAAACAGCGGGCAGGCACGACATGGGAAAAGATAGAGTTTGCGCAAAACGCAGTTGCCGTTATGATGGACAGGCACAAGAAATATGCAGATAGCCTTCAGATTGACTATCGCGACCTTATCACTGCGAATCGAAGAATGCCTATTGCAGACATAAGGGCCTGTGGTATGTATGTGCTATGGGACAACGGATACACCCTGCATGAGTGCGCACAGGCCTTTGGAAGGGTGAACCACACCACTGCACTTCAGGCTACAAGAAAAATAAAAGATCATATTAGGATCCGTGGCCTGAACAACTACATGGGGAAGTACATAGAAGAGGCTAGAAAAGCATATGAGGTTTGAAAACGAACGCGCCCTCTTGGGGGCCATCCTGAACGACTCGGACTCGTTGATTGACGTTGTTTCGATCGTCACACCTGACTCATTCAGGGGGGAGCAGAATAGGGCCGTATATACAGCCATGCTAGAGCTGTTTAATGCGTCTGCTCCGGTGGATCTAGTCACGGTGGCTGACAGAGCCTCCACGTCAGAGGATGGCCTCCACTACTCTTCTTATTGCGCTGAACTAATGGGGGTTGATGGCATTGAGTTCGGTCAGAATGCCATACACTACGCCAAGATGGTCGAGCGTGACCACAAGTGGTATGAGCTTGCCAAGGCGGGCAGCAGCATCGTGGACATGTCCATGACGCAGCACGTTGAGGTGGACGAGGCTATTGACAGTGCTGAGGGCATGATTTTTAACATCGCCGCAGAGGCGAAGAAGGAGACTGGCGCTAACCTTTCAGACCTGCTTACCCCAACCTTGAGCGAGCTTGAGGCGGCTCGTCATAACGAGGGCGGAGTCATTGGGATTTCAAGTGGCTTCTACCAGGTGGATGGCATCACTGCTGGCTTTAAGGAGACAGACCTGACGATTGTAGCTGCTCGTCCAGCTATGGGAAAGTCGGCGTTCTCGATGCAGCTGGCATTAAACGCAGCCAAGAAGGGGAAAAAGGCAGCGTTTTTTTCGCTAGAGATGGGCGGCACGCAGTTGGTTCAGCGCATTCTGACGCAGGTAGCTGGTGTGGACCCGCAGCGTGCGCGTCGCGGCTTCACCAATGACGAGGACTGGAGCAGGTTGGTCCGTGCAGCAGGGCAGCTTGACGGGATTCCGCTGCACATAGATGACGACTTTAGCATGACGCCGACGGAGCTGCGCGCCAAGTGCCGTCGCCTCAAGATGAAGCAGGGCCTGGACATGGTGGTTGTGGATTACCTCCAGCTTATGCACGTCGCAGGCATGAGCGGTGGCAGCAGAGAGCGCGAGATCGCCACCATCAGCCGCAGTCTCAAGGGCCTTGCCAAGGAGCTTGAGATTCCCGTCGTTGCGCTGTCGCAGCTGTCTCGTGCCGCTGAGAGCAGGGGGCTAAGCGCCAGGCCGCAACTATCGGACCTCAGAGAGTCAGGTGCGATTGAGCAAGATGCTGACAACGTGATGTTTATACACCGACCCGAATACTATGGGGTCGTCATGGATGAGAGCACGGGGCGCTCCGTTCAAAACATCGCAGAGGTGATTGTTGCCAAGCAGCGCAGCGGCCCAACTGGAACGGCAGAATTGTTCTTCAAGGATGGCAAGTTTAGCAACCTGGACAGGTCGCATCAGCCATGACTATGACGGAACAAGCCCCTGCGTTCTGGGAGACTCGACAGAAGTGGATGACCTGAACCTGCTGATCTTGCCGCAGCCATCACACCTGTATGTAGCGTACTTCTGAGTCTGCGTCGTATAAAATCTGCCAGTTGCCTCAACATCATCTGAGCCGCAGTTTGGGCAAATCATCTCATTGTCTGAGTACACGCCAAGGTTCGGATGTCTATTGTCCCAGCCGCGCAACTCTTTATAGACACGCTCAAGCTCGATAACATCCCCATCATTGTACTCCTGCATTGAGCGGAGCGCGTCAGCATCACCATTCAGGCACTTTTTCCACATGGAAAAACCCTCGTGTGAAACTTTGCCTGGACCATCGGTAATTTTGCTAATGTAGTCCAGCCTATTTGATGAAAAGGAAAACTTTCTCTTGGCTATCTTTAGCGTATCAACACTGCGGTAGCTTGACGGCTCTGGCAATCCCAAGAGAAAAAACCTTGTGTTCATGCGCTTGATGTCAAATTTGTCGCCATTGTGCGCAACAACAATATCGGCCTCATCAAGAAGTTGCCATAGCGCCTCTACCACATCAAAGTCATCCCTTGGGTCAGACGGATCAACGCTGGCATTCATCATGTGTGGCTCATCAAGCCACTTTGCGGACCAGGTGAGCACAGTCCAGTCCTGAGCTATCTGCCCATGGTCTATAAATTTTGGCCACAGGCTCCAGACATAAGCCTCCATTGGCGCCGTTTCAATGTCAAATATCAGGATTTTTGCATCAATGTTGTCTGCAAATGCCCTGAGAGGCTGAAGAAAATCATTAACTGTGCTTTTAGGCATCTGCAATCGCCTGGCTATCTCCCTTCCAGATAGCCCAGACCTGTGCATTTCGTAAGCCTTATTTTGCCAACTCATTAGTCTTTTCTCCAGCGCCTATTAACGCCATATACGTCTAAATGAGTGAAGTTTTCATAATGCCCAATACCGCCAACATTAAGTCGTTCCGCAAATATGGCAATTTGATTTGGGTGGATGCCTGGCGACCTAACGTCAGCAGCAAGGCCATACAGATGCTTGCTTGTCTTTGCTCCGCCGATAATGCTGTTGTGATGGTGCGATCGGTATGCGCTGTTAATGTACAGGGGGCCTCCAATCTCAAGGCGAATGGATTCAAGCAGCTGAATGAGTCCAGGGTGAATAAGAACTACGTCAGAGCCGTCTGAGCAGGCAAACTCCTCAAGCGTAAAGTGCTCGGATACGCGAAGGCCGGGGCCCATCTCCGATAAGGAGTAGACCCCGACCTCACTTACTGACCCACAGTTAAAGCGGGTTTCAGCCATTATCTTCCTCCTGGTCCTTGAACAAACCAAGAAAGCGCTGAAATGCGTCGTTAGGAATGAGCCACTGCGCAACCGCGAAGAGGCTAATAAGAAGGTCAACAACCTGTGATGACTCCTCTGGTGAAAGGCCAAAGTACGCAAGTACAAGTGCTACTGCACCAAGGGATGAGCCCTCTTTGCCCCGGTTCTTAAAGTATGCAATTAGCGCCTTGATTAGGTTCATGTCAAATACCCTTAATCGTTCTGGTGTTTGTGGCCCGCCAGCCTGAATTTGATCGGGCGGCATCGGCTTTATTTTGTGTATGTCTTTCATGTTAAGAGTGGGGAGGAGGATACCCGGGTAGAGGGATCGTGCGGTGGAACCCAGGCACCTCCTATTCCCACATGTCATAGACGCATCCCTCAGTGCGCCATGTTTTCTATACTTCTTCTTCTTCTTCTTCTTCTTGATTTTCAGCAAAGACAAAACTGATGAGCATCTCGTCAAGGCCCGTCAGCCCATCCATCGTCTGCATCAATTCTTCAGAAAAAATGTAAGGCTCGTACTGTACCTTTTCGTTAATCAGGAAAGACTCGAACCTTTTGTAAAAGTCATCAGAAGTGTCTGGGAAGCCATTGGCAAGTGGCTCCCACTCATGCTCCTCCTTGTCGCCATTGATCCATTCAATGATGTCTCCGAACAGCGGCTCCAGCATACGAAGGTTCTTCTTCGCGGCATAGCGCAGTTTGCCGTTCGTGGCGTTGG
>Ga0070751_1002662_pt1 | contig 10129 bp, 12 predicted proteins | sample VirMetDEL_Aug_28_FD_78514 | JGI IMG/M metagenome (GOLD analysis project Ga0070751, IMG submission 78514) | Aqueous microbial communities from the Delaware River and Bay under freshwater to marine salinity gradient to study organic matter... | ecosystem: Environmental > Aquatic > Marine > Coastal... | reverse complement strand
TCATCTTCTGTACCGTATCCTGTAGCAGATAGATAATCCTTGATAATTATTTCTTGATCTCTTTCATTAGTAACATCTAAGCTCCTTTTTTCTTCAACAGTTGCTAGTGTTTGAAATAAACCTTTCATGTCAGTGCCTCCTTCAGCAACATATCTAGCAGCAATTTGCAATTCTTGTGGTAAGCTATCAAAGAATTGCTTTGGCGTTTCTCTTCTAACTTTATTTGCAACATCCTGCATGTTTGCTTCAATCAGCTCTTCCCAGTCTTTTACTGAGTAATCTTCTAAGTTTTTGTCATCATCAAAAGGTACAATCATATCCTTTTCAATAAGCTTTTGAAAAACGTAAGATGTGTTTTTCTTATTGCCCTTTTTAAAGGTTTCTTGATTGTCATCTACATCAATGTTATCTAATACATCTTCTGTTACCTGTTCAACCTCCGGAGTTTCTGCAACTAATTCTTGTTGCTCTTCAACCGTTTCTTCAACTGTTTCTTCAGGATCAGTAAAAGACATATCCACATCATCTTTCTTTTGGAAGATATTAGGTTTTGATGTCTCTTCTTGAGGTAATGTTATACCCTCTGCTGAAGGAGCACCATTAAATAATTCATCAATGTCAATGTTAACTGTTTCTGCTTTTGTTTCAATGTTTTTAAGTTCTTCGCTCATTTTAATGTTGGTTTTATATATTTACAATGTTAATATACGGAATTATTGTAGATAAAAATCTAATAAGTTTATATTAATATTTTAAATTTTGCAGTATATAGCTAGAGTATTTCTACTATTCTACATTATAGCAAAATTGCTAAAATTGCTGTTGTTAAACCTATTGCTACAACACCACCTCCTACTAAGCTAAAAGTAAGAGATTTTTTAGTTTTTTTAATCTGCTTATTTTTATCTTTTATAAGTAGTTCATTTATCTTAACTACTGATTCACAATCATTATATTTTTCATTTAAAAGATCTATAGTCTTTTCATTATTAGTTATAATAAATGCCTGATCTTTTATAATGTCTGCCTGCCTTTGTGTAAGTATTTCACAGGTGTCAATATAGTCTAAATAGTAAAATTGTGTTTTTTTAAGCACATCAAAACTATCTAACTTGCTTGCAATTCTTACAGCTACATCTCTTTCTAAGCATATTTTATCTTGACAAGCGGCTGAGTATTGCAGAATCAGAACTATTATAATAATCAAAGTGTTTGTAATTTTCATTTAAACTGTCTATTTGGTTACTTATGTTTTTTAATGTGTTTCTGTAATTAGGTATTACTTCCTTTAGGGAATCTATCTTTGATAACAAATAATTATTAGACTTATCAATAGAGTCTATTTTAGAATTTATAAGCTTGATATTTTCAATATAGCTGCTTTTTATTCTTTCGTAATCTATAGTTGCTGGCTCAGGTTGTTTTCTTGTTACAACAACTATAAAAAAGACAAGAATTATACAGGACTGAGCTATTATGGCAATATCTGTTTTACTCATCTTTCTTCTTTTTTTCTGATTGCACATCATACTTGTTTTTATTAGTACGTGCAATTTCTAAGTTTTTATTTGCTATGTCTTTTTGTGTTTGAAGTCTTTCACGTTCAATCTGCATTTTTTGCTGGTTCATAGAGTTATCCATGGCATTTTGCTCTCTCTTCATATCCATTTGCTCTCTATACTTAGTTGTCTCCCTAATATCTTGCATTGCATCCATGTAGTCAGACTGTAAGTTTTGATTTATATCCTGCATTGCACCATAACCAGCAGCTCTAATTTCTGCAACAGTAATATCTTTTTGTCTTTCAAGTTGTTGCTGCTGCGCATCAAACTGCATTTTAAGTTGTTCTTCTTGCATCTTAGCTTGTATTTGCTGCTCCTGCATTTTTTGCTGTTGTTGCATTTCTTGTTGTCTCTGTGCTTGCATCTTAGCTTCTGCATCTTTAAGTATGTCTGTAACCTCTGCTATAGACTCTGCTTTGATAATATTTCCTAAATCATATATTGATGCCCCAGAAGTATTGTTTGTGATAGCAAGCTGCTTAAGCTGATCCAATATAGATCTATGATTTGTACGTGTTGTAGCAAATACATTAAAATCTCTAAGCATCAAGTCAGTACCATTTATGATAAAGTTTACATTCTCTGCTTCTGATGTTATATAAGAAAGTCTTACACTGGGATTAGTACTATGGTAATATTGAGATAAGTCTGTGCGCATCTGATGAACCCGTGGCATAAGGTTGTCTGAGTGCTGTGTGAAGTAAATCTCTGTTTGTGCATATGATTGATTCAATGCCTGTGTTACTCCTGTAGCTGTTTGTTGTCCTATAGGTGCTCCAAGTCTTTGTGGGTTTACACCAATAGCATCAAATGCTTGTTGCTTAAAGTAGTTGGCAAGTTGTATCCTAGACATTAATCTTTGAGATTGCTCCATGTTTAAGACCTGATAGTGATTAAAGTTTGTAGCATTCTCTGTGTTTGTTATAGATGTATCAAGCGGTAGCATTTGAAAGTCTTTCATAGCCACATATGCTTTTGCGTAATTGCCTTTACCCCAGTCTTCACCCATAGAATGTCTTGGTAAAGCATTTTGGTCAAACATAATAACAGTACCTAGCTCATCTACAAGTATATCTGCTATTTGGTTATTTACAAGATTGTATCCTACCTGGTAAGCTTTCATAAGATCTACTAAAGAAACAGACTTTGTATTCCTATCAGAAAATACTCTTCCCTCTACAGGAAGCTTACACCCATAAAGTGTCTTATTACCTTTAAATTGGAAAGGTACTCTACCTGGTTTCTTTCTATTAATACCTAAATAGATAGGATTAATGTTAGCACCCATATTAGATCTCCAGTTTGCAGGTAGGTTTGGACCAATCTTTACTCCACCCCATACTTCATTAATCCAAATCCAATCTATATGCTCTCCCTGAAGTAAATTTTCTTTAGTTTTGTTCTTAAATACAGATGTATCATAAATTGGCTTTTCTGTAATTTTATAGTTTTCATCAATAATTTCCTGAATAATTTCACCATCTTCTAATACCCTAGTAAGGTGTCCAACCTTTCTTTGTGTTTTCCAATAGCATGTAGCTACTCTCATTAGCTCTCCCTCACCCCAAAGTTTTATATCATCAGATTCATTAAGAATTGCTGAAACAATATCTCCACCCCTTGCAGGATCATTAGACCAATTACTTACAAACTTTCTATAAGCAAGACCGGGCATGTTAGTGTTCCACTCATGTGATCTACTTGCATCATAATATGCACCGTCATTCTGATATCCATTTACTTGGTATAATGCTGAACGTGCAGGATAAATCTTTTGTAAAGCTTCTAACTGATCTTCATTCATAAGATATCCGTATTTATCTACAACATCAGCAGCTGTCATAAGATCCAGCTTACCAACAAAGTTAGAATCAGATATGTATCTTACATCTGGAGATTTTTGATAAAATGTTAAAACAGGATTCCATAGTTCTACATCATAGTCATCCTCAAGCATTTTAAAATGCCAAAACTCTCTATCTGTTATAAGCATATCTCTAAATGCTCTTTCTTCAAGCTCTTGCATTTTAAACCTTTCTTCATCTACCTTCAGCTGATGTGATGCCCATTCTTCTACTAAAGATCTGTAGTCTTTAGAAAAGAAATCTTCTATCTCTGGTAGTGTTTTTAATGCTTCAGGATTTAGTTGCTGTTGTGCTTCTTCACTTTGGGGGTCCATCCCCATTTCTATCATTTTAAATATTAACTTCTTTTCAGCATCTGCTAAAAGGTTTTCTTCTATCATTGCTCTTTTCTGCTCTAACATTTCATTATATGATAAATCATCAACAGCTCTAAACTGAACTTTTGAAAATCTTTTAGAAAACTCACCTGACAATACATTTATAACATTAGGTATAATAGGATAAAACTTTAGCTCTAGCGCAGACTCATCCTCTTTTGTAAGTACATCTATAATATCTTTGTAATCATTGTCTTCTTCTACAATATAATCTGTCTTATCTATAATGCCTTTGGCTAATTTGTAATTCTTTAACAACCTTCTTGCATTTAACCTCAAAAACTCAAGACCTTGAAGTTCTAACCAATCCATATTCCATGCAGACCAATCATCATCTTTTTTCTTCCTTGGTAAAAATTGCAATGGTTGCGTTAAGCTAGAAGATGTAGGATATCCTTCACCTTTAGCTCCTTTCTTTATTTGTAATGCGTTAAATACTCTCATTATTTGAAATTTTTAAAAGCTGACCTCTTAAATTTTTTGCCATTTATTGATTTATTCCTTCCAATATTTTTAAAAGGTGAATATTTTAATTTATATAAATTTTTTGGATTTTTTGTAGTTTTTAGTTCACTTTCTTTTCTTTTTGCATACCCCCTATTTGACTGCTGCACTTTTGCAAAAGCTATTAATGAAGAAAAGGCTACAAGTCTATCCACGTTAACACCGGGTTGGTATGCAAGCATTTCTTTAAGCAACATCGGATCAGGTATTCTTTCAATACCTAAAGTACTGCTTATAACATTACCTTCTTTATCAAATTCTTGTTCTGTTTCTTCTCTAAGAAACTCTATAGCATAAGATATTAGGTGATTCTTAAATAGCGTACCTGTATTTTTCCAACCATACTCTTGAAATACACTTTTATTAGATCCCAAGTCTTTAAGAAATAGTATTTGGTTTTTGGGTACTAAATATCTTTGTTTTCTTTTAGAAATCATATGCTGTATAAATAAAGATATATTGTTCTCTACTACTGTCCAGGCATTATACCATTCTATAATAAGCTCCAATTGTTGATGTGTTTTATTTATATCATCATATCTACCACACCATGCTGCTACAATTTTATCTTTTTCTATAATGTGTTCTATACCATCTGGTGTTTCTCTAGCTATCTCTACCATGTTCTTATATACAAAGATACTACATAAAGAATCAGATGTTGTAGTTTTTCCTTCAGAAACAGGGTCAATACCCGCATAATACAAACCAAAATCCGGATTAGGCACTGGCCTTTCCCAAACTACTAAACAACCAGTTTTATCGTGAAGCTTCCTACTAACAGGAAATTTATTTATAGGTAGTTTATTAGACCTCTTAGCTTCAATACCTTCTTGTGTTCTTTCTAGTTCTATGTGTTCATAGCTGTATTCTTTATCTTCAATCTTTTTAAGCTGCTTATGTATAAGCCCTTGTGGAAATATACTTTCTTTTCTATACGCAAAAGCCTCTGCTATGTTTGTAGGTTTCTGTGATATTCTTAACTGATACTGCTCTGGATTGAGATTTTCCTTCCATTCTTTTCTTTCTGAATAAATTGCCTGTAAAGCCTCTTCTATTAATGAGTTTCCAAAAGAATCAATATATGGAGGCATAGACCATTGTTCAGGAATAAACAATCCAGCATATGCTTCTGTACCATCTGCATCTATAAGATTTGTTTTTACAGCACGTATACCATTGGCTTTAGGATTAAGTATCATTTCCTTTAAAGGCTTACATTGTTCAAGATCACCAACAGATCCCGCTGCTATAAACATACCTGTTGTTTCCATTCCTGATAACATTGCAGGTCTTAAATATTCATAGGTATCCATCATTTTAGGAGCAATTCCTGCCTCCTCATGAAAGAAATAAGTTGTAGGACCACCTACACCTGTTGTAGCATTTTTTTCAAATGAAGCCCCTTGAATTTTTGACTTCAAACCTTTTCTTAGCTTTCTATTGCCTATGCGTACTTCTATCTGCTGTTGCCACAACAAAACTTTTTCTGGATTGCTAGGTCTATACCAAGCGGTATGTTCATTAAGAAAGTCTCTATACTCCTCTAAAAACTTCCAAGATCCCTTGTCATTGATATAATCTTTAAGACTAGCACCAATTTTACATACAGAACCTTCTTCAAACCAATATTGGTTTAATAGTTTTGCCATGTGAAAATAGGATGATGCTATTTGACGTTTTTTTAATATTGCTGAATGCTCATTGTGTAACTCTGCAAGTATTTCATATAATGCCATATGATATTGTGCATCTCTAACTTTTGCAAAGCCATATTTTTTCTCCTCTTTATCATAGATAGGAAGAAAGTTTAACCACATATAGTAGTCTCTTGTAAGATACCAGGTTTCACTACCTACAAATATTACCCCATTCCGGCATTTGTTTTTTTGATCTTCCCAGTACTTAATAAAGTCTTTAGACCTGAAAGGACTTTTGCAGTAAAAACCAAGCTCATTAAAACTTCTTGCTTGCTCATTAAACATGTAAGATGTTTTATCAAAATTGTATAAGCCTGGCTCTTTAAACAATCCTAAAATAAAAAAGGCAAACTCTGACTTATCTCTAAATTCAGTAGTTTGCCAATTTCCATTACTGTATGTTGGTATACTAATCATCTTCTACAATTGCATGTATGTCTTTTTCATCAATAAGAAAGTGGTTTTCCCCTTTATGTTCCATTTCAATGGTTTGTATATGCTTTGCATATTTAATGAGATTGCCTATTTCTACATTTTCTACTTTTTTTCCTACAGCTACTACATATGCTAGATATTCTTTTGTAGCTGCAGTTTCTGGCATAAGAATGCTTGTACCTTTAAAAAATTTTGGTGCTTCTTTTTCTTTCAGCAGCACCTTACTGCCTAATGGTTTGATTTTCATTGTTGTTGGTTTTATAATTGATCATATGCTAAACCCTGACCTCCACGGACAGAACTTTGTTGTTCTTGTTTCATATCATTGAATGCACCTTTATAGGAATTTCTAATGCTTTCAAACTTAGCCGCTGCATTAACCATAGAATTTATATTTCCATCCCTTCCATGCTCAATAGCTGTTACTTCCATGTATCTTGCCAATCTATCTAACATTGATTTGATACCTCTATATGCTCTGTATGTTGGTGTCTCATATAATTTCTGACATTTTATTAAGCCCATTTGTATAAGCTCATCTTCAGAAGACTCCTCCATCTGTATCTCTTCAACAATCATATCTTCCTTTTCATGCTCCGGAAGATTAAAGAAAGGGTTAAGATCAGGATTTGGACATGTCATATAGAATAAATACTGATAAACATTAAGATATGTTTCAGGAAATGCTTCCATTATATCTTTTAAAAACTTTAAAGTATAGCAATGTTCCGTAGGAACTACCTTGTCATTCTGTATATCAAATAACTTTATTAGCATCTTTCTTGTCTTTTAGCCACATAATAAGGCTTATCACCTCATCTTTTAAATATGGAAGGTTATACATTTTGATTTTCTTAATTATTGGTTCTCCGTTCTCGTATTTAGTCTTTGGGTATCCATATTCATCTTCCCCCTCACTCTCAAACTGTACATGCTGTATTTTTAAAGAACCCACTTTTAACTTAGGATTGTGCTTCTTTATTATGTAAGCATATATGCTCATCTGTAAATTATAATGGTTTAAATTACAATCATCTAAATGGTTTACAGGAATGTGCATTTTTTTACTTATACCCTCCCAGTTTACAAAGCTCTTTTCTTTGATCTCCTTATTAGTCTTGTAATCTGTAATATTTATCTTGCCATTTACTACCTCTACTAAATCTGCCTGACCACACAATCCTGCTGACTTCAAATATACAAAATGTTCAGGATATACCCCATCAGATATCTTCTGAGTAGGAGCATGTTTAACACCTTCTTCTATAATAGGCTTTACAATAGGTAGCTCTACACCTTCTCTCTCTATAGTACTAAAGTCTAAAAGATCTGCCTCTCTTTGATTGTGATACCAGTTACCCAAATCTATAGCTCTTTGCGTTTCCCCTTCCCATATGTTCATTATAACCTGTGGCTGTAAACCATACCACTTAGACTTCTTGTTTGTAGAACACTTCTTTGCTACACCTTTCTTATCAAAACCATCTTTGAACATTGATATAAATGATGTAACACTTGTCCAAACTATACCGTCTGAACTTTCATACTTATGACCCTTTTCTATAAATGTTAATCCCATTACTTCTTAAATGTTAGGTTATTCATTAACTTTTCTTCTGTATCCTCATCCATTAAGGCTTTCCATTTTCCTAAAGGGCAATCTGATGATAAAGCTCTAGTCTTTAGAGATAGGCTACACCCACACTCTCCGCAACAAGGTTGTGTTCCTGGAGCCATGCACTTAGAACCTTTGGTATCTAGGCTAGGGCATTCCTTACATATTGACCACCTCTTTGCTGCTTCAGCTTCCACATGCTCCTTCTTAAATACCCTGTTCTTTATACCTTCAAGAATTTGCTTCCTGCTCTTAAAAGCTCCCAAATATTTATTCCATGCCATATCTTTTATTTTTAAACTCTTTCTTTTTATCTATCCTTTTATTTACCCTTTCTAACGCATCTTCATAAAGCTTAATCTTTTCAGATACTGTTATACTCTTTTCATAACCATTGTATGTAGTCTTTTTTAGATTGCCAAGTATGTCTTTTTGTTTTTTTAAATTATATAACAACTTGTTCCTACGTATAAAAAAAGTACCCAAGTCATTTAAGTATAATCCCAAATGTTCAATATCTGACAAGCTCTCACGCACCCTATCATAGTAAAATCCTATAAATGCATTTACAACATCTTCAGAAACCCCAAGCTCTTCAGCTATCCCATCCTTATATGTTATTGCTTTTTTTGGATTCATGTTCCAAGAACTTTTATATCTAAAAATATTGCATTATGTGTTTCTACTTCAATATCTTCAGATATCCATACCCGTTTCTTCCGGCTGTCTCCATCTTTAACTATCAAACCCTTCTTCTCAATTTTTGTTATGGCATTTCTTGCAGATTGCTTAGTCCTGTATATACACTTAACAGATAGTTGCTGACACAGCTCATTTATCTCTATGCCATTGTTCTTTGACAAGTCTGTAAGTAACTCCAACTCTGTACGGCTCACCTTAATGTTATTGAAAAAACAATAGGTCAATATCTGATACATAATCACCTTATCCCTATTTGATCTCACCTTTTTATCTACCTTTCTAACTATCATTTTATATAATCTATTATGCTACTAAATATCCATTTTGCTATTTGCTCTCTTCCAGGTCTTGTCATCAAGTACTTCTTGCACTCCTGCTCAGTATCCATGAAAAAACACTCCACCAAAACTGCTGGCATCTTAGTATGCTTGACAACATAAAAATCCCTTTTCTTAATACCCCTCCATCTCTCTCCGTAAAAATGTGGTGCATATTGTGACTGTAAACACTCTGCCATCCTAGTACTATTAGCACTACAATTTTCTGATGTAAATACCTCACAACCCTTACCACCTCCAGCATTTGCATGAATACTCACATACAAACTATTATCATATGTGTTAGCCACAGCTACACGCTCACTCAAATCTAAGTCTGTATCCTGCGGATTAATGTCTACATACTTAATACCCTTAAGCTGCAACATCTCCTTTAACCTAGCCTTCACCGCACGGTTGAACTCACCCTCATACAATACACTGCCATCCTCCCATATAGGTGAACGTTTACCACTAGTCTGATACTGACCATCAATAACACCTCCATGCCCAGCATCTAATAAAATTGTAATATCCATATCTATAAATTTAAAAAGCCAGACAAAGAAAGTACAAAGCCCCCGCTCAAACTCTCAATGCCTGACCACGCAAGAAATAAGTTTATAGGAGGAGAGTAATCAACCCATACTATTCACAGTTAATAAATAATAAAACTCCTCCTATCTTGTGGGGAAAGCATCCCTCAAAAATAATATAAATACTATTCTTTACTCTCCCCTGTATCTTCTGGCCCCATTACCTGTGCCATAAATTTTTGTGCCTGTACCCTCTTAGCCCTGTTCTCCTCAATCTCAGTCAATAACCTCTCATACTCTAACTGTATCTTCAAATGTGGTATGTGCTCCTCATAATAATCTGTAATCTTTTGCCTGCGCTCCATTATCTCCTCCTTAGTCATACCCTCTACCTTCTCCATTGTGCCTTCCATAATCTATTGGTTTTTTATTTAATAATATTCAAATATATTAAATATCACTCTAAACTCCAAAAGTTTATTTACCTTTTTTAGGAAACCTGACACTTATGTAATC
>Ga0070751_1002658_pt1 | contig 10134 bp, 5 predicted proteins | sample VirMetDEL_Aug_28_FD_78514 | JGI IMG/M metagenome (GOLD analysis project Ga0070751, IMG submission 78514) | Aqueous microbial communities from the Delaware River and Bay under freshwater to marine salinity gradient to study organic matter... | ecosystem: Environmental > Aquatic > Marine > Coastal ... | reverse complement strand
TTTGGTTATAAGAACCAGGTTGAAGACGAAGACCCATAATTGTTGAAGCCAATTTTTCAGGACAATAACCTTTGTTGATGTGATAATCACAAACTCTTAATTCTTTCTCAGCCATAGTAATATCACCAAAAGTAGTATTACAATGTCCAGTACCTGCAATAGAGTCAATTGCACCTGTGTCAAATGTTGGTACATATTCGGCATTTTTGATGTTAGGGAAAATACTAACAACCTCAGCCAAGTTTGAACCAATTACAATCTTTGACAATAATTCTGTGGTATTTGCATTTACATAATCAGACATACCTGAAATGTCAAAAGCAAATTTTTCTTTAGTTAACCTTGCCATTTTATTTAATTATTTATTTTTCATTTTATTAATGAGTTCCAACCTCATCTCAGCAAATGTTTGCTTTAACTTGGTTTCTTCTTTTAATGGTTTATACTCAGCTGATTGTTTGAACTCGTTATAATCAGCTTCCAATGTGGAAAATCTATTTTCCATTTCTTTTGAATGACTTTCAAAAGCCATCAATAGATCGTGAATTGCAGTTTTTAATTCATCGATTTTTAATATGTCTTCAGATGCTTCAACTTCTTCTTCAGCTTCTCCTTCAACAACAACTTCTTCCTCACCTTCTTCACGGATTTCAACCAATACTGATTCTTCATCAAGTACAATTTCTCTTCCGTCTTCTAATGTATGGGAACCAGCTGGTGCCAATTCAAAACCTTCTTCAGTTTCAACATAAATTGTATCACCGATTGTTAATTCTGATTCTACCTGATTGGTGATGAATACCTCACCACCCTCAAGGGCGATTCTTTCAAACTTAACATCAGTTGTTTCTAATTCTTCACTGAACTCATATCCAACCAATTTTGCAATTTTTCCTAATACTTCTCTGTATTGCATTTTATATTTGTTATAATTGTGTTTATGATATGCCTTATCTTATCAAATAAATATATTGATAAAATAAGTGAATATCTTTATTTATTTTTGCCGAACTCTTCTTCCAAGATTTTATATATTTCTTTTACATAAAACTCAGCCTGATTTTCATTCAACTCTTTTAATCCAATGGGTCTTGATAAAAATGCCCCTTCCAATGAAATACCAAATGTCTTTCCATTTAATACATATTCTTCAAATTGTTTTTTATCATCCCATTTTAATGTAACCATCCAAGTCCCCTTATTGACCTTAAAGCCCATCTTATTTGCCTTATCATTTTCGGGGTCATCAACAAGCCAACTTTCAACAACATATCCTCCTTCCAACTTTAAACCAGAATGCTCATAGTTGAATGACTTATGTCTGTCTTGCTTGAAAAACTTTTGGGACATATTTCTAACACTCTCCTCTGAAAAGAATACATAATATATCTGACCTAATTCATCCCTTCTTGCAATATAATGATTGGGCTGCATAACAACCGTTGTAATTTCGTATTTAAGGTCATCTCTAAAGGTCATCTGACCCAATAGTCCAATCCTTGATAAAAAGTCCGTTAAATCAAATTTAACACCCTCTTCGGTGAAGTTTCTTATTGCTTCCTCTGCAACATTCTTTCTTTCTTCCATATCTTCAACCTGAAGGATTAAATCAATAACCCCCTCAATCATTTCCCTATCATCATTATCATAATCTTCTGATGCATTAACCGGAATGCAATTGGGGACTTCTCTACCATCTTTAATCTTTGTTCCATATGCGATATATCCCTCTTGACAAGGATTATCATATATAAACTCATCTTCACTTAAGGGTAATACATTATCAGGATAGTTTCTTCTTTGGGGGTAATATCTTTCATAACACTTCATTCTTGCTTCTTCCTCACCATAACCCTTATCGATTAATATTTGAACGCAAGAGAATTCTTCCTTCATTTCATTTCTAATCTGTTCCAACTTTCTTGAAGCCCATTCAATACCTTCATCACCACCCCAAGCATCCCACATAAGACCACCACAACCTTCATCATAAGGGACATCCTTATGTTGTTGATGTCTTTTAAATGATGCCATTCTTGCAATGGTTTCCTCACTTATCATTTCACCATTACATAATTGTGATGCTCTGCGTTTACCAGTTGCTTCACCACAATCACCCCATCCATTTTCTTCTGCCCATCTAACAGCTCTGCAAGCATTATCTTTTGCAGCTTCGGGGTAATCGTTATAACTATCCATCATCTCCCTTTTAACACTATTTAAAACCTTTACATCACCTTCAAAATAGTCATCTGATGGCACAACACCAATATATCCTTTAAGTCCTTCCAGTTCAATTTCTGATATTGCCATACATTCAGGTTCTCCTTCAAATAATGCTTCAATGGTATTATAAACCACCAATCCTTGAATTAATCCAATGGCACCAGAATAATCTTCAGAGAATGAACTATTTTTAATGGGGCTATAATACTTCCATTCACTTATTCCACCTCTACCATCTTGATTAACCACCTGTGGTCTTGAACCACCCTCACCAATTCTTGAACCCAATGCTTGCCTTGACCTTATCGGTATTTTTGATACAAACTCATCAGGGTCAGCACCTTCAGGTATTGTCCATATTACTTTACGGAATATATGACGACAATACTTGCCAGTTTTATATGTTAATAAATCAACAGGTAATCCCCTTCTTCTAAATACCAATCTTGCATCGGGGTCTTCTGCTGTTAATTGTTGTGATAATAACTCCAAATCTTTAACCGTATAAACCAAGTCCCTTCTTATAAATTGACGACATAATGTTCTTGATTCTGGTACAAGGGTAGGGCCAGCACCAGTATCGACAGCATAATAATATCTTGTTATGGTATTTCCCACTCTATCTAATGGGGTGGGCTGATTTGCTGTTGAACGAATGGTATAAAAACCTTCTTTTGTTAATTCAATTTCTTCTTCTCTAATGTCTTCAATTTTAAATCCTGTGGTATTTGACATAAAATAATTTATCTCTTCACCAGCATCATTAAAATCATCATAATTTAAAGATTTTAGTTTACATTGACCTTTGCATTCATCAGAGAATACCAACCATTGTTGATGAGTGGCAGGATTCTTAACAAATGATAATGCTTCAACACCTGATTCTTCATCATCGGGGTCAATATATAATTCTACTACTTTCATAATCTACTTATTTGTTCTAATTTGGAGTTTATTTTGTTTGTATCTTTGATGTCCTCATATAATACATATGTCTTAATTGGTCTTTGGTTCTGTTTTCTTATCTCTTGAACTATCCTTGAGTCATCAACGGTTAATGCTCTACCCCCCGTTGCAACAGATAAATTAGATAATAAATCACCAAATTGAGCAACAGCATTTTGATTTAATATTGCCTCACCACCTTCTAATACCAATCCACCATTTGCCATAACACCACCTGATTCGTGATCTGGCCCTACAACCAATCCACCTCGTCTTGCAACATATTGTGTTGATTGAACGAACCTTAACTGACTTCTGATTATGGCAAGTTCAGCAGCAGTAAGACCAGCATAAACACCAGCTATAATCTGTGGTGCAGGAGGGGGTATAGGTAATGCCAATGCATTAATTACAGCTTGAGCACCACCAGCAATACCCGATGCAATTGAAAATTGTAATTCTTGTATTCTTGCTTTCTTTTCAAGTTCGAACCTCTGTTTATTTATCTCTTCTTGAAACTCCCTTTGTTTCTCCCTTTGTGCTTCTGTTTCATCACCGATAATTGCCAGGGTTTGTTGTTCATAAGCTGCCAGTCTTTCCAATTCAAAAGATATTTGTGTTTGAGCTATTTGTTGGAATCTACCAATAAGATTGCTGACCTCTTGTGCTATGGCTCCTATTTTATCTACAATCTGCTCCCATTCTTCAGCATCCCTAATACCTCCAATAAGGTCTTTAATTGCTTGTAATTGTTCTTCTGTTAAGTTGGAGGTCTCAGCAGATAAAGTATCGAAGAAGTTTGAAATTTCATCTATTCCTTCTTTATTTTCCAATATGAACTTTTGGAGATTATCAAATTGTATGTCATTTAACTTTTCTTGTTGTTTATCAACATTATCAGCAATATCACCTGTTAATTCTTTAAGTTGCTCATTAACATCCAATACATCATTATAAAACTTGGTCTGGTCTTGAATGGTTTGAGTTATACCATTTAAAATATTTAATTCATCTTCTGATAATTCGGCAATTGATTCTTTTGAAAATAATACTTTTGTTAATTGAACTTGCAATAATACATAAGCGTCTTCTTGTTGAACAATGGAGTCCCCCGCATCATCCAATAATTGTTTATAAAATAATATCTGTTGGTTTAAGTTGAGGTTCTCTTGAACGATGGTTTTTGTTAATCTATCTTGCTTGCTTAATTGAGAGTTGTAATTTTCAATTAAATCAACCACATCTTGTTGTGCATCGAAAAATTGTAGGAGGGTCTGATAGTTTTCTTCACCAATCTTATTTCTAAATTCTTCTTCCCCTAATTGTTGTCTAATGGTTATTAATAATTGTTCTTGAAGTTGTTGTGTTCCCTTTCCTACATTTAATATTTCAGATTCTAATTTTACCAATTCATCTCCAATCTGAACTGCAAAATCAGTTCCTTCAGCTCTGGCTCTAATAAATTCTGTAACAATATCACCATAGATGTCTCTAAATTGTTGAGCTGCTTTAATTTCATCTTCGGGGATGACAACACCACCAATAAGACTTTTTAATTCATTTGAAATGGTTTTTGCCTCTTCAGCAGTTGTCCCCAATATCGAATTTCTTTTATCCAATAAGTCATTTTGCAATTCAATAAGTTTATTGGCATCATCCAATACCTTTGCTTGAACCTCCTCCTCAAATGTTAATTTATCAAATGCACTTGCCGCATCTTGTAATCTTTTTGCATATTCAGCAAGGGCTTTATTTAACCTGTCTTGCTCTTCTTTTTGTTTTCTTTTTAACTCGTTATTATCATCAATAAATTTATTTTGTCTGGCAAGTATTTCATTTATCTCGTCAGCAGTTTTTTGATATAAACTTTGTTTGGTATTGTTCTCTTTTGTAATTTGTGTATTTTTTTCAATACCATTATTTGCATCATTAAGGGTCTGATTTAATTCTTCTAATTTTCTTTGACTTTCTTCAAATTGTTCAAAAGTACCAGTAAAACCACCCCTTACAGCTTCTTGAAATTGTTGGAACCTTTGAAGATAATCAATGGTATTTTCTGCCGCTTTTTGTGCTGCTTCTTCTCTTTGTTGTTCAGCAATTCTTAATTTTTCTTCTTCAACCAATAACTCCTCAATTGCCTTTAATCTTGCATTTAATACAAGTAATCTTCCTTGGTCTTTAATTGCATCATTTAATCTTTCATTATTGATGGCTTCTTCAAGGGTATATTCTGCAAGTTCGGGGACTAACTTTTGTAATTGTTCATATGCTGCAACCCTCTCCCCATAAGATTTTTCACCATTCTTAATAATCTTGGTTAATGCATCAGTTTGTAATGTAAATCCAACGGATGCTTTTTCAGCTTCATTAAGACCTTCAGCCAAAGTTTTAACATTCTCATCTGTGGTTTCTAATTCGTCATTGAATATATTTAACCTTGATATTAATTCTGTAATTGCAATAACTGCCAATCCAATACCAGTACCAGCCAGGGCTAATCTAAATGCTTTTAATAAACCTGTTGATGTACCCACAACTACATTATAAGCAGTTTGTGCTGCTGTTAATAATCTTGTTTGAACAAGGGCTATTTTATCTGCTGCATTTCTTAATAATAATCTTGCTTGTAATGCCCCTTCCAATAATTGTCTTACACCTAAAGCAATATTGACTGCCTCCAAGGCTTGTTGTTCCAACCTTTCAATTTCTTCAACTGACTTGGCATCAGCACCAAAAGTACGGGCAGCTGAACCAGCAATTAAGAATGCTCCCGATACCGCATCAACAGCTCCTGCAAGGGCTGTAAGTTTTTGTTCGGTATCAATACCCTCAAATTCTTTTTCAACATCTTTAAACTCACTTTTAAGGCTATTTAATGCCCTTGCGGTTTCCCTATATTCTTTTGTTCCAAAATCAAGTCCTTTGAGTTCTTCTGATAATTTTTGAATTTCATCTTCAAGTTCATTTATATTCTTGATTACCTTTTCCCCACCTTGTGAGTTGATTTTAATATTAAGTGCTATTGTTTTTGCCATATCTATAAATATTAGTAAGTTGTTATGGTCGCATATATATTACCTGATGCCGCAAAATAATTGGTAGCCTGAACGGTATATCCTTCACCCGATGCAGGTTGAGGGATGTCTGTTTGACCTAATGAGCAATCACCAGCAGAAGTTCCAAGACATATTCTTAAATTGTTAAGTGAACCAACATTGTTTACGTATTCAATACTGAAGGTATATATGTTTGTTCCTGCTGGCACTTGTACCGTTCCTGAACCTGTTGAGGTCTGATTTAAGTATTGTGTTGTCCCCTGATATACCGTTAATTGCAATGAATCTATATTGGATGCAAATGCTCCAAGATTGTTATTGATATACCAAGATAAAGTATTTGTTGGTGGTGTTGTTGGTGTTGGTCGTGGGGTATTCTGCGCAGCATAATTGGGAGCAACAGGATTATCTATTTCTTGTGTTTTATAGGGCTCTTTTAAAAACTCACATTCCACCAATGTCTTATCGGTGATATCCCCATCATTTATTGAATATAACCTCCATCGTGAATTTAAGAAAAATACGGAATCGTTAAAATTAATTTTTGATATATCTTCAGGGGTTAATAAAAACCTTCCCTTGAATATTCTTGCCTCATCAGAATATAATAATTCCAAATAAGGTTTATACCAATATTGATATAGAGTATTGGGGGTATATCCTTTAAAATTATTCTTGGACATAAAAAAATCATAACTATTATCAAAATTTAAATCAGAGAATGATGTGGTTGCACCGGTCTCTGTTAATTGTGATAGATGATTTATAACTGGATAAGTGTCGTGTCCTACTGATGTTACTCCTGATAGAATATAATATTGACTACCATCATTATTGGTATCACCAGTATAGAAATATTGCTGACCACAATAAAATCCCAATCTTAATCCTAATGATATTGGTATTTCTCGTGGGTCAGTATCTGGTTCACCAAGTTCATATAATTTTGGTATTACCATCGTTGACCCCGATGCAATGGCATCTGTTGGTAGGGGTTCAAATTTAAATTCCAACTTCTGTGTTCCTGATAATAAATCTGATTGCTTTTCAAAAAACTTTTCACCAAATACCTCGTTGAATTGAGTTTGAGTATAATCATTCAATACATCATTTGCTTCTGAATAGGTTAAATGTAATATCCTTTGCAAATCAAAATCTAATGGGGTAATCTCATAAGGGGAATTATAATCCAACTTATCACTCCAATCATAAGTTGTTCCACTTGATGAACTTAAATAATTCGTCCAAGGCTCAATTAAAAAGGAGTTCTCACCATTAGGTATTAACACAAGATTAAAAACCCCTATAACGTCTCTAATGAAGTCCAGAGCGGTAATATTACAAGGTAGGTTGTCCTCCCAATATATATCACCCAAATTTGCTACAACATCAGGTGATGAATACAACTCCCAAAATACCCCTTCACTACCAGTTCCTGTTCTAAAGGCTAATGTATTATAGGGGTCACCAGCTGTTGTTTGTCTTCTAAACATAACTGCCACCCTCTGTCCTTTGGTAAGGGATGCATTTAAAAATAATATCTTTCTTGTTCCTTGACCTACTGGTATTACAAGTCCTGATGTAATAGCTTCAATTGTACCTGTATCTATATCTCTAATTGCAATATCAATATATGTGGGGGCAACAGCTAATCCTTGAATAAACATTTCTTGTTCAATATGAAATTGATAGTTTCCTGTAATAGGTACGGTAAACCAGTTTTCACCTGTGCCAGGCCCTGTTGCAGGGAAGCCACTTTCATTTACTGAATCCAAATAATCATAATCTATGGTATTATAAACAATATAATCCCATCTATTTAAAGGAGTTGGTGCTGAAAAATAATATGTAACCCCTTCATATCTTACAAAAAATTGATTTTGATTTTCAGGTCTATCTCCAAGAATACCTGCTCCCATACCTGAATTATTTCCTGCCAATACATATATGGAGTTGAAATAATCGGTATTAAAGAAATTGCTATCATATCTGAACCCCGCTTGTTCGAAGATTAAATCTATCATATATTTTAGATTTAACCACGGCTTAAACTGATCGATGGTTATGGGGAAACTTGAATTGGTAAAGTTGTTTCCTCCCACCCCAAATGTTCCATAGGATAAATCTGAATCATAACCAGTATTTGCCAAGGGGTATAATACATTTCCTGTTATGCCAGTATAGTCAGAATAACTACCACCACTATAACTCCAAGTTTTAACAATATTGTCATATGTTAATTCGTGTTGTGCATCTTCAAAATTCAATTGACAAATGTTAAAATTCTGTAATAAAGATGAAAAAGGTGCAATTTCTTCAACAATATACACTTCATATTGTGCTCCTTGAGGTTCAAGAATAATCTTATTCAACCTCATCTTTCCTCTAAACACATCATTACCCCCTGATTGTATTACACAATTTGTTTGCAACTTATTATTAAAATCTGTTGCATTAACATTAAATGCTGAACGGAAGAACCTTTCATTATTATCTGTTGAGGGGATTAGAAACGTTTTGGTGAACGATGTCTTCCTTTGTGTTATATCCTCTATCTCTTCAATAGATTTATTCACAGATATCGTTAAATCACTTGGCACATCAAGATTTCTCCATATGCCCTCATCAATATCATACGCCAATAATTGAACCATTAATTATTCTGTCTTAATTCTTTATATCCTCCACTATATTCAAGGATTAATTCAATTTGACCTGGTCTTTTTGGATTAGGTATTACCACTTCTGTATTTGTGGGGATGATAGGTTCAATATCACCATCATCATAAATAATATATACTCTTGGAGACCTTGATAATTCTTCACTTAACCATATTGCATCAGCCTTGGATATATAACCACTTCTTAATATCCCCGTTTTTGATTGGGGGTTATTCCATACCTTATTGGTATACTTCCATCCATAATATGTATTTTCATCCCATCCATCAACATAAAGACCTGGTGCTTCAGTATATATCTGTCTATTAACATCATAACCTACATCTTCAGCTCCTTTAAATGTATAATAGTCATATGTCCCCAATTTGTTTTCAAACATAATTCTAATGTTTGTTGAACTACATTCATCAGCAAAATAATAATAAAACCATTCTGATATTTGCTCTGCTTGAAGACAATTTTCATCACCAGGTGTTTCACCTCCACAAGGACATACAGCAAATGCTTCAGAATATCCTGAATAGAATGTTGTAATATTTGATGATATAAATCCACCACCACCTAATGATATGATTTCATATACCTCATTATTATAACAGAAAAACTGACCTATCGTTGTCCCCGTTGTATTATCAAAGTGAGCATAAGTTTCATCATCACATCTGTTTAATGCAATAAATCTATCACCCTCTGGTGCTGGTGATGAGGTAATACTTGGAGTTGGAGTAGGACTTGGGGGAGTACATACACAACTTCCAATTTCTGTAATTGTAACATCTCCTAATACAGGTGGTGGGGTTGAGCAACTTTCAAGAGTTGAATAACTAACAGATGATGCTGTAAATGCTGATGTTGAACCACCTGGACAAGGTTCATAAGTAATAGTTACGGCATATTCATAAGGGTTATATATTTCATATACCCTACAATCACATTCGTTAGGTGTTGCTGATGGAGTGGGTGTCATTGATGGTGTTGGAGTTGGTGTTGCTTGTGGTGGTGGTATTGACTTCTATAAACATACCCTATAATATTTTGTTGATGATGGATATGATATTCCGTGACTATCCAAATTTGCTGTTCCCGTTCCAAGATAAGAAATATACTTTTTTGAATAGTCAACAAAGATGGGTATTGTTCCGGTTGCTCCTGAGCAGTTTAATCTCCATCCACAATTGTCTATAATGTTATATGTTCTTGCTGAACTAACCAAACCATCATTAAC
>Ga0070751_1002656_pt1 | contig 10138 bp, 26 predicted proteins | sample VirMetDEL_Aug_28_FD_78514 | JGI IMG/M metagenome (GOLD analysis project Ga0070751, IMG submission 78514) | Aqueous microbial communities from the Delaware River and Bay under freshwater to marine salinity gradient to study organic matter... | ecosystem: Environmental > Aquatic > Marine > Coastal... | reverse complement strand
TTGTTTCAAGATAAGATGACAGGCGAACTGATTACGGGTGGTGTCGCGCTCGTAACCCTAGTGGCCTCAGCGTATATCGGCTTCGGCACTGTTGACGACAAGTGGCATCACACTAACGAAATGGAGAACCCTGATGGATAAGCTAAAAAAGTATTGGGATTACGCCGGCGAACGCGCCGTGAAAACTGTGGCACAGGTTGCCATCGCCACGATTGGTGTCGGTGCTGCCGGCATTCTTGAAGTTGATTGGCTGAACGTTGCTAGCGTGTCAGCTTTGGCTGGCATCATGTCGCTGCTGACCTCCGTGCTGCAATATGACCAGCCTAGGGGTGTTGAATGATGGCTGACCTTGACTTGATGGATAACCTTGACGGGTATGCGGTGCCGGTTGACCCTATGGACTTGCTTCAGTGTGATTCATGCCAGTAGTATGATTGCTGGTAGGTACATTTAGTTCCTTTCGGTTATATGACAGCCCCCCGGCTTCCACCACCGGGGGGCTGTTGTTTTTGTGTTACTCAGCTAGCCACGCGTACAACGTTGGTCGTGTTACGCCGGAACGTTTGGCGAGCGAACTGATTGGGGTGCCGTTGGCTGCCTGCTCGATAACGCTTTGCTTGAGCGCACGTGTTATCAGCTCTAGCCGTTTCAGTTGCCAGTGCCTCATGTCGGCTAACTGTTCAACAGGCAACCCGTCAAACTCGTTGCCAATAGGTTCACGCATTTTGTTTCTCCTTCTCTGCTCGGTCAGCTCTGGCTTGAGCGCGTTCAGCTAGTTCAGCGTTCACGCTTTCAAGGTATTCGGTGAGGCTTTCGTCTTCAAGCCCATCAAACAGGTGCAAGAAATCTGAGGCCGCAAACTCTAACGCCAACCTCATGCGCCCGATAATGGACATACCTTTGATGCTGTATAGGTAATCATCGTCAACGTGTTCAAACTCGATGGGGTCTGGTAGCCCTTCGGTTGACAACCACTCCACGATGACGTCACTGTTGTAGACGGGTAGCCAGTTTTCAATCACCTCGTACACCATGCGATGCAGGTCAGTGGGTTGTTCGGTGGTCATGATTTCTGCCACCTTGTCGAGCAGGTAGTTTTCTTGCTCAAAGCTGAGCACGAATGCGCTTCGTTTCATTAGCGTGCCCTCAGTTCGAACTCGTAACGGCGGTTCACGTTAGCGCGGTGCAACAGGTGCAACGCTTTGGCTGCCAACTCCATGTCGGGGAAGGTAGCGCGGTCAATGATTTCACCATTTACCCGTATCAGTATTTCAATTACGTTAGGCATTTTGTAGCCCCTTTCGTTTGTAGGTGTAAACCATACTACACACAATACGTAAACCACGCAACACTATTGCCCTCATTTTTTGAAGTTTTTTTGTGCGGTGCTTGACACGCAACGTAAATAGTTTTACATTTATGGCAGGCGTAATACCTACGCCGTACCTAACCGAAAGGAACACAGCATGAGTGCTATGAGCCAGATTGACGCAGCACGGCAAGAGGCCGGCTTCACCGTGGGCGAGGTTACAGATTGGTTCGCCCGTAACCGACACCTCGACAGAGAAATACTGTTGATGGTGGCAACCGACCCACAGTTGTTGCGGTACGCAATCAACGCCCAGAAAACACCGGCACCTAAACCGGCTACCGAGCACGTGGCACTACAACAACGCCGGCCACGTAAACCGAAATGGGACTTGTCCATGACACACGGTGAGGCAAAAATTATCCTCAGCGTGTTTACCGGCACCACCCTGACCGCGCTGGTGCTGGCTATTGCATTGGCGGTGGCGTGATGCGGTGGTGGTTTGTGTTTGCGGCAGGCGCACTGTTCACGTTGTTGCCTGGCATGGTAAACCCGTTGGCTGTGGTGAACGGGTCAACGCTCATAGGGTTGGCACTGTTGGCATGGGCTTCGTACAAACTGGCAGGGGGTGCCCGGTGATTACCGCAACACCTGACCCGGATTGGTTGCCGTGCAATATCTGTGGCGACCTGATACCCGGTGCTATACACACTGAGGAAATGGGTATGTGTTTGGAGTGTTCTAATCTATTCTGGGAACACGACCACGCTGACTGCTCATGGTCATGCGTGGCTGATATGGCTGGGTTTATTTTGAAGCAAAGGGGTAGGGCATGATTACCGAGTCGAATGGCCGTGAAATTTTTATTGGCCAGCGTGCGCCGTGGGAAATTGACGAGCAGGGCAGGCTAGTGCTGACGTTGAAGCAGGCCCGTGAGCTGGTTGAGCATCTAACGTGGCAGTTTGAATCGCCGAGCAATCTGCTAGCTGATGAGGACGGCTAACGTTCACTCGCTAGCGTGCCGCCCCATATCCCGTACCGCTGGTTCGTGGTTATGGCGTACTCAAAGCATTGCAACGTGAGCGGGCATTCCTTGCACATAGCTCGCGCTGTGGCTGTGGCTGCTTCCCTGACAGCTTTGTTGGATATGTCCTCAGGGAAAAAGATTTCAGGCAACGCCTGGCACGGTACACCACCCGCCTCGTCTATCTGTTCTACGAGGTCGGTGTATGGCCGGTGTGGGTGGTTGCTCATACACTAAGGGTAACGAAAGGGGAACAGATGTTCGAACACTACGCTCCGGCGAATATAAATACTGCTGAACTGGTCGGCACGTTTGAAAGCGGCTCAACTGAATGGCATGAGGCCCGCACCGCTGGTATAGGTGGTTCTGAAATTGGCACCATCATGGGGCTGAACCCGTGGGAGTCGGCGTTCAGTTTGTGGGCTAAGCGCACAGGGCAGATACCTAACCCGCCGATAGAAAATTGGGCGGTACGGTTTGGTAAGGCTTTCGAGTTGCCCATACTTGAACTGTGGGCTGAGGAGCATCCTGAGTACACGGTGTTCACTACTGGCACGTACCGTTCACAAAGTGACCCGTTCATGGTGGCTAACCCTGACGCGTTGGCACGCCATAACGATACGGGTGAGCTGGTCGTTGTGGAAATAAAGACGGCTCGTAGTGGCTGGGATAAGGTGCCACCTCAGTACGTGGCTCAAGTGCAGCACTATATGTCGGTGTTACACCTTGAGCGTGCGGTGGTGGCCGCTGTGGCTGGCTGGAACTATGAGGAGCATTGGTTTGAAGCTGACGCGTTTCAGCAGGCCACACAGTTAGACGCAGCGCGTAGGTTCTGGCAACACCTTGACGCTGTTGTGCAACCTATGTGGGACGGGTCTAAGGCCACCTACGAGGCTGAGCGCCGTATGCACCCTGAAATAGATGGGGGCGAGGTTGACCTGGGTGATGTGGGGTTGGAGTTGTTGGCAGCACAGGCTGAGTTCGATGAGGCTGAGGCTGACCTATTGCGTGTGAAGTCTGAAATTTTAGGCGCGATGGGTTCGGCGAAGTACGGTTATGTGACTGTTGATGGTAAGAAACAGAATGTCGCTATGCGGCAGGCACGCGGTCAGGGAACCCCCTGGCTGGTAGTGAAAAAGTAAAGGGGTATGAAATGGTGAAGCATATTGCTTTCGCTGGCATCATTGTTGAGTTTGATGCTGAGCTGGGTACACCTGAGCACGTGTTGGCTGGGTTGGCACGTGAGCAGTTTATGGACAAGACGCTTTGCGTACTTGATGAGTGTGATGTGGGTGTGGCTGATATTCAGTTGCACCCTGAGGCTGAGGCGGTGGCCTGATGGCACAGTTCAACCTCAACGATTACGAAACGGTTGAGGAACGGTTGCGCCGTTTCTTTACCGACAACCCTGACGCGAGGGTTATCACCCACAACGAAACAACCGACGCAGACCGTGCGGCCTCGCGCTGGGTGGTTCGTGCCGAGATATTTTTGACAGCTGAGGAGCAGAGTGATGGTTTGGCTAAGGCTACAGGTATGGCGTTTGAGGTTGATGGTTCTGGGATGGCGAATAAAACGGCGGCGCTTGAAAATTGCGAAACTTCTGCTATTGGAAGGGCGTTGGCTAATGCAGGCTACTCGGGCAATAAGCGGGCCTCGCGCGAGGAGATGGAGAAGGTTGCTCGTAGCCAGCCGCAACGCAACTTCTTAGCACAGGCTAAAGAGGCTAAGTCGGTTGAGGCTTTGCGACTACTATGGGCTGAAGCTAAGGCACATAACGCTGACAAAAACGTGCTAGATGGGTTGCAAAAACTTGCCGAAGAATTCGACAATACTCGAAGCGAGCGTGCGTGAGGTTGCGCAGGCGTACTTTCAGGCGCTTGAACGTGGCGACTTGCATGCTGTGTATTTCTGGCGTGGGGTATTAGTTGAAAGGTTGGTGATGCTTCGTGTTGCCATCGCAGATAATAAGCGAGCTGCAAACCCTAGTCACGACGAGTCGGCAGGGCATTGACGCACTGTATGACGCTGAGATTGCTTTGGCTGAGGCTGAAAACGAGTTAGATAAGACTGAGGCTAAGGCGTTTCTCGGTGCTGACGGTACGGTGGCTGAACGGCAGTACATTGCTAAATATAAAAGCGCTGACGCCCGGCTGGCACGGGATGTGGCACGGGCCGCGGTGAACAGGGTGCGCACGAAAATACGGGTGCTAGAGGGTGAGGTAATGGCGCAGGCCACTATTTCTAAACTGGTTCAGGCGGAGATGAAGCTGTAACGAATTTCGATATAGTGGTGGCATGGCGCTACCTAAAAAAGTCCTCACACAGTTACGGGCACGTGACGCCTACTGTTGGCATTGCGGCGCTACGGATGACCTGGTACCACACCACCGTAAAAATAGGGGCATGGGTGGGGTAGGTAAAAAGAACACTGAGGCTAACAGTGTTGAAAACTTGATGCTCATCTGTGCTGTGTGGAACGGTGTTATTGAGTCGAACGCGTCCCTGGCCGCTTCAGCGCGTGGGTGGGGGCACAAACTTGCACAGTACCAAGAACTCAACACGCCCGTATTCGACTGTATGACTAGCACCTGGTACGTGTTAGATGGTGACGGCGGGAAAACGGCCATACCGAGAGAACTGATTACGTACTAAGGGGGTGAGGCGGGTGACCGCGAACCCTAACTATCAGCCACAGTTCGATATTGACTACCGGCGGGGCATGGTGGGTGAGAACCTGGTCGGCTCGTTTCTTGAACAGTTGCCCGGCGGCACTATTGAGGTGAAAACTGATTACCATGCGTGGCGTACCGGCAACCTATATATCGAAACGCATCAACAACTGGCTTCGAACGAGTGGGTGAAGTCAGGCATCAATCTTTCTGAGGCTGATTTTTATTGCTTTGCCGGCCCCGGTGCCACAGGGTTCCTCACGATTAGGAAGCCGATTTTGATGAACCTGGTACGTGAGCGTAGCATTCCGGTACGTATGGACAAGAAGAGCGCTACCAGTAGGGCCACGATGGGGTACCTGGTGAAGGTGGCTGATGTGGTGGCGCTCATATTTGAAGGGGATAAGCATGAAAGACCTGGCAGCTTTGAGGGCGGAACTGTATGACACGAGTTACCGCCGCCACCGTTACGCCGAGGAACGGATACAACCGCATCAGTTCACCCGCAGCATAAGGCAAACCTACTTCCACGCTGGCCGTTACGCCGAGGGTGCTCGTGACACTAACGCCCTGCTCGGTTGGGCTGAGTATGTGAGGAAGCAGGGCGCATGAGCGGGGTTCACAAAGTTGTACGCGAGGCCGGTTACCCGTTCACTATGGTGCCGAACGAGGCGGTACGTGACCCACGGTTGAGCAGCACAGCGTTCAGGTTGTTGGCTTACCTGATGAGCCACGAGAACGGTTACGAGTTGACGTATAGGCAGATTGAACGGCAAACGGGTATGGGCCGGTTCGCCATCAACGAGGGCATAAAAGCGCTGACCGCGTTGGGGTGGTTGCGTGTTGAACGGCCTAAGCGCCCGAACGGTCAGTATGGGCCAAAGGCGTGGCACCTGCTCAACCCGGCCACCGTTGGTAATTCCACTATGGAATCAGTCCACAGTGGAACGACCAGCGCACTTAAGAAGAAAACTAAAACAGAGAAGAAAACTCTTAGAGTGGCCCGCGCTACTGTGTTGCCTTCTGACTGGGTGCCTGAGGACAGGTTGGTTGATATGTTCAGCACTAAGTGGCCGCACCTTGACCGTGGTTATGAGGTTGAGCAGTTTGTGTTGTATTGGGTTGAGCGTGGTGTGGCTAAAAAGGATTGGGGTTTGACGTTTCAGCGGTGGATGAATGGGCAGGAGAAGGCGGCTAGTGAGAGGGTGGCGCGTTTGCCTAAGCCGGCTGAGGTGCCTGAGGCTAGGGCGTGGGTTAGGGCGTTGCATAACGATGGTGAGCATTGGGAGTGCAAGCCTGGCGAGTTTGGTTGCAAGTAGGGGTCAAAAAAAGTTGAAAAAAGTTTGCGGAAGGAGTTGCTCTACGGGACACGAGCTGTATAGTTATTTACAACAGCAACACCTAACCGAAAGGAAAAGCAAATGACTACTACCGAATGGACAGCACCAGCGAGCAACATCATTGCTGAGGCCAACAAAGTAATTGCAAAAACCGAAATTGAAAAAATCGCTAGGCTCAAAATGATTCAAGCGTATGCGATTGCTGGGCTTTCGCACCGCGGCATCGTACAGAGCAACGAGCAATCCAGTGCCGAGTACCACAATTTCTGGCACATGAAGGATGCAACCGCAGCCGCAAAGGCTTACGCAGAACTGACGGGCCGCGACTTCTACGAGGTGCGTGCCGAGATGTTCGACCAGGTTATGTGAAGCGAGGCAAACTAAAAGCATAGCCCCCGCTACGGCGGGGGTTAGCTTTCGATACACTAACCGAATGGCTATGGTCGAATGCACACGGTGCGGGTACGAGTGGGAAGTAACCACCGTGCGCAAGAACCACAACCTATGCGCTAGCTGCAGGGCACGCAAAGTGCAAAGCGTACACACGGTGAAAGGTAAGTGCATACCGTGGCACGGGCATTTTGCACCCGACCAGATTACGCCGGTTGATGATGACGGCGAGATTGTGATGCCGGGTTTGAGGGCGTGCGGGCACAGTGATTGTGTTAGCCCGAATCACGTTATAGACTCCCAGTAAAACGAAAGGGGTTCCAGTGACCATCAAAGTTGAGTTCATGGGTGTTGTAAAAGGTGTGCGCGAGTTTGAATGGGGCACGGTTCACAACGTGGCTCACTCGCAGCGCAAAAAAGACGAGCAGGGTAATTGGGTGACCGCTGGTTACGACTACATTGACGTAATCTGCCCTGAAAAGTACGCCGAGGGTGACCTGATAAACGTTATTGGCCGGCTTACGACCAAGCGTTACGAGAAGCGTGACGGTTCGCAGGGTATGGGGTTGCAGGTACGTGCCGACAGCACCGAAAAGACCGGCACGGTTGAGTACACGGACAAACGCAACGAGGCCGCGGTGATGGAAACCTGGCCGACAGCGAAAATCGGTGGCGAACTTGAGTTGGAGGCACCGTTCTAATGAAGGTGGTTATCAGCAACCTGGTCATTCTGTTGATGGCCGTGACGTACATCTTGCTCGCTATGCAGGCTGAAATAGTGACCGCTGTTTTTGGTTATGTGTTCGGTGGCATGATGCTGCTCGCACTGTTGCGTAACACGTGGCTACAAACCCGCGAGGACGACACAGAGTAGACCTAAACGGCACAGTTGTGTATAGTGCTTGTCATGGTGGAAATGATGAAACTGACAGAGCTGCTAGGGTACACAGCCCATGCAGAGTACCGCTGCAAGCCCCTGGCTGACATGAGCAGGGCCGATGTGCAACACCGAGGCGAATACCTTGGTGACCTTGACCAGCTAAAAGCCGACATCAACCGCAACGGCATACAGAACCCCCTCATAGTGAGGGAAGACGAAAGCGGTGAGCGGTGGCTACGCAACGGCCACCACAGGCTAGTAGTTGCGATGGAGCTAGGCCTAACCGAGGTACCGATACTAATGGAAAGACCATAGGGCCCTAGAATAGGTTAGGTGAGCCTAACTTTCACCGTCACAGGCCGGCCAGCGCCACAGGGTAGCAAACGCTCAATCGGAAACAACCGTTTCATCGAGGCGAGCAAGTTTCTGCCCGCGTGGCGCAAAGCCGTCACGACACAGGCACGACACGCCGTTGCAGAGCAAGCGTGGCAAACAGTTGCCGGCCCGGTTGAGTTGTATGTGGTGTTCTACCTTGAACGGCCTACCAGTATCTCAGCCAATAAGCGGCCACTACCTATCAAACCGCCCGACATTGACAAGCTGGTACGCGGTGTAGCTGACGCGTTATCTGACGCTGACGTGTGGGTTGACGATGCGCAGGTGGTGAAGCTGGTAGCCCGCAAAGCGTATGCAGACGACATGGCACCTGGCTGCTACGTAGAAATCAGCGAAATTTAGTGATATTGTCCTCGCAGGGGGTGAACCTATGCTTGAAGACCTACTACCACCGCAACCTGAGCGCACGTGCAAAGTGCGCACCATCAAACAGGCGTTCAAGGATGCAGGCGAGGAAGCCGACTTCAACGTTTTCTGTGACGCCATAGCTGACTCAGGTATGTGGCCGGCACAAACCCTGTCAAAGGCGTTAGCGCAGCGTGGCATACAGATAAGCGGCCACGTTATCACCCGGCACAGGTTAGGCGAGTGTAGTTGTCATGGCGCTTGAAAATCTGCAACCTGCCAGCAAAGTGAAGGCACCACGTGACGTGCGGCCCGGTGTTGAGTTTGACGGCAACGAGGGCACAGCAGTAACACCCGGCTACACCACTGAACCAGAAAACTTTGACGAGTTCCTACTTGACGCAGGCCTTGACCCGGCCACCATTGAAGTTATACCGCCGGTGCGCACTAGCCGATGGCAACAACAGAAAGACGGTGAGCTAGTATGGCTCACCTCATACCGTTTCACGTTCAGGCGTAAAAGCGGCACCGTTGACCTACCGTTGCTCATGGAGGCAGCACGCAAAAAAGTAAAGCCCGCTAAGTTAGCTAGGCCACAACCTAAGTGCCTGGTCATACTGTGGAGCGACCTACAGGTCGGGAAAGTTGATTACCGTGGCGGCACCGAGCAACTATTGCAGAGAGTTGAGCTAACCAAAGCCCGCCTCATGGCGCAGATAGCTGAGCTACGGCCCGCAAAGGTTGTGTTCGCCGACCTGGGTGACACTGTGGAAAACTTCTACAACGCAAACGCCCCACAACAGAACTACAGTAACGACCTCAGCATCATGCAACAGGTTGACCTGGCCACGACCCTGGCATGGGAAACGTTACGGGCCATAGCCGAACAAGTGCCACAGGTCACGTATGCCAGCGTAGGCAGCAACCATTGCCAGTTCCGCATGAACGGTAAAGCTATTGGCAGCCCGACAGACGATTGGGGTGTGTTCATAGGCCGGCAACTAGCACGCCTAGCACACGAAACAGGGCTAACAAACATAACGTTCACCGAACCACAAACATGGGACGAGTCGTTAGCCATTGACGTATTCGGTGACGGCTACCACATACTAGGTATCGCACACGGCCATCAGGCCCGCCGACCCGACATGATGGCAACATGGTGGCGGCAACAGGCGTTCGGTAATCAGCCCGTAGCAGACGCCTCACTACTCATACACGGCCATTTCCATCATTTACGTATTACAGAATTGGGCAGCACACCACACGGCACGTCACGGTTCCTCGTCATGGCACCCACGTTGGACAACGGCTCTAACTGGTTCCGACAGGTAGCAGGTGAAGACAGTATCCCCGGCCTTGCAACACTAATACTCGAAAAGGGTGTGCCTTACACGGGCACAGTTTACAAACACTAGGAGGTAACCATGACAGAACAACAGGCAACAGAGCTGCTGAAGCTAGCCAACGAGTACACGGCACGCATACAAACCGTGCGCGACCCAGCCGACCCACGTATCCGCTACAGCGCACACACAGGCAACGAGGCAACACGTATAGCAAACGAATACTATGAAAAGGCCGCCGCCCTACTCAAGCAAACAAAATAGCCGCCACAATAAATGACACCCGGCTACCAGTTCAAACGCCCCTGCCTACGCTGTGGCACCCCCACATACGGTAGCTACTGTCCTGAACACAAACTACCTCCAAAGGCACGGCCAGACACACCACAACGCAAAGCCAAGAAGGCTGCCTTATATAACGGCACCTATAGCAAAC